>Ga0209480_10002842_pt1 | contig 11623 bp, 11 predicted proteins | sample JI61114C2DNA_FD_187501 | JGI IMG/M metagenome (GOLD analysis project Ga0209480, IMG submission 187501) | Wastewater effluent complex algal communities from Wisconsin, to seasonally profile nutrient transformation and Carbon sequestration -... | ecosystem: Engineered > WWTP > Effluent > Algae...
GATAGAGGCTTGACCGTCTAAATCAACAAACCCGGAGAGATGCCCGAGTGGCCGAAGGGGCTCCCCTGCTAAGGGAGTATGGGCTTTAACTCCCATCGAGGGTTCGAATCCCTCTTTCTCCGCCAAACAAATAAAAAGACCACCCCGAAACGGGTGGTCTTTTTATTTGTGCGGTGCAGAAGGGTTTCGCACGATGCCTCGGGTTCGACAAAACGGCAGGACAGCCGATCAGCACGGCGTAGCCGCCCGGAGGGCGAGGCACATGGATGTGCCGAGTGACATCCCTCTTTCTTTTGGTTTTTTTCGCAGATTCTGCCCCCAGAGTCGCTGGCACGAAATCTCATTTATTCGCGTAATTGACGATGTCTCAACACTTGCGACATCACTGTGATCTTATCCACAGGAAACCCACCGACTTGCACGTAACAAAAGGTCTAATTTGGGTGTAGCGTTACAGTGCTGAATATGGCCCTATTAGAGAGAGAACAAATGTCATCAGTGAATATATTAGAAGATCAGATTCGCGAGTGTTTCGGACGCGTTGTTTATACCCATAAAACGCACGAAACAATGGCTGATATATGTGCGGAAAGACTTAGTCTGCTAAAAATTGTTCAAATCGTTGTTTCTGCGTTTGCCGCATTCGGTGCTTTAGCAATTGTCTTTGCAGACCCATTTTGGCTGAAGCTAGGCACTGCTGTTTTATCCTTCGTGACCTTGTGGGTGTCGGGTTACATGAAAGGATTTGATCCAGGTGGAACTGCTCAAAAACATAGAGATGCTGCCGCAACATTATGGGACATTCGAGAGTCCTATCTGTCGTTGCTCACTGACTTGAAGCGTGGATCAGCCAGTGATCCTGAGGCCACTGGCCGACGAGATGAGCTACAAAGACTTCTTGCAAAAATCTACAAAGGTGCCCCTCAAACGAACAACAAAGCGTATGTGGCAGCTCAAAAAGCCTTGAAAGAGTCAGAAGATTACACTTTTTCAGCTGAAGAAATAGATGCATTTCTGCCCGCTACCCTGAAGCGGACAGCTAAATGAATTTAGCATTCCTTGGAACTAACAAAGCAAGTGAATGGTTCGATCGCTTAGCAGCAACACTAAATCTAACCGATGCACGTTATGAAGCAGCAGATCGCAGTTATCGTTCGCTGAGTACATGGCTTGAACGTGATGGATCGCTTTTTACCGAGATCGATTTTTCTGTCTACAGTCAGGGCTCATTTCGTCTGGGTACTGCGATACAACCCTTCAATCAAGATGAAGATTATGATCTCGATGTCGTGTGTGAATTTCCAATGTCGAAGCGCTTATTCACGCAGAAGCAGTTGCACGACATGCTTGGCGTGGAGCTGATTGCGTACGCTGCAAGGTACAGCATGCAAGAACCAACTCCTTGGAACATGTGCTGGACTCTCAATTATGCGAACGATACAAAATTTCATATGGATGTATTGCCTTGCGTTCCTGATGGAGTCAGGCAACGGAAGCTACGCGAAGAGATGAACGTATCGCTTGACCATGTGGACAAGGCAGTTTCTATTACTCATAAACTTCATCCTAATTTTCCTAAAATTTCCGATGAGTGGCCGACAAGTAATCCAAATGGATATGCATCTTGGTTTTACGAGCGAATGAAACCAGTATTTGATGCGCGCCGACAGGCAATAATGCTGGTGGAAGACAAAGCCAATACCGCAGATATACCTGAATTTCGGGTTCGGACTCCATTGCAACTTGCTATTCAAGTTCTGAAGCGTCATCGGGACGTGTGTTTTTCAGGTGGCGCAAATACGTATCGACCAACTTCAATTGTTATTACAACCTTAGCTGCGCATGCATATCAACAAGAAACTACTGTTTTGGAAGCCCTGCTTGGGGTTCTTCGTCGGATGGATCAATTTATTGTGCGTTCTGGTAGCGCGTATATGATCGTTAATCCGTCTGATCCACGAGAGAATTTTGCAGATGCATGGAATGAAAACAAAAATAAGGCGGACGCTTTCTTAGACTGGCTAGAGACTGCACGATCAGACTTCACTCAAGCTGCAACTGGAACATCGTTAGAAAACTTTATTGAGTTACTAGCGCCACGATTGGGTCGAGAACTCGTTGAATCTGCGCTTGTTACTACAGATGCTACCAAAGCTGGCCTAATTGGCCGGGCAAGATCTGCTTTACAAAAGCTGCTGGATGCCCCACATAAAAAGCCACTCAGTTGGCCTTTAACCCAATCCGGCGTAGTTTCTATAGTGTCCGTAAAAGCACTACGAAGCGGATTTAGGTCAATCGATATTTCAAATAATAACAATGTGGAACGCGGCGCGTCTCTGACATTTGAGGCTAAAACAAATGTCTCATCCCCATTTGATGTTTACTGGCAAATAGTCAATACAGGGGATGCCGCCAAGGCTGCAGGCGATTTGCGAGGTACTTTTGAGCATCCAAGGTCTGAACACGGCCATCTCGTGCGGCGCGAAAATACAAAATATCCAGGCACCCATAGCATAGAGTGTTTCATTGTAAAGGATGGATATTGTGTCGCCCGGTCTGGAGTTTTCATTGTGAATATCAATTGAAGTAATTTTACGAATCAAGCAGCTCAACCTTAAAAGGGTGCTGCATTTATGCATAGGGGTTTTCTAAATGGGGCTTGCCGCTTGGTTTGAAACTTTTTGCACCAATTTACAGATCGGAAACCAAGCGACGATTAGTGCCCGGTATCGAGCTATCACGAGCAGGTTAAATTTCGACTTTTGGAGTACCTCGTCTGATACTTCGCATAGTCTTTATGTGGGTTCATACGGTAGGAATACATCCATAGCTGGTATTAGTGACGTAGACCTAATATTTCAACTTCCTGATTCTGAATATGCTAGATACAGTACTTATATTGGTAACGGTCAGTCAGCATTGCTCCAAAGAGTCAAAGCTTCAATTGAGAAAACTTATAGCAGCACCTCGATTCGTGCCGATGGCCAAGTAATCATGGTTCCATTTAGTGATGGAATGACGATTGAGGTCGTTCCAGCATTTGAAAATAGTGATAAGAGTTTCAAGTTTCCAGACGCGAATGGAGGTGGTAGCTGGAAAACTACAAATCCAAGGCCGGAGATTCAAGCGATTCGGTTTCGCAATGCTATAACAAATTCAAATTTGATACCTTTGTGTCGCATGATGAGAGATTGGAAAAATAAGTGGGATGTTCCTATTGGGGGGTTGCTGGTTGATACATTGGCTTACCAATTTATAGAAAAGTGGGCGCATCGTAACGAATCATATTTTTACTATGACTTTATGTGCCGTGATTTTTTTCAATGGATGTCGGTGCAAGATATAAATCAAGAGTGGTGGCGCGCACCAGGAAGTGGCCAATATGTTTGGGGTAAAGGTCTTTTTCAACATAAGGCAAGACGTTGTTACAATTTAGTATTGGAGGCTATCGAGCATGAAAATGCTACACCGAAACGAGAGTGGTCAGCCAAGCAAAAGTGGCGCGAAGTTTTTACTACAAACTTCCCAAATTGACTGCTATAGATGGCTTTCACACACAAAGGTCCTTTTTTGCAAGGATTTTATGGTCCGTTCGAGTGCTTGCGTGGCTGCCTTCGATCATTGGCACAGCCATTGTTTCGTATCCGTATACTCAACCCTTCCACAACTGAATAGACCATATGTTTCCAACGGCAATCAATTACTGCCTGACTCTTGTCGGATATACCTGAGCGAACGATCTAACCGATTGTGATGACGATTTGTCTCGTCCAAAATTGAAATGATGTATGTACCGAGAGGATTCAATGAGTAAGAATATTCTTATATTTGCAGACGGCACCGGTCAAGCTGGCGGCATACGACCTGATCAAAATCTTAGTAATGTTTACAAGCTGTATCGCGCAACGCGAGTCGGCGTCGACAGCACTATAGATCCCATTGAACAAACTGCGTTTTATGATCCGGGATTGGGAACGCAAAGCGACGCATCCGGGCTGAGTATCGGTCTCTTTGACAAAGTTCGACAAATGCTGGGCAATGTGACTGGCTCAGGCATCTCTGAAAACATTATCGATTGCTATGAAGCGATCTTGAAAGCTTATGAGCCTGGCGACAGAATATTCTTGTTTGGGTTTAGCCGGGGCGCCTATACAGCGCGAAGCCTTGCCGGTGTAATTAATCTTTGCGGTATCCCAACGCACGACGCGGATGGTGGTCAATTACCACAAGGAAAGCGATTGCGGATATTGGCGACAGAGGCGGTAAAGAAAGTCTACGAACACGGCGCTGGCAAAGATCGCGGGGAATATGAATCAGAACGCGAAGAGCTGGGAAGACGTTTCAGGATAGCTTATGGATCAGAAGACCCGACAGCTGCAGCAGGCGAAAGCGAAAGAGGCAATGTCGCACCAGAGTTCATCGGTGTTTTTGATACCGTAGCGGCGCTTGGCAGCCAAGGATGGAGAACCGTACTTTTTGTGGTTTTGTTTACTGTCGCGATTCTCACGCTGTCCTTTGGAGTGGCCTTCCTGTTTGAACGCTTGTTCGGCACTGGTTTCCCATACGTCCTTGCTGGTGCACTGTTGATATTCATCGGCACAGTATCCGCATCGCTATTTCGCGCTAGATTCAAACGTTTCAAGGCGCACAAGTCTGGCGAGAAGTCCCGTTTTCATTTTGCGAACTGGAGAATGAAAAACTATGACCGTTTTTTAGACCCAAGGACGGGGTACGCTCGACAGGCATTAGCGATAGATGAAACCCGCGTCGACTTCATTCAAGTTGGATGGGGCCATAGTGAACATGTCAAGGCACATTCGTCCGATCCAATAACGTGGCTAAAACAGGTATGGTTTGCAGGCAACCATTCCGATATTGGCGGTAGTTACCCTGAGTCGGAATCTCGATTATCAGATATAGCTCTGAACTGGATGATCGAAGAAGCTACGTCTATTCCATTTCCCATCAAGTTAGATAAAAGCAAATTGAACGTGTTTCCGAATGCCCGAGGAATTCAGCACTGTGAAGTGAATTCGCTAAAAGAAAGTTTGGGTTTCGCCTCGAAATGGCTCGGTTGGAAAGCCGCGCCACGCACAATAAATCCAACAGCAATGCTTCATCCTAGCGTCCTCGATCGGTTTGACGCAGACCAGGTTCAACATTGTACGAGTCGAGAGAAGTATCGGCCCAATGCTTTGCGGTTGCACGAGCAGGTCAAGAAGTATTATGTTGAAGAGGACCATAGTTGTTGAAGAATTGATCCTTCGGACATTTGGTGGAATCGCCAAAGGGAACAATCCTGGACACCCAAGATTTGAGACTGAGCGCTTAATCGAACCGACTAAGCCAATAACGCCAGTTTTTCTCTGCGTGACTTATCCAATTGATTTCTATCGCCCACACTTCATTCTCCCGTTACCGGGAAGCAAGGTTTCGATTAGCTCAGGCTTTCTGTAACTGCCTAGTGATGCCGATGCCCTTGAGCCAGCGTTGTCCGATGGCTTCTGCTTTTTCCATAAGTTGTTCGGTGGTGCCAATCATGCACAATCCTGGACACCCATGATTTGAGTCTGGCTGGCTGAATCAATTCGAGTAAGCCCAAAACCTGAGTTTTCCCCGGTTCTATTTATCCAGTTAATTTCTATCGTCCACACTTCATTCTCCCGTTACCGGGAAACAGTGGAACAATTGTGGACACCCATCAAACCCACATCGCCTGACGCCGCCTTCAAGATTTCCCTACAAGGAATCGAGACAAATGAAACATTCCTAAAAATATTCAAAAAACATTCCTAGACACCCAAGATTTGAGACCAAAAAGGGGCCAGTTTCTTTTAATTGGGTTAAATGTCAGGATTTTCATCAGATAAATCACTCTGCCCCTTTTGTCGTTGATGAGTCACTTCTATTCGCCCAGTCTTGCGCCGTGGATCATCCGGATGATCTTGTACAGATCACCATCGTTGAAGCGATACTCTTTTTCGGTATCGACGCGATGGACCATGACCAGTTTGTATTTTGGATAGACCCCGAGCATATGGACGCCGACGCCGGTGTGATAAAACGAAGGTCGTTGCTCGCCGGCTTCGGGAACCAGAACGTCCCACAGCATGCCGTAGGCCAGGCCATATTCCGGCTCGACGATAGAATAGGGCTGCGTGCTTGAATCTATCCATTGCTCCGGAATAATTTGCCTGTTTTTCCAGCGACCATGGTTCAAGTAGAGCTGGCCATACAAAGCCAGATCGTGTGCCGACATTCGGAAGTGGTAGGCCGGGAAGCTGGACTTTTCAGGTTCAAGACGATAGTAGCCATCAGCATCGGCCGCGGTGGTACCTTCTGCTGCCGTCCAGGGAACAATCTTGTTGTGGTAATCCATCATGCCGAGCGGCTTGGCAATTTCCTTGTAAAAAGCATCGTAAATCCGTTTGCCGCTGCGCTGTTCGAAAATATAACCGGCGACATTGAAGTCCCAGTTGTTGTAGTAAAAAAACTCGCCCGGAGCGTGGCTTCCGCACGCCGGTCGCTGCATTGCCATGCCTTCGGATTCTGCAGCAGCAGGGTGATAAACACCGGAGCGCGACTTCAATACGTCGATCAATTTTGCCGATTTTTCCTGATCGGTGAGTGATGGCGGAATATCGTCGACCTCAAGTTGGGCCATGGTCTTTTGCAGATCGATGGCGCCGCGCTTCTGGTAAATGCCGTAGAGGGAATTCAGCAGGGCCTTGCGCATGGAATGCACCAGGATTTTCTTGTGAATATCGCCCCATTCGAAAAATACTTTTCCATCGTAAACAAGCAGCAGGGAATCGGAGCCTGATACTTCCAGAAAGTCTTTCAACTCGTCGAGTTTTTCTGTCGAATAGCCGGCTTGCTCGGGCGAAATACGCTCGAATCGGTCATGTTCGCCGGCATGCGCTGGCGAGCCAAAACCAGTCAGCAGAGTAAGCAACAAAAGGAAGAATTTTTTCATGAATCTGCTCCGATTGCGAAATCACGATGAGTCAAATAGAGCCGCAAATCAAACTCCAACTGATGATAGCCAGGTTCCATGTGCATGCACAGCTGGTAGAACGACTTGTTGTGCTCGGCTTCCTTCAAGTGCGCGAGTTCATGGACCACGATCATCTTCAGGAACTCGGCGGGGGCGTCGCGGAACACGGTGGCGATGCGAATCTCGCGGCTGGCTTTGAGCTTGTTGCCCTGTATCCGCGAGATGGCGGTGTGAGTGCCGAGCGCGTGCTTCATCACCTGCAGCTTGCTGTCGTAAATCACTTTTCCCAGCGGTACGGATTTTCGTAGATGCCGGTCTTTGAGCGCCATCACGTATTCGCGCAACAGACCGTCGCTACGCACGGCGTGGGACTCGCCGTACTTGTCGGCCAGCATCTTGCCCAGCCGACCTTGCTCGATCAACTCGTACACCTTCGCCTGCAGGTGTTCCGGGTAGCCGGCGAGATACTTCAATGGGGCGCGGGATAAAGGAGGCGGATTCATTTAATGGCGGCAATGTTGATTAAGCATAAGGTACGCTTGAAAAAGATTCATGAAAACATTCGTGGACATCCACTTTAAGCGAGCGCTTAAACAAGCAAAAAATCGCCTTGCAACAAGGTGAATGGAATCAACGGAATGACGAAGCCCCGAAGCCCCCCACCCAGAATCCACGAACAGAAACAGCTGATCTTGGTGCTGGCGTGTTCAAAACGAACGATGATGAAGACTTACGAAACTTCCCTTTTGCCCAACCAATAGCACGTGAGAGCAAACAATGCCGCCCCCAGCCCCGTTGCCAACAGCAGGGCTTTTTGCTGCATGTCTGGCGCGCTGCCGTTGACGGCCATCAAGGTGTAACTCCAGGGGTAGTAAACCCAGTATTTAGAACTGCCAAGTTGCACGATACCCATGGTGGCGATCACGCCGGTCGCGAGCGGAAACACGATATTCGAGAAGCGCCAGCTGATGGCATGTTGAATGATGAGTATCGGAAAACAGGCAAGTGAAATAGCAAGGACGGCATGCCAAATTGGATATTCAAAGGCGCCTAGCATCGGATAACCCAATCGTCCCAGCACCGCGGCGACAAGAAAAATATAAATCGCCAACAACAGATTGGCTGCAATGACGAAAGTCCAGGCCATCAGTGCTTTTACGATATACAGCTGTCGCAACGAGATCGGCAATGCCAGCATCAGGCGCCAGGTTTGGTTCTTGTGTTCATTGCCGTTCAACAAGCCCGTGATCAATGCAATATACAAAGGCAACATGAAATAGCACCAAAGCGCAGTACAGGTTTGCCATACCGCAAACCAGGTTTTTTCATGGAAGTCGGCCATGCCCGTTTGTTTGAGACCAACGCCGAATACCAGCACGACGACCATGAGTGGGCAGACCAACACCATGAGCAAGGCAAGCGAACGACGAATTTTAAGGAACTCGATCCGGAATAATTTACTTAGCATGGTCATTCGTCGCGATGTCGGTGGATTGCAGGAACCATTGTTCCAACGATGGTTTTTGATAGGTCGATTCAAACAAGTCCAGGCCGGCGTTTATGATGCCTGCATGTATCAGCCCCGCATTCTGTCGTGAAATGCCCGCCAGACGAAGCGTATTGGCGCCGGTGATTTCGGCGCGATGGCCCAGGCTTGCCAGCAGTGACGATGCCCGGTTGGCATCGCCAACATCCAGGCATAAAAAACCCTCAAGCTGCGAAGCAAGATCGCCTATGGCTGCCTGAAACCGGATGCGACCATCGCGTAGCAATGCAAGATGGCTCGCGGTCTTTTCTACTTCGTCGAGCTGGTGGCTGGAAAAAAAGATGCTGCAGTTTGCCGAGGCGGGCAGATGCATCAGCAATCGACGGATATCGTTGATGCCTTCCGGATCCAGGCCGTTGGTGGGCTCGTCGAGAATCAACAATTCGGGTTTACCAAGCAGCGCGTGTGCAAGCGCCAATCGCTGCTTCATGCCCAGCGAATAATGCGCGATCAATGTTTTGCCGGTGTCGCGCAGGCTGACGAGTTCGAGCACTCGGTCTATTTCCTGCTTCGGCAGTCCTTTGATCGTGCAGCCGATGGAAAGAAATTCGGCCGCAAAAAGATTGGGATACAGGCTGGGGTAGTCGATCAGACATCCGATTCTTTTCAACACCTCATGCCGCTGCTTTTTGATATCGAAGTCCAGCACGCGGATATCACCCTGGTCCGCTTTCAGCAGGCCGGTAATCAGTCTGATCGTGGTGGACTTCCCGTGTCCGTTGTTGCCGAGAAAAGCAAAGAGGCTGTGTTCGGGTACCGTGAGGTTCAGTTGATCAAGAACGTTTCGATGACCATAGGCTTTGCTGACGCCTGTCATCTCGATTACCGCGCGCGCCATGATTTTCCTTTTCGCAAATACCGGCTTCTGAAGTGCCATCTTGATGCTGGTCTTTATACGCAAGTGAAAGATGGCGAAACAGTGCCGAAAGTATTTGTCGCGAAAGGCCGTGCTTACTGATACGGCAAGCTTGATTCGATCAAAAATTCACGAACACGCCACCCGACATATTGGATTATTCGACGCATGTCCAAGCCCCAACTCGTCTGGTTCAAACGCGATCTGCGCATTCATGACCATGTACCGCTGCGTGAAGCGGCACTGCGGGGTCCGTTGTTGCCGCTGTATATCGTCGAGCCGGAATACTGGAAGGGAGCCGATGCCAGCGGGCGCCATTGGGAAGTCATGCGGGAGTCCTTGATTGAATTGCGCGATGCTTTGCATCAACTCGGTTTGCCCTTGATCATTCGCAAGGGCGATGTCGTTGACGTGCTGGAAAATCTGCGACGAGAGCATTCGATTCAATCCCTTTGGTCGCACGAAGAAACCGGCAATGCTTTTACCTTCGAACGCGATAAGCGCGTGAGTCATTGGGCGAAAGCCAATGGCATCGAATGGACCGAAGTTCCGCAATTCGGAGTAGTGCGCAGGCTTAAACAGCGCGGCGGTTGGGTCAAGCACTGGGAAGCGCATATGAACCAGCCCGTGCAAGCCATGCCGACAATGATCGAGGCTGTTCAAAACATCGTGAGTGAGCCCATCCCGACTGTGCATGAGTTGGTCATCCAGGAAGACGTTTGCCCGCATCGCCAGCGTGGCGGCAGAAAATTGGCGCTGAAATATCTCGACAGTTTTTTCGCCGAACGCGGCTTGTCGTATCACTACCAAATGAGCAGTCCCAATACCGCACCTCAGGCTTGCTCCCGATTATCAGTGCCATTGTCGGTCGGTGCGATATCGATTCGCGAAGTCTTGCAGCGCACCGTTTACGAACGCGAACGTGCAAAGAATAGCGATCGATATCGTGCCTTCACCGCATTCGAAGCGAGGTTGCATTGGCACTGCCATTTCATCCAGAAATTCGAATCCGAACCGGACTTGGAATTTCATAACATGAATCGTGGTTTTGACGGCATGCGCGAAAATCACTTCAACCCGGATTATTTCAAGGCCTGGGCCAACGGCGAAACCGGGCTGCCATTCGTCGATGCCTGCATGCGGCGACTACAGGCAACCGGATGGATCAATTTCAGGATGCGCGCGATGCTGGTGTCGGTCGCTTCGTATCAACTCTGGCTGCATTGGCCGATGCTCGCACAGCATTTGGCAAAACTGTTTACCGACTACGAGCCCGGCATTCACTACCCGCAGATACAAATGCAAAGCGGCACCACGGGCATTAATATTCCGCGCATTTACAATCCGGTGAAGCAGTCGCAGGATCAGGATCCGCGCGGCGAATTCATTCGCTATTGGCTGCCGGAATTGCGTCAATTGCCGAACGAAATGATCCACGCGCCATGGTTGATGGATGCACTACAGTTGAAGCGCTACGGCCTCACGCTCGGCGAAAATTATCCAATACCAATCGTCGATCCGGAACAGGCTGCGCGGGAAGCGAAAACCAACTACACGGCCTGGCGGCAACGAACCGAAACACGCGAGCTCAGCAAGTCCGTGCTGGAAAAGCACGGTAGCCGAAAGAAAAATCGCCGGGCTTCTGGGGACACCAAACAAAAATCAAAGCAAAAGGATTTGTTCGTTTAAGTCAACCGGGGCGCTGGCAGCCTCTTTGTGGTTTTAAGCAATGCCAAAGCAGGTTAAAGTCGCGATATCGATTTCGCAGATGCACGGAAAGTTTGAATACCCATGAGTGAAAGCGCGCCAGGCCCTGTTGCCAGTTTTGCAAATACGGAACAACTTCATCGCGATGGCTATACATTGTTGCGTGGTGCAATCCCATCGCAATGGATCGACGAACTTTGCCAGACGTTTGACGAGGGCGTTAAGCCAGGAGACCAATGGCCCGTACCGCGCGGGGCAGACTGGCGACATTCCTTGCTGGATTTATCGCCGGTGGTGCAATCCGTGTGCAATCTGCCCGAGCTTTTGGCCGCGGCGGGTAGTTTGATCGGCGAACGCTTTTTTCTTGCGCAGGTAGAAGGGCGTGAGCCGTTGCAGGGTGGTGGCCATCAGGGGCTTCATCGCGATTTATCCGCCCAGCGACCCGGCGATACCGTGCTCGCGATTGTCTTTCTGGATGATTATGGCCCGGACAATGGTGCAACACGCATCGTGCCTG
>Ga0209480_10002843_pt1 | contig 11621 bp, 5 predicted proteins | sample JI61114C2DNA_FD_187501 | JGI IMG/M metagenome (GOLD analysis project Ga0209480, IMG submission 187501) | Wastewater effluent complex algal communities from Wisconsin, to seasonally profile nutrient transformation and Carbon sequestration -... | ecosystem: Engineered > WWTP > Effluent > Algae...
CAGGGCCAAGGTGCCCGTCGGATGCCAGCCTGGGTCAGTGGTCCAGGAACTCCAGGCCCAGCCCCTTGCCCGCTCAGGTGGAGGGCTGAAAGCCCGAGCTAGTGCTACGTGTCAGCAAAGTTAAGGGACAGGCCGGGGACATGGCCGCGTGTTGATGGTGGTTCCCAGTGCCAAGTGCCCCAAACTCTAGCCTCAATCGAGTTGATTGACGCTAGGGTGGTCCTTTCCTGATGTCATGTGCCCGAAACTTTAGCTTCAATCGAATTGATTGACGCTAAGGTGGTCCTTCCCTGATGTCATGTGCCCGAAACTTTAGCTTCAATCGAATTGATTGACGCTAAGGTGGTCCTTCCCTGATGTCATGTGGCCGGGACCTGAGGGCAGGTGGTCGTTTCTTTAGCGTCAATCAAGTCAGTTGAAGCTAGGAAACCGTCTTCTTTGACTCTTGGATCGCTCATGAAAGTGACTCCGTCATGCGCTCCATCAATGGAAGCTGCCCAGGCACGAAGTGGCAGATGGCTTGAAGGCATTTCACTCCTTGGTGATCGTCTCGTCCAGGTTCAGCAGGGCTCGTGCGACGGTGGTCATGGGGGCGAGTGTGTCTGGTGCGGGGGTGGTGGCGGTCCGCTGCTGATTCAGCAGCGACAGCAGCACACGCACTTCCTTCTCCGTGGGCTGGCGTGAGGTGCAGAGGTGGAAACCGTGGGCGATGGAGGACTTGTCATCGCCTTTGCCAGACTCGGTCATGCGCTTGGCGAGATGCTCGGCGGCTTCGAGACTGAGGGTTTCGTTCAGTGTCATAAGCGCCTGGAGCGGGGTGTTGCTGCGGGCGCGCTTGATGCAGCTCGCCTCGCCATTGGGCACGTCGAAGGTGCTGAGGAACGGGTAAGGAGTGCTGCGGCGGCGGAAAATGTAGATGCTGCGGCGATACTTCTGGCTTGTCTCCTCCACCTTCCACGGGAAGGGGGCGTAGCTGACGGGCTTTTGGAAAAGATACTCGGGGGCGGGCGGCATGACGCCACGGCCACCGACTTCGGGATTGAGCAGGCCGCTGACGGCGAGCTGGATGTCACGCACGATCTCACCCTCCACTCGGAAGCGCGGGCCACGGGCGAGGAGGCGGTTGTAGGGGTCTTTTTCCAACAGCTCTGGGGTGACGCGGCTGTCCTGCTGGTAGGTGTGGCTGGTGACGATGAGGCGGTGCAGGTGCTTGATGCTCCAGCCATGGTCCATGAACTCGCAGGCGAGCCAGTCGAGCAACTCGGGATGGCTCGGCTTCGCCCCCTGGATGCCGAAGTCCTCCGGTGTCTCGACGAGGCCGATGCCGAAGTAGGACTGCCAGACGCGATTCACGAAGGCGCGTGCGGTGGTGGGTGAGTCGCGGGAGACGAGCCATCTGGCAAAGGTGAGTCGTGAGCTGTCGGCGCTTTTGGGTAGGGGATTGAGCATGGCGGGGACGTCGGTGCTGACGCGGTCGCCGGGTTTGAGGAAGTCGCCACGCTTCAAGATGCTGGTCATGCGGGGCTGCTCGCGAGCATCCAAAACGAGTGTGGTGGTGCCTTCGGGGTGCTGCTTCCACAGCGCTTCGATCTCGTTGTTGATGGGTTTCCATTCAGCGACGCTGGCGCGGAAGACGGGGAACTCGGCCTTCTTGCCGTAGAGCGGGTCGGCCTCGGCATCGGGGGCCTCTGTGGCACTGATGCGGTAGCGGCCGAGGTTCATGGTTTGGAGGTCGTCGCTGTTCCAGCCGCCGTGCTTCATGCTGAGGCCGATGGTGAGTTCGGAGTCGGTTTTGATCTCGATGGGCTTCTCCAAAACGAAGACGGCATTGCGCGGCACATTGCGGCGTCCGGGGCCGGCGTCGATGCCCCAGGCGGTGTCGGCTTTGCCATCGATGGCATAGGTGACGGGGCCGGTGACACGTTTGTCCTTGGCACTGTCCTGATCTTTGGCAAAGCCGGGGATGGGGGTGTTTTCCGGCTCGCCGAAGTCGGCGGTGGCCTTGATGAACTTCAGTGGCGTGTCTTTGCCGTCGATCTTGATCGTGGCGTTGAACTCGGTGAGTGCGGCAGTGCCTTTCTGCGAGCGACCGGGGCCGTAGGCAGGGAGGTTTGGGTCGTTCATGAGCTCCAGGCGGAAGGCGGAGATCTTGAGTGGAGCGCTTTGCTTTACGATGAACTTCACCTCGCTCTTCGTCGGTGCGTAACCTTGGGCGAGGATGCTGCCATCAGGCTGACGCAGCGCCTTTTCACCGCCCGATGGATCGTCTTCAAACTGAAGCGTGGTCCATGCGGGCTGAGGTTTGAGGGACTTCTTCCATGCTGTCAAACGCTGCTGCCAGTCAGGGTGATCGTGGCGGAGTTTGTCTTCGAGTTCACGGGTGCGCTGGAGGATCTGTGCGCGCTGCATCTGCTCGCTGGAAGTATAGACGACGCGCCAGGGCTCGTTGTCGTTGTTCAGGAAGGCGAACATCCGGTAATACTCCTCCTGCGTGATGGGATCGTATTTGTGGTTATGGCACTGCGTGCAGCCGATGGTGAGGCCGAGGATGCTTTTCCCGATGGTGTCCATGTGGTCGAACATGGCCTCCATGCGGAACTGCTCGGGATCGATGCCACCTTCTTCATTGATCATCGAGTTCCGCAGGAAGCCAGTGGCCACGATCTGATCCTGCGTGGCCTTCGGGAGTTGATCACCCGCAATCTGCTGAATGATGAACTGATCGTAAGGCAGGTCGCGATTGAAGGCGTTGATGACCCAGTCGCGGTAGAACCAGATGAAGCGCATGGGGTCCTTCTCGTAGCCGTTCGAGTCGGCATAATGGGCGGCATCCAGCCAGTGGCGGGCCCAGCGCTCGCCATGATGTTCGGAGGCAAGGAGCTCATCCACCAGATCTGTGTAGTCCTTATTCGTGCCTGGCTCCGGCGGTAAACCGGTGAGGTCGAGATGCAGCCTTCTCACCAGCTTCTCCGGCGATGCCTTGGGAGCAGGCTTCAGCCCCGCCTTCGCGAGTCGATCCTGAATGAAAGCATCAATCGGATGCGCCCCCTTCCCTCCTGGTATCTTCGGCTTCACCGGTGGCTTGAAGGCCCAGTGATCGGTCTTCGTTTCCAGCTTCGCACTCGCACTGTCCGGCCACTCAGCACCGGCATCAATCCATGCCTTGATCGTGCTGATCTCGGCGGCAGTGAGCGGATCACCTTTGCGCGGCATGCGCATCTTGGGATTCCTGCCTTCGATGGCGTGGACGAGCGCGGAGTCGGTGCTGTGACTGGGTTTGATGGCGAGGCCGAAGTCGCCGCCTTTGAGAGCGCTGGGCTTGTGATCAAGCCGGAAGGCGGCCTCTTGTTTGTTCGCGCCGTGGCAGGCGTAGCAGCGCTCTTTGAGAATGGGCTGGACGTCTTTGACAAAATCGACCGCTGCCGCCGGCAGGGCGGCGAGGGTGAATAGCGCGAATGATTTCAGCATGACGCATCCATACGCCGAGGCTGAAGGAATCTCACCTCCACTGGCATGGAGGATTCAGGGGAGGTGAGGATATTAAGCAGCCATGACGGGCAGGCCGCCGGTCACAGGTGTGGTGATCTGACGGGCGAAGGTGTCCGGGGCGTGGGCGGTCTTGATGGCTTTGGCCATGGATTTACTCAGAGCATCAAGCGAGTAAGGCTTCAGCATGATGTCCACGGGCGGGCAGCGGCCTTCGCCGAGGATGGTGAACTCGTCAGGATCAATGACGAAGCCTGAGCAGATGACGATGGGCACATCATTGCCGGAGGCGCGGAGTTGTTTAAAGGTATCGCGACCGCTGAGCTTCGGCATGTAGATGTCGAGCAGGAGTGCGTCGATCTTTTCACCGCTGCGGAGGACGATGTCGAGGGCCTGCTGACCATCTCCGGCTTCGAGGACGCGGTAGCCGAGGAAGCTGAGCATGTTGACAGCGATGGAGCGGACGGGGGCTTCATCATCGACGACGAGGATGGTGCCGCGCTGGCCGGTGGCAGGTGCGGCGGTGCGTGAATCGAAGGCGGGAGCTTCCTCTTCGATGTTTTCAGGATCGGTGGTGCGGGGGAGATGGACACGGAATTCGGTGCCCTGACCTTCGACGCTGTCGAACTCGATCCAGCCGCCATGCTCGCGGACGATGTCCTGGGCCATGCTGAGGCCGAGACCGGTGCCGCGACCGGGATCTTTGGTGGTGAAGAAGGGCTCGAAGATGCGGTGGCGCATGTCTGCAGCAACGCCGCAACCATTGTCACGGACAGCGATGACGACGAACTCAGCGGTGTCCACGCTGCTGGGCGCGCGCTGAGTGACGTTTTCGATGCCGATTTCGATGATGCCTTCGGAATTGGGCAGAGCATCGCGGGCATTGAGGCAGAGATTCAGCACGACTTGTTCGAGCTGGGTCGCATCAGCGAGGGCAAAGGAGGCGTCCATGCCAGCACGGACGCGAACGGTGACACGGGGGTCGAGGCTGTGCTTGAGGAGGCCCTGGACCTCGGCGAGCAGCTTTTTGAGGTTGGTGACTTTGCGGAGCTGGGTGCCGGAGCTGCGACGTGAGTATCCGAGGAGTTGTTTGACGAGATCGGTGGCGCGCTGGGTGGCCAGGTTGGCGTGCTGGAGTTTGTCACGCACGTCCGGGTTCGCGGCTCCGGGAGCGAGCTCGGCGAGGGTTAGGTTGCCACGGATGGCGGTGAGCATGTTGTTGAAATCATGGGCGATGCCGCCGGCCATCTGGCCGATGGTGCCGAGCTTCTGGGATTCGCGAAGCTGCTTTTTCAAGCCACGGACTTCACTGCAATCACGCACCATCCAGAGGCGGCCGATGACGTCGCCTGTCTCTGTCTGCATGGGGGCGGTGCGCACGGAGAAGACTCGCTGCTGGGTGTCGGCGGTCTCGGCTTCGACCTCGTCACGAAGCTGAGGGTTCGTCTCGGTGGAAGCGATCCACTGCATCATGCGATCTTTTTCCATGAAGCGGTTGGCGATGGCCTCCATCAACTGCTTCACCCCGCGTCCACCGACTTCTTCGAGTGGACGCCCGAGAAATTCATCAAGCTTGGCATTCGAAGCGATGATGCTGCCATTGGAATCGACCACGGCGACGCCTTCATCACTGGCGGCGAAGATACCCTGAAGGGCGGTGAAGGCCTCACGCAGAAGACGCTCGGCATTCAGCAGGCGCTGGGCAGTCTGGCTAGCGTGGGATTCGGCAGCGTTGAGACTTTGGCGATGCTTGGCGAAGAGCATGTTGATGTCGCAGCGCAGCTTCCAGAAGTCCTGGGGGAGCATGTCGGAGACCTCCCTGGTCGGCGGGATACCGCGCATGACAGAAGCGGTGGCTGTCATGACCGAGACAACCGGTTTCAAAGCCCAGCCACTGATCAGGTAGCTGCCGATGAAAACACCAGCGAGGAGGACGAAGCCCCAGGAACTGAAGAACCAGTCGAGGGAGTTGCCCATAAGTTTGGCGGCACCGATAGCGGGCAGCCAACCGAAGAGCACCAGCGGGAGCAGGAGACGGATGCGGAGCGAGTTCATACGGGAGTGGAGGTGAGGATGACGGGAGGATGGTTGAGGAAAGACTGGCGGTCGGCATCACTCAAAGGACTGGTCATGCGGAAATAGGCTGTCGTGCTCAGGGTGCCGAGAGTCCTCTCCTGGGCAGTGGAGAGCGCTCTCTCGAGTGCCGTAGGAAGGTGCTCTTCCAGCCAGCCCCTTATCCAGTTCGTGATCTCGGCACGGACTGCAGTGGAAGAAGCCTCTGCAGAGGGAGCCGATTGGATCTGGGTGAGTTGTGATTCGAGGCCGTCGAGACGGTCTTTCAATGCACTGACTCCCATGACTGCCCCAAAAAGGTCGTTCTTCACTTGCTCGATTTCGTGGTGAAGCTCCTCTCGGAGGATGTCGGCCTCAAGTGACACCTCTTGATCGGTTGGCTGAGTATCTGTTTGATCCAGCACAGATTCCGGGCTGGGGATCATCTGACCAGCCAAAGGCGAGATCGGGAATGTGGGAGGGCGTCGGCGATTTAGAGGCGGAGCCTCTTGAGCGCTTTGATTCACCACTAGGGCGGCAAGTCCCTTTGGATTCCCACGTTTATCCGGCAGGACCACATAAGGCATTGATTCTGAACTCTCTGGAGGGGGTAGAATAAGTGTAGCCGCCGATTCCCAATCTGTTGCAGATTCCAACTGCTGAGCGGTAGGCGCGGGTTGCTGGTCTGCATCTCGAACGGGGAAAGGACTCTTGGAATGCAGGGCCGCAGGCGATTTAATTGCCTCAACATCAAGACCTTGCACGGAGGTTGGCACCTCCGCACCCAAACCTGCCTGAGTAGGCGTGGTCGGGCGCTTTGAAGTGAAAAACGAGAAGGCAAGAGGCATAGCTAATTCAGTAATTAGTAGAATTAGCCATAAGTAATATAATTGTAAAGTGCAAAATTTAGTTCTTCTAAACTATCTTCACTCCTGAAAACTGAACCACAGACTAATGTCAGCCCATCAGGCAACCTGCGGAGTTATTTATTCCGCTCAAATGCCCAGCCAGTGGAAAACAGGTCTGTGAACGGCAGGCGTGTCTCACTGAATTTATCGTTTCAAACCATAAATGAAAAGCTAGGCCGTCTCATTCCAAAAGATTGGGGCAGATTTTCCCGTCGTTTTTCTTGTCACCCGAAGCCCGGTAGCCTATGAAGGAATCTGATTTGGAGGATGTCTCCCGCACCCTTATCCTCCTGACTGCGAAATCTCCTATTTTCTGGAACCATGACCCTCTTCCGTCTGTTTGCAGCCCTGGCTTTAGCTGGAGCCCTGTTTACCCCGAATGCCAGCGGCCAGGCTTTCCTGGATTCTCTGACCAGCGATCTGAACATTGAGGGGCTGGAAACCACCTACGACCCCACCACGGGACTTGCTCTGGCAAAAGGTGATGTCCACATCAGCTATGCCGATGTCCAGATCCGCTGCGGCCAGGCCAGTTACAATGCCACAACGGGCGAGGTGATTGCCCGTGAAAACGTGGTCATCTGGAAAGCTGGCGTGACCTACAAAGGTGACAATATCATCTATAACGCCAACACGGGGGAAGTAAGCGGTGACGCCGTCCGCAGCAGCATGCCGATGGAGTTCGGCAGCCTGTTTTATGAAACAGACCGATTCGAGAGCGAAACCAAGCTTGTGCAAAAAGTGGAAGGTGGGGAAACCTACATCACCACACATGACTCGGAGGACCCAAACTTCCGTATGCGTGCCCGCAGCCTCACCATCAAACCCGGGGATCGAGTCATCCTGCGCGGGATCACTGTGCTGGCGGGGGACGTGCCCGTCTTCTGGCTGCCCTACCTTTCCCAGCCACTGGATGAGGAAGTCGGCTATCACTTCAACGTCGGCCAGCAGAGCCGCTGGGGCACTTTCCTCCTGAATCAGTACAACGTCATTCATGGTGATCACACCCTGGGACGCTATCATCTGGATCTGCGCTCGGCACGCGGCGTGGCCGTGGGGGTGGACTGGCTCTCCATGCGCCATCGCAAAAACTGGCAGAACTTCTCCGGCCTGAAACTCTACTATCTCAACGATAGCGACCCGGATTTAAACAAGACCAGCATCCCACGCGGCCCCGTGCCAGAAAACCGCTACCGCGTGAACTTCCAGCACCGAATCTACATCCCCGGCCCTGAAAAGAGCACCTGGTATCTGGACTTCGACATCAACAAGATCAGCGACCAGCACTTCTATGAAGATTTCTTCTTCAATGACTTCCGCGAGACGCCGGAGCCGGACAACCAGATTTCCCTCGTCCACACCAACCCCGCCTATATCGCCACTCTCATGGCCCGGTTCCAGGCGAATGATTTTTACAGTGTGGGTGAAAAGCTCCCCGAACTAGCCATCGATTGGACACGTCGGCCACTTTGGAACACCGGACTCTTCCACCAGGGCACCCTGTCAGCGGGCGTTTACCGTGGCCAGTTGAGTGATGCCCAAGACGCGCTTTTCAGTAATGTGAATGATTATGCAAACAGTGTGGTGGCTGGTGGAGCATCCATCGCAGCGATGGATGTTTTGTTGGGTAATGTACTTGGTTTGCCGGACGGCACAGTTCCGGGGGCAGCTGATTATGCAACCGCCAAAGGCCTGACAGACACCCTGCTTGGAGACATCGGCTTCTCGCGCGTTCACACCTACCATGAACTGCTCTTCCCGAAGACCTTCTTCGGATGGCTGAATGTGGTCCCACGCGTCGGAGCTGGCTTCACCCACTATGAGGGCATTGATGGCAGCATTGATCGCATCGACCCGGCAACGGGCAACACCACGGAATTCAACAGCTTCACCCGTGGCATCATTCATGCCGGCCTGGATGTCTCTTTCAAGGTCACCAAGACTTGGGAGGATTACACCAACGAAAGTCTCGGCATCGACGGACTGCGTCACATTTTCCAGCCCTACATCAATTTCTCCTATCTGAACGTCAACGATCCTGATGGTGTCATCCCACGCATCGACAATCTTTCGCCGACCACCCGCCCTCGTTCGATAGATCTCCCCCTTTACTCCGCTGTCGATGACCTCCGCTCCTGGAACATCACCCGCGTCGGATTCAAAAACTACCTCCAAACTCGCCGTGACTACACCTCCGAGGGGAATGGACGTTTCGCCGCCGCGAACCTTGACCCCGAGCAGACCTACACCTTCGCAGGCATGAACACTTATGTGGATCTCTTTGCCAAGGACCCCGAGTTCGACCGCAGCCTCTCGAACCTCTACAACGAACTCTTCTTCCGTCCCGTTCCCTGGATCAATCTCTGGATGGATGTGCAGATCCCGCTTGGCAACGACGACGGCAACTTCACCGAATTCAATCAAGGAATCAGCTTCATGCCGACCGATTCCATGTCCTTCACCCTTGGGCATCAGTTCATCAACGACAATCCCTACTTCCAGGACTCAAACATCTTCTTCTCCCGCATTTACACCCGCCTGAACGACAACTGGGGCTTTACCATGAACCATGTCTTCGAGGCCGATGATGGAACCATGGAATTCCAGAGCTACAGCATCACACGCGACCTCACCAGTTGGGTCGCCTCTATTGGAGCCATGCAGCGTGACAACCGAAATGGCCGGTCCGAGGTCGGCATCCTCTTCTCTCTCACGCTCAAGGATTTCCCCGGCCTCACCATCCCGCTCGACTTTGATCCCAACCCCTCTGGACGTGGTGGCAACCAGTCCTCGAATAACGGATCCAATTAACATTGGTCAGCCTCAGGGGGCTTGAGTCAGGGCATTTCCGTCTTCACGCACGGCTGAAAGATGCTTTTCTCGAATACATAGTTTCCAGACAGCTCCTTCCCGGGTTCATTGTCGTCTCACTCCATTTTCTCAGCCTCATGAAACTTACCATCATCGGTTCCGGTTACGTCGGACTCACCACAGGCGCCTGCTTCGCCGAAGTCGGACATCACGTCGTCTGCGTGGACAATGACCCGCGTAAAGTCGAGACACTCCTCGCCGGCCAGATCCCCATCTACGAGCCCGGCCTCGAAGCTCTGGTCAAGAAAAACGTCGCCGCCAAACGCCTTGGCTTCACCACCAGCACGGAAGCTGGTGTCGATCATGGCGAGGTTCTCTTCATCGCCGTTCCCACACCGCCTCAGCCCGATGGCAGTGTCGATCTCACCTTCATGGAAAAGGTCGCCCGTGAAATTGCCCAGTATCTCGATTCCTATCGCGTCATTGTCGATAAAAGCACCGTCCCGGTGAAGACCGGCGAGCGCGTTGCCCAGACCATCCGCCGCTACGCCAAACCAGGCGCCGAGTTCGATGTCGTCAGCAATCCAGAATTCCTCCGTGAGGGCAGCGCTGTGGCCGACCTGATGAAGCCTGACCGAATCGTCATCGGCGGCAACACCGACCGCGCCATCGCCCTCATGCAAAAAGTGTACGAGCCCTTCGCCGCGCCAGTCCTCGTCACTGACATCAACAGTGCCGAGCTCATCAAGCACGCCGCCAACAGCTTCCTCGCCCTCAAAATCAGTTACGCCAACGCCCTCTCTGAAATCTGCGAAGCCAGCGGAGCCGACGTCATCAAAGTCGCCGAAGGCATCGGAGCCGACAAACGTATCGGGCGTGAATTCCTCAATGCCGGCCTCGGCTACGGCGGCTCCTGCTTCCCGAAAGACATCGCTGCCTTCATTGCCATCGCCGACCAGCTCGGCACGCCATTCACCCTCCTGAAGGAAGTTCAGCGCATCAATCAACACCAGCTTGACCGCTTCATCGCCGGCATCCGTGAAGCCCTCTGGGTGCTGAAGGACAAAAAACTCGCCGTCTGGGGCCTCGCCTTCAAGCCCAACACCGATGACGTTCGCAGCTCAGTCGCCATCACCTTGGTCGAAAAACTCGCTGCCGAAGGAGCCATCGTCACCGTCTATGACCCCAAGGCCATGGACAAAGCCCGTGAGCTCCCCATCGCCGGCAAGATCAAATTCGCCACCAGCCCGCTCGAAGCCGCACAAGGGGCCGAGGCTCTCATCATCGCCACCGAGTGGCCAGAGTTCGCCAGCGTCGATCTCGCCGAACTGCGAGCGACCATGCTCGCCCCCATGATCTTCGATGGCCGCAATCTTATCGATCCCGTCGCCGCAGCCGACTTCGGCTTCCAATACCGTGGCATCGGCCGCGGCGTCGTCGAGACACGGGCTTAAGCTGCGGTGGCACTTTGGCCGTGACATCGCTTTCCAGCCAGGCGGCTTGCCTCCATCATTCAAGGGACTGACACGGCGCAAATCGTGCCCTGAGGGAAACCGGATGTGATAGTGCCCATGCATCACGAATATTTTCAGATCATGCGGCCCGACCGCGCTGGATGCCCGACATGCTGCTCACGAGCAACCTCACCACGGGGAAGCCATGGCGAAGGTAAAACTCTTTGATGAGTGAGCGGAAGGACGGCTGCCGAAGAGGGGGACGTTTACCCCGCGACGAGGTCGTAGCCGCGCCAGTCTTTGATCTTCACCTCGGCGAAGTCGCCGACGGGGAGCTTTTTATCGACGAAGACGGTGGTGTCGATGTCGGGGGCGTCCATGGCGCTGCGGGCGATGCCGGGCTCCTCGACGAGGACGCGCATGGTTTTGCCGACGTGGCGCTGATTGACGTGCTGGACGTTCCGCTCGATGGCGCGCATGGCTTCGTTCCAGCGGGCTTTGCGGGTCATGTGGTGGACGTGCTCGTCCATTTTGTCGGCACGGGTGCCTTCTTCGCGGGAGTAGTTGAAGACGCCGGCGCGCTCGAATTTCTCGTCTTCGATGAACTGGAGCAGCTCATTGAAGTCGGTCTCGGTCTCGCCGGGGAAGCCGACGATGAAGGTGGTGCGGATGGCGATGCCGGGGATGCCTGCGCGGATGCGTTTCAGCAGGTTGCGGATGTAGGAGCCATTGGTCTCGCGGCGCATGAGGGTGAGCATGTTGTCACTGATGTGCTGGAGCGGGATGTCGATGTAGCGGGCGACCTTGGGGCTCTCGGCGATGGCGGCGATGAGGTCGTCACTCCAATGCGCGGGGTGGGTGTAGAGGAGCCTGATCCAGAAGTCGCCGGGGATTTCATTGAGGGCACGGA
>Ga0209480_10002845_pt1 | contig 11615 bp, 10 predicted proteins | sample JI61114C2DNA_FD_187501 | JGI IMG/M metagenome (GOLD analysis project Ga0209480, IMG submission 187501) | Wastewater effluent complex algal communities from Wisconsin, to seasonally profile nutrient transformation and Carbon sequestration -... | ecosystem: Engineered > WWTP > Effluent > Algae...
TTATTTCTCTTTGAATTTAATTGCGGGTGTTTCTGCCGCAGAGAGAGGCTTTTCTTTTGCAGGAATATCCTCAGTTGTAAAGAATGACGTAAAGGGGATGATGTTTGCCGGATTTTCAAATCATGTTGGTAAAGGGGTAGAAGGGATGATGTTTGCAGGCTTTATGAATAGCTATGCTGAAGCAAAAGGAATGCAATTTGCAGGTTTTAGCAATATTTCTAAAGGCAAGGTTACAGGTGCCCAGTTCTCCGGCTTTTTAAGCAAAGCCACGGATGTGCAGGGTGCACAGTTGGCGGGTTTTGCAAATGTTGCCAGGAATGTAACCGGGCCGCAGTTTGCCGGTTTCAGTAATGTCGCACGTAAAATACAGGGCTCACAGTTTTCTGGTTTTATTAATACCGCAGAAGATGTGAAAGGCTCACAGTTTGCAGGCTTCATTAATGTTGCCAAAAAGGTGAAAGGTGTACAAGCTTCAGGTTTTATCAACGTTGCCGACAGCAGTGATTATCCTATTGGAATCATCAATATTATCAGGAATGGGGAAAAAGGTATCGGAATTAGCATTGATGAAAATGAGACCGGTTTGCTTTCATTTCGCTCAGGCGGTAAAATATTGTACGGAATCATTGCTGCAGGATATAATTTTCACAACAAGGAGGAGGTATATGCATTTGAAGCAGGTTTAGGCGCCCATTTTTTAAATACTTCGGTTTTCAGAATGAATGCTGAAATAAGTACTCAAACACTCGAAAGTTTCAAACAGGGTGAATATTTCAAGTCCTCTGTTCGCTTAATGCCATCCTTAAGACCTGTTCCGGGATTGGAGCTATTCGGCGGACCAGTATTCAACTATGTGAATACCAATACCAGCGAAGGCCGGGCGATTACAGATAAATATATCCGCACCTGGGAGAATCGATGGGGCAATAATTTCGAGGGAATCTACATCGGCTTTAATGCCGGAATTAACCTCTTATTCTAATTTAAATATCATAAAAACAATTCATAAACGCCTAATTAACAGAATTATAACAATTAAAAAATAAAAATCATGAGAACTACTTTATTTCTTGCAATTATCAGTTTATTCTTTTTTTCATGCACCAAAGACAGATTGGTTGCTGATGGAAATATCATAACCGAAGTACGTAATCCCGGTACATTTACCGGTGTACACAGCAGTGGTGCTAACCCGATCAAGATTACCTATGGAAATGAATTTAAAGTTGAGATCAGAGGTTCAGGAAATCTGATTCCGAGATATAAAACCAATATCCACAATGGAACGCTAAACCTGGGTTATGAATTTGTAAGTGTCCGAAAAGATGATATCGAGGTTTTTGTCACTATGCCGGCAATTAATCATGCTTCAATGAGTGGCAGCGGGAAGCTGGATATCAATGGTAATTTTCCGGCACAAAATCTGTTTCGGTTAACGATCAGCGGATCATCAAATACCAATGTGAATGATGCTTTTAATGCGGATGAAGTGAATGTAACTATTTCAGGTTCAGGTGATGCTAATCTGGAAAAAATACTAAGTAACAGGGGAGATGTGAAGATTAGTGGCAGCGGTGATGTAAGACTTAGTGTACAGAATACACTTAAGGCCAGGATAAGTGGCAGCGGAAAAATCTATTATACCGGAAATGCTGCAGTTGATTCTGAGATCAGTGGCAGCGGTACTGTTGTTAAATTTTAAAAGCCTGATGAGCCGTTTGGTGGTATCGCTTGGTGTTAACAACAACCGTAAGGGAAGGGGTGACTCTCCACCTGGTTATTAAGCCAGGCGGAGAGTTAGTGTAACAATCCGGAGTATTTGAAAGTCTAAAAGGCAAAACCAGAGCGGAGCCAGCAACTTGGAACAAATACTCACAGGGAACGAAACCACCGGATTGTCTTACGATGATGCTACTTTTGAACAATTGTTTAAAGCACATTTCAAGGCTCTGCATGCCTATGCCAGCATGATGCTGCATCAGGATAGTCACGCGGAGGAAATTGTTCAGGGCATGTTTTTGAAACTTTGGGAAAAACGCGGAAACCTGGATGTTCAGACATCCATAAAGGCCTATCTTTACAAATGTGTTCACAATGATTGCCTGAACTATATAAATCATAAAAAAATACAATTAAAGTATCAGGACCATGCTGTTTTTAAGATGAACGGACAAGCCGGAAAAACCTCAGATAAGATTGAACTTGATGAGTTGCAGCTGCGTTTGAGGGAAGCACTGAATGAGCTTCCTGAGCAATGCCGCACCATATTTCAGATGAGCCGTTTTGAAGAGCTGAAATACAGGGAAATTGCCGATCAGCTCGGTCTTTCGGTTAAAACCATCGAAAACCAGATGGGAAAAGCATTAAAAATACTACGCATTAAGTTAGTTGACTTTTTGCCTTCATTGATACTATTGTTTCACAGCGATTTTTTTAATTCCTGAACAGGATGAGCGACGATCTGTTAATAAAATATCTGCTAAGAGAAACAAGTCCGGAAGAGGATATTGAGTTGAGTCACTGGCTTGCTGAAGATCCTGAGAACCGGAAGGAATTTGAGCGGTTTGAGCTGATCTGGAACGAAAGTAAAAATCTTGAGCAGAAAAGTACGGTCGATCCGGAAGCAGCCTGGGTAAAATTTAAGGAACAGGTTCCTGATGCCGCTCCGAAAGCTGTGATCCGGCCGATTTCCAACAGATTAGGCTGGCTCCGCATTGCTGCCGTATTATTTATCATTGCCGGAGCCTGGTCTTTTTACCTGATTCTTGGTCAAAATGGATACAATACGATATCCTCAGGACAAATGGTACGTACGGAAGTATTACCCGATGGCTCTAAGGTTACCCTGAATAAGAATGCGGTTCTGTCATATAAAAATGATTTTAATGGAAAAATGCGCAGCGTTAAGCTGGAGCAGGGTGAGGTTTTCTTTGATGTAAGTCCCGATAAATCCAGGCCATTTATTATTGATGCCAATCAGGTAAACATTCGTGTATTGGGCACATCATTCAATGTCAAAAAGAATAGCAACCTAACTGAGGTGATTGTTGAAAGTGGATTGGTGAGGGTGAGTTTAAAAGATCAGCAGATCGAATTAAAAAAGGGTGAAAAAGTGCTGATTAAAAGTACCGATGCTATATTGAATAAAGAACTTAGCAGTGATCAGTTATATAATTATTACCGCACAAATATTTTTGTGGCTGATAATACTCCGCTTTGGCGTATGGTCGAGATCCTTAATGAAGCCTATCAGGTTCAGATTGAAATCGCTGACCCCAAATTGCGTGATCTGACCCTGAACACCACATTTAAGGATGAATCACTCGATACCATCCTTCATATTATTTCGGAAACTCTTAGAATTAAGATTCATAAAGAGGGTGAAAAGATCATTTTAAAATAGTGCCGGAGCGATGAAGCTGAAGAGTTTGTTGATCTTGCTTTTTGTGTGCTTTGGCTTTTCTTTAAAGGCACAGCACTCTGCTGAGATTCCAAAATTATACCGTAGAATTTCTATAAATGCTGATAAACAAGCACTTGCAGAAGTTTTGAACGAAATCAGCAGAAAGGGAAATTTTATTTTTTCCTACAGTGGTACTATTTTTAATCCGGATAGCCTGGTAACATTGAATGCTAAAAATGAAACAGTTCGGGATATTCTTGACAGGATTTTTCTAAATATGGCAGATTATCGGGAAAGTGCTAATTATGTAATTCTCCGTTCCACAATCAGAAGATTTTCTATTCAGCCTGATATCATTAAAACGGATCAGCGGCATTACCTGATTAGTGGTTATGTAATTGATGAACAAACAGGAAAAAAAGTTCCCGAAGCGAGTGTATATGAAAAGCGACTTCTGGAATCTGATTTGACGGATAAGGATGGATATTTCAGAATGCGGATCAGGGGTAGTCACCAATCAGTAATTCTCACCTTGAGTAAGGAGTCTTACCGGGATACCAGTATGATGTTTCTCTCAACCGTGACCATTAAGCCTGAGGGATATACCTATGAGGATGAGGAATATATGTCTTATGCTTCAAATATTGTTGAGAAACTTGGAATTGGAAGATTTTTAGTATCCGCAAAGCAACAAATACAAAGTTTGAATATTTCGGGATTTCTGACCAGCAGTCCATATCAGGCTTCCTTGCTTCCGGGTTTAAGTTCGCATGGTATGTTCAGTTCTCAGGTGGTAAACAAAGCCTCGCTGAATCTTTTGGGCGGTTATACTGCAGGGGTTGATGGAGCAGAAGTGGCGGGACTCTTCAATATCAGCAAAAATAATGTACAATATGTTCAACTTGCCGGACTTGCGAATCTGGTTGGAGGGTCGGTCAGGGGCTTTCAGGCAGGAGGTTTAGTTAATTCAGTTTTGGATAGCCTGATTGGTTTTCAGGCTGCTGGCATCGTGAATGATGTGCGAAGCGGTACTGAAGGCTGGCAGGCTGCAGGAATATTCAATCATGTGAGGCGTGACATGAACGGAATGCAGGTAGCCGGAATTGGGAATCTGGTTTCGGGCAATACCCGCGGAGTTCAAACTGCAGGTATTGGAAATGTGGCCGCAAAAGAAATGAAAGGGATACAGATCGGAGGGATTTTCAACTATGCGAAAGAGATGAAAGGCTTACAGATTGGATTAGTTAATGTTGCTGATACTTCTTCAGGTTTTAGCCTTGGGCTAATCAACTGGGTGAATAAGGGATATCATAAAGTGAGTTTATCATCCACCGACGTTTTTGGTACCCAGATAGCGGTGAAGACCGGCATTGCAAAATTTTATACAATGCTGATCGTAGCAGGAAGTTACGGTGTTAACGATCGGGTTTATTCTGTCGGCTATGGTATGGGCCATGATTTTATTTTCAGTAAAAAGCTATCAGCTTCTGCAGAGCTATCATCACAGGGGCTGTATCTCGGCAATTGGGATTATCCTAATATCCTGACTAAGGGTCAGTTAAATATGCAGTTTAAACTTTTTAAAGGATTAAGTGCATTTGCCGGGCCTTCGTACTCATTTTATTACTCCGACCCAGCAAGTCTGAGTGAGGAGGCTTACCGAGCCCGGGTCGCACCAAAATCTGCGAAGGTTTATTCAACGAAAACAAAAGGCTGGCTGGGCTGGTCTGCCGGAATTACCCTGTTCTGATTATTGTTTGAGGTACCTTAGCTTGAAGGCTGACCGATCATTTAGCTTAGTATTTTTTGTATTTTTTATATTTACGACAATTTCCTCATGAATCGAATCGATCGTATTTCTGCCATTCTTATACAACTGCAATCGAGAAGGGTGGTTAAGGCTCAGGATATTGCCGATCGTTTTCAAATAAGCTTACGCACCGTTTATCGTGATATCCGGACATTGGAGCAAGGGGGAATCCCGCTAATTGGTGAGGCCGGAATCGGTTACTCACTTGTAGACGGATTTCGCCTGCCTCCGGTTATGTTTACACCCGAAGAGGCCATAGCCTTTCTTACTGCAGAAAAGTTGGTTGCTAAACTGACTGATGGCCCCAACAGCAGGAATTATAGCTCCGCAATGTATAAAATCAGAGCAGTTTTAAATCTATCAGAGAAAGAATTGCTTGAAAGTATTGATGACAGGATTGAGGTTTTCAGAAGGCCCGGAGATGCGCCCATACAGCCCGATCTGCATTTGCTTCAGCCAATTTTGAAAAGCGTGGATCAGGGAAAGGTAATACGTATCAAATATCATTCTAATTATAAACAGGAGAGTACCGAACGTCTGGTTGAGCCTCTGGGAATTTTCTTTACGGATAATTACTGGCATCTTATCGGCTGGTGCCGGATGCGGAATGATTATCGTGATTTCAGACTTGACCGTATTTTATCTATTCAGGAAACAGACACCCAATTTGAAAAGACCCACCCGGGATTAAAAGAATACCTGCAGAGCAGAAAAGCTGAAGAAAACGAAAATCTGGAACTTATTGTGATTAGCCTAGCCCAGTCCAAATCGCATTGGCTTGATAATCAGAAATATTATTATGGTTTTGTATCCCAGAAGGTTCTTGATGATCAGCTGGAAATGACCTTCTTATGCTCTTCTCCTGAAAGTTTTGCCCGATGGTTTATGATGTTTGGCGGTTCGGCTAGAATAATTGAGTCGGAATCATTGAAAAATCATGTTAAACAAATGATTGTGAATATTTCACAAAGTTTATAATCCTGCTGACATAGGGCTGTCATTCGCCGGGGTTTTATTTGTATTTATATAAACAGATAAAACCATGAATTTGATCAAAAACTTCCTTAAGGAGCTCGAAATTGAAGCTCAAATCACAAAGAAAATGCTTTCACGGATACCGGATGATAAATTCAGCTGGAAGCCACATGTAAAGAGCATGGATATTAAAACCCTTGCAACCCATATTGCTGAGCTTCCGGGCTGGGTAGGAATGACATTGAATACCGATGGACTTGATTTCGCAGTTCATCCTTATTCACCTCCTGATGTCAACAAAACATCTGCATTGCTCGAACTCCTCGAAACTTCGCTTGAAGATGCGAGAGCTAACCTGGCAAAAGCCGAAGATAAAGACCTGATACCCGATTGGACACTAAGAACAGGTGATACAGTTCATGTAGTGTCATCAAAAGAAGATATGATACGCATGACTTTCAGTCAGATTATTCACCATCGCGCACAGTTGGGTGTATATCTCCGATTGCTGAATATTCCAATACCCGGAAGTTATGGACCTAGTGCTGATGAGGCGAATTAGACGGAGCAGAGTTTGATGAAAGGTTCCCGCTTTCGCGGGATCCGATTTTATCAGTTAACGAGATTGTTGGGGAAGTGAGGAGATTCCAGCCTTTGTTGATCCAACCTAATTAAATATATTGCCTGAGGTTCCCGCTTTCGCGGGAATGACAAAAGTCGTTGGTGAGAGAGGAGATTCCAGCGAAGGCTGGAATCTCAGTGCGCAATTGTATGGTAAATTATGTTTCATTTTATTAAACTAATCCGATTCCAGCGAAGGTTGGAATCTCCCTATCCATCCTATCCAAATTGTCATTCCCACGAAAGTGGGAACCTCCCTATACTTCTCTCCTGATTTTGTCAAGGCAAGCTTGATTCCCCATCACCATTTGTCAAGCGAAAAGCTGGAACCTCCCGAACTTATAAGATATCTGCCTTAACCACAGGCTAGTATCCGCTGCAATCGGGTTTAAAAACTTAACACAGTTCTATTAAACCCTGGCCTTAGCTAATTTATCTAACAGTTCAAGGCCGTTCCTGAATCGGGGAGCGGCCTATCTGCTAAGTACTATTTAAACATACTACTGCTCAATTCCTTATCAATAGTGATATAGCCCGGATATTTGATCAATTTATTCCCAACCCTGATACTTGGACGAACTTTAATGCTGATCAGACTTTTTTGCATATTCTTTGTTCCCCGCAGGTAAGAAAAGATCTCATCTCTTGTGTTTCTGTCAGATAAGATGGAGTAAATATTGGCCCTGATCATAATTGGAACGACAGTGGTTTCCTCCGGATTGATATCAATCCGCCGGTCGGTAGTTCCATTGACTAATTCCTGACCTTTAAATGAAATGATATAATCAAATTGATTGATCTCAATAGGTTTTGATCCGGGGTTTTCTATTCCCAGGTTAAGCCTTGCCCTAAGTGGGATATCTTTTCTTAAAAGTCCAATGGCAAGTTCGGGGACACTGCCAAGGTCGAAGCTTCCAGTTTTGATCTGTCGGGTAATATCCCTGCCTGCAACATAAACACTATCTGCAGACTTTATATCGTAGCGGCATTGCTCTAGCAGACTGATTTTTCGGGATATCCCGCAGCCTGCAGCAATGAAAGCAAATAAACTAATGAGCAGAATTTTTTTCATACCGATATAACGCAGATATAATGCCAAAAAATACCCTCCTTTTATATTAATTACAAATCATCAATCATTATTTCTGGTTGTTCGGCACCTTAATTAAGTTGACCTCGGTTATGTTTGTAGTTGTTTTTTTGTCAACGTTATAAGTTATCGCATCAGAGGCAGTCCCAGTATAAATGCCATTAATAAATTGACAATCAGCTACCTGAGATTCAACCAGAATTAATGATTTCCCATCACCGAAAAGATTAGTCGCATAAATATTATTTATTTTACCTCTGACAGAATTATCGCCATAACCACGACCACCTACCAAAACAGTATAAGGGCTTCCACCATAAGGAGGCGGTGTATCGGGTCTTGCTTTCGTAATCACCCCGTTGATATAAACATGATGGATACTGGCATTGTCACTTGCCCTGATTGCAACCCCTGTATAATTCGTTTGACAATTCGTAATAAACACCTGCTCGGTATCGTCTTCGGGACCACTCCACTTGGTGGAGGTGACCTGGTAAGAATTGATATCCCCATTGCTATGATAATATGGGGCAGCGTCAAGACTTGAAAGTGCAATTAAATCGTCGCCATTTATACCTGTAATATTGTCTATCCTGAAATATTTACAGCCGTGGCGCAGATTAATACCATCTTTATTGTACGTTTTAACCTCAGCACCATTTACCTGAATATATTCAGGATTCATAAATCTCAATGATGATAATTCAACATTTTTGGTCCGTTCAAAACTGATGGCCCAGGCATGAGAGTTCTTAATAGTTATGTTCCTTAATTTAAACCCATCCACTTTTGCAATCTGGATCATGTTATTTCGCCAGTCGCCTTTTTGCTTCATGCCCTCCTTGCCGGCATCACTTCCATAGCTTACTCTGCCTTTCTCGTTAGTTAATGTAAGGGTTCGGTAAGCATCTCCTGTTGAACGTGGATTATCTGCGCCCCTCAATTGCACCTCACCTATTCCTACAATACTGATATTATAATTCCAACCCGGATTGGTAATTCCAACACCTACATTATCGCTTCTGAACATATTGTCCCGGCAGATGTCCGATAATTGTATAATACAATTGTCCAGTATCAGACTGAGATTACTTGGCAATAAGATCGCACGGTCAATTTTCCAGATATTGCCTCCCCTGGCATTATGCATTGGAATAACAACTTTATTGCTCTTGCCTTTTGCAGCATTTATCGCTTTTTGGATCCGCTCTGTATCAGAACCTTTAAAATCATTAGGTGTTATAACTCCTGCCTGAATTTGCAGAATAGAACATTGAAGTATTATGAAAAATAAAGTGGATTTTAGTTTTATTCGAAACATGCTGATATTTTTAGGATAGATATTGAATAAAGTAAACTTATCAATTTATTTTACTCCGTTAAAATCTCTTTAAAAGCCTTATCAATCAAATTCATATAATTAGTTTAACAAATACTTTTTGTTAATTCTGTAGTTTTGATTCGCGGTTGTTAAATCTGGCAATGTTATTATAATAAAGAAAATAAATTAATTAAAACAATAATATTTTACTCAATACTCAATACTCAATACTCAATACTCAAAATGATCAAAAACCTCTGCCTTTCAATTTTACTCGTGACTGCCATGTACAGTATGTTATCAGCTCAGGATAAGCCCACTGTTTATCTAAGTAATCATACATTTTCAAAGGAAAATACTGTGATCGGTACGGTCAGTTTCCATGGATCTGAGGCTAAATTCAAACTTAATGGCGATAATGCCAAACGATTTAAGCTAAAGGGGAATGAGCTTTCGATTCGGAAGAAAAACATAGAAGCAGACACAAAATGGTATGATCTGAGTATTGAAGCGCAAACGGACTCAGGTCAGGTTCAGGAAACCTTCAGATTAGTGAAAGATGATTTTCACAAAAACAGGGTCATTGCGCACCGGGGAGCCTGGAAAAATACAGGGGCATCCGAAAATTCAATCTCGGCATTGCAGCATGCAGTTCGTCTGGGTTGTCAGGGATCGGAGTTTGATGTGCATATGACATTAGATTCGGGCCTGATTGTTAACCATGATCCCTCTTTTAAGGGTAAAGTTATTCATAGTACAAGTTTTGCTGAATTAAAGCAGCTCAAGCTTTCAAATGGAGAAAATATGCCCGGTTTGGAAGAATACCTTGCAGAAGGTATGAAACAAAATTCAACCAAACTCATACTCGAATTAAAGCCTACAATTAATAAGGAGCGTGCTATTCAAAGTGCACAAAAGGTTTATGAGATGGTAAGATTGATGAAGGCACAGGCATGGATCGATTATATTAGTTTTGATTATAATATTTGCCTGGAGCTGATGCGTCTTGATCCCCATGCAAGAGTGGCCTACCTGAATGGAGATAAAGCACCGGATTTGCTTGCTGCCGATAAATTATGGGGACTTGATTATAACCAAAGCGTTTTTCAGAAAAATCCGGGATGGATAGAACAGGCTAAGGCGAAAGGACTAACAATTAATGCCTGGACAGTAAATGACCCGAAACTTCTGCAATGGTTCCTGGATCAGAAAATTGATTTTATCACGACCAATGAGCCTGAATTACTGTTGAAGATGGTTGGGAAATAGTATTGGGACTTACGAATTTACATAGGCGTAATGCAAGATAAATTCGTCAGTCACATTCGATAAATAGAGTGGTGTATCGGAATCGAATTCAAGACGCTTGGGTGATTTCTTAAGTCTTTTCCTACCTTTACAGCTTGGCAAAGAAAATTCAAAAAGATCAGAGTTTCGCTGAAAAGTCAGTGGCACTACTTTCCCAAATGAAAAGTTCAGTCAGTCTTTTCAGATTGAATGACCCGCTTCGGATGGCTGCAGCGACGGCCTTTTTTACCACTTTTGCTTTACCACCCATAATCATCATTTTCACCCAATTCTTTAGGTTCTGGGTTGATCCCGGGGTTCTGAGTTCAGAACTGATTAGCAGGCTGGGTCATATTCTGGGCAGAGGCAGTGCAAGGCAAGTTGAAGGAGTTTTGGAGGCTGTAAGCGGTCTGAATCAAAGCTGGTATGTCACAGTGTTTGGTTTCATTTTTCTGATGTTTGTCGCCACCACACTTTTTGATGTGATTAAGAATTCTCTGGAGCAGATCTGGGATATTCGTAAACGGCCTAAGTCGGGCATTCTTTTCAGCATCCGTTATCGCATGCGTTCCCTTGTTATCATTTTTCTTGCCGGATTTTTGTTTTTGGCCGCATTGTTTTTGGAAGGATCGCAGGTGATTTTGGGAAATTATCTTGGCGGAATCCTGGGCATCGGCAAAAGATTTTTTTACTATCTGATAAATGACCTGATTTTTGTGATAGTTGTAAGTATTTGGTTTACAGTATTATTCAGATTTCTTACCATCGGAAGACCCAGGTGGAATATTGCTTTTGGTGGAGCACTTTTTACCGCAATCCTATTCAATCTGGGGAAATGGATTTTGGGTTATCTGCTAATCCAGAGTAATATCGGTATCATCTACGGTGCATCCGGTTCAATGGTTCTTATCCTGCTCTTTGTATTTTACTCCTCTATTATCTTATACTATGGAGCATGTTTTGTCAAGATATTGAGTGATGCTCAGGGGAAACCCATCCGCACGGTAAAAGAAGCTTTTTCTGTTGAATTACTCGAGATAAAAGAAACAGCTAAATAGACAAAACATTTTTATTTGATAATTTCTTATATTTAGTTCTTGTTACATTT
>Ga0209480_10002846_pt1 | contig 11615 bp, 11 predicted proteins | sample JI61114C2DNA_FD_187501 | JGI IMG/M metagenome (GOLD analysis project Ga0209480, IMG submission 187501) | Wastewater effluent complex algal communities from Wisconsin, to seasonally profile nutrient transformation and Carbon sequestration -... | ecosystem: Engineered > WWTP > Effluent > Algae...
AAGGGAGGAATAAAGATTAATACAAAAAATTATAGTGTTGCTGAACTTGAGACCATCACCCGCAGGTATACAGTTGAATTAATTAAAAAGAATTTTATTGGTCCCGGAATTGATGTTCCTGCCCCTGATTATGGCTCAGGAGAGCGTGAGATGAGCTGGATTGCAGATACTTACCAAACCATGAATCCAGGGCAACTGGATGCTTTGGGTTGTGTTACCGGTAAGCCGATTGCATTACATGGTATTGCTGGCCGGAGAGAGGCAACTGGTCGCGGGGTGGCAATTGCAGTGCGCGAATGTGTTGATATCGCCGAGGATATGAAAAAGCTTGGCCTGAGCACAGGTTTATCCGGTAAAAGGGTAATTGTTCAGGGCTTAGGTAATGTGGGATATCACACCTTCAAATACCTTATTGAGTTTGGGGCCACAGTGGTGGGAATTTGTGAGTATGAAGGAGCGATTTACAATCCTAACGGATTTAATCTGGACGAGGTATTTACGCATCGCAAAACCACCGGTTCGATCCTTGGTTTTGCCGGATCAGCTAAAGAATTTAAAAATTCTGCGGAAGGTTTGGAACAGGATTGTGATATTCTGGTACCTGCTGCCTTAGAAAATCAGATTACCAGTGCAAATGTTGCGAATATTAAAGCAAAAATTATCGCTGAAGCTGCCAACGGGCCAACTACACCTGATGCGGCCGATTTTCTGATCAAAAAGGGTTGTATTTTAATTCCGGACATGTATTGTAATGCCGGTGGTGTTACGGTTTCCTATTTCGAATGGCTCAAGAATCTTTCGCATGTGGCATTTGGCCGTATGGACAAGCGATATGAGGAGAATGCAAATCAAAACCTGGTTAACATGGTGGAGAAGATCACCGGTATCTCTCTTGATTCAGCTCAAAGGAGTATAATCGTTAAAGGAGCCTCTGAACTGGAATTGGTTAATTCCGGACTTGAAGATACCATGATCCGATCATATCATGAGATACGTGATATCCAAATGGGAAATCCTAAGATTGACGGACTCAGAACAGCGGCATTTGTTGGTGCCATCGATAAAGTGGCCATTTCCTATATGAATATGGGTATCTGGCCATAATCAGAATTGCTTAAATAACAAAGGGAGGCTGTAAGGTTTCCCTTTGTTATTTAGAATGATTCTAATATAGAAACATTCTTGTTATATTGACTTCCTAATTGAAGTATTTAGTACTTTTGTAATTGCATTTGATTGAATTAGTTAAAAGCATAATTATGAAGAAGAGTTCCATCGCCGGCATCGTTATCATTGCACTAGCAATTGGTATTATAATCAGTACATATGCTGATTCAAGTACTTATGGATCATTTGCAGATGCCACAGAAACCAGTTCAGAATTACACGTTGTTGGACAACTGAATAAGGAAAAGGAGCTTTTTTACAAACCACAGCAGGATGCCAATTATTTTGCATTCTACATGAAGGATAACGAAGGAAAAGAGTGTAAAGTGGTTTTTAATGGCTCTAAACCTCAGGATTTTGAACGTTCAGAACAGATTGTATTAACGGGCAAAATGATTGGTAATGAATTTCATGCATCCAAAATTCTAATGAAGTGCCCTTCTAAATATACCACGGATGAGGTAGAGGTTACTGAGGTTACTGCTACATCCGCAAAAATCTAAAACTTAATGGAAATACAATACATTGGAGAAAACCTTCTTCCTGGGAAGTTAGGTCAATTCTTCATCATCCTGTCGTTTTGTACTGCTCTATTGGCAACACTTGCCTATTATTTTGCAACTACCACCGCACTCTCCAAAGATCAGTCAAAGCAGGCAAGTTCTGATGGCTGGAGAAAAATCGCACGAATCGCATTTCGATTAAATACCCTTGCCGTCATTGGAATAGGTTCCTGCCTGTACTATATCATCTATAATCACTTGTTTGAATACCATTATGCATGGGCTCATTCATCGAAAATACTTCCGGTTTATTACATTATTTCTTCTTTTTGGGAAGGACAGGAAGGAAGTTTCTGGCTTTGGATGTTCTGGCAGGCATTTTTAGGAACAATTATTCTTTCAAAGGGCAAATCCTGGGAAAATTCAGTCATGACTACCATCATGCTTTCTCAGGCCTTTATCGCATCTATGCTGGTAGGGGTAGAGGTTCTCGGAATCAGGATCGGAAGTTCTCCTTTTATCTTGTTAAGAGATGCTGTACCGGGGCCAATCTTCGCCCGTGGTGATTACCTGAGCATGATTACAGATGGTAACGGATTAAATCCCTTGCTTCAGAACTACTGGATGGTAATACATCCTCCGACTTTATTTCTTGGTTTTGCATCCATGGTTGTTCCTTTTGCTTATGCAATTGGGGGGCTTTGGGAGAGAAGATATTCAGAATGGATTAAACCTGCTTTACCATGGACACTCTTTGCCGTAATGATTTTGGGGACTGGTATCATTATGGGATCATTCTGGGCATATGAGGCATTGAATTTTGGTGGTTTCTGGGCCTGGGATCCGGTGGAGAATGCATCGATCATCCCATGGATGACTTTAATTGCAGCCGTACACGTTCTGATCGCTTACAGAAATTCAGGCCATTCATATTTTACAGCCACTTTCCTGGTACTGATCAGCTTTGTACTGGTGCTTTATGCCTCCTTTCTTACCCGCAGTGGTATTTTAGGAGAAACATCAGTACACGCTTTTACCGATTTGGGGATGTTCTGGCACCTGGTTCTTTACGTGGTAGCATTCCTCTTTATTGCTGTTTTGTTTCTGGTTATACGCTGGAAGGAACTTCCTATTACAAAAAAGGATGAGGAAACATACTCCCGGGAATTCTGGCTTTTTATCGGGGCTCTGGTTTTATCAATTGCCTGTGTTCAGATACTTGCTACTACCTCAGTGCCGGTATTTAATGCCATCTTCGGCACTGAAATTGCACCACCAGCTGATGTTATTGCGCATTACAACAAATGGCAGGTTCCTTTTGCTGTAGTAATTGCCTTCATTTCAGCATTCTCTCAATTCCTGAAATATAAAAAGACAGATCCTAAAAAGTTCTTTGTCAGTATTTCCATATCCCTGCTTGTTTCAGTATTCATTACTGCCGCAGCCGTTTATGCAATGAATATATATACCAATGTGATGTATATCATCCTGACCTATGCTTCAGTGTTTTCGATACTTGCGAATGCCAAGATTCTGGGTGAAGCATTTAAGGGGAAGTGGAGACTTGCAGGATCAGCAGTTGCACACATTGGCTTTGCCTTATTACTAGTTGGAGCACTTGTTGCTGCTGCAACAAATAAGATTATTTCAATCAATAACACCGGAATTGGTTTTGGAGATGAGTTCGCAAAGAGTAATAACCCCCGTGAAAACATTATTCTGTATAAAGATGAACCAACAAAGATGGATCGTTATACGGTGACCTATATGGGTGATTCAACTCAGGGTGTAAATACCTATTACAGAATTAATTATAAGGTGATTGATGAAAAGAGCGGAGACGTTAAAGAGAACTTTACACTCTATCCAAATGCTCAGCAGAATGCCAAAATGCGGCAGATTATCGCTTCTCCGGATACCCGGCATTACCTCTTTCATGATGTTTATACCCATGTGAGCAGCGTACCTTTGAAAGAAGAGGATCATGAAGATCATGAGGGCCATTCTGAGGATGAGAAATATGAAAAACCAGTTACTTATGAAGTGAATGTTGGTGATACAGTTCGTTTCAGGGAAGGTTATATACTGGTTAAAGGAATTAACCGTGAGGCAAAGATTCAGAATATTCCTGTTGGTGAACGTGATATTGCCATTGGTTTGCAATTGGATATTGTTTCTGATGGTAAAGTATATCCATCTGAGCCAATCTATTTATTAAAAGATGGTTCCAAATTTGATTTTGGAAAGACAGTTGATGAAAAGGGATTAAAATTACGCTTTTCGAATGTTTATCCTGATAAGGACAAACTGGAGCTGATGGTTTATCAGAAGCCAAAAGCCGAAAAGGATTGGGTGGTATTAAAGGCTATTGAATTTCCATATATAAATTTATTCTGGGGTGGAACCATTATCATGGTGATCGGATTTATTCTGTCTATTTTCAGAAGAAATAAGGAAATCAAACAAGCCTGATGAATATTGTCATTTTAGGCAGTGGTAATATTGCCACTCATTTAGGTCGTGCATTTAAAATGGCAGGGCAGCGTATCGCGCAGGTTTGGAGTCGCGATCTGAGTCATGCAAGCGCATTAGCAGATACCCTTGCAGCAGAGCCGATAGACAATATGTTTGATCTGGATCGTTCTGCAGACCTGTATATTATCGCTGTAAAGGATGAAGCAATCAGGGATATTGCATTTGAGCTAAAGCTGAATGATCAATTGCTTGTACATACCTCAGGTTCAACCCCACTTACTGCTCTGGAAGGTGCATCCTCGAAAATTGGAGTGTTTTACCCTTTGCAAACTTTTTCAAAGATCAAAACGGTCGACTTCAGGCAGATCCCGATCATCATTGAAGCTAATGTTCCCGAAGTACTGACAAGTATTCGGGCAATTGCAGATCGCTTATCAGAAAAAGTAGTTGAATTAAACTCGGAACAGCGAAAGGCGCTACATGTCGCCGCAGTATTTGCATGTAACTTCACCAATCACCTGTTTGGACTCGCACAGGAATTATTGGAAGAAAAGGGACTGGATTACGAGCTATTGAAGCCATTGATTAAAGAAACTCTGAGTAAAATAGAAATGAATGATCCCGTTTCTGTTCAAACCGGTCCGGCGATCAGAGAAGATCAGGCCACTATTCAGGCACACCTCGAACTTCTAAGGGATAATCCTGCCTTATCAGAACTTTATACTAAACTTAGTCAAAGCATAGTCAATTTGCACAAGCGCTCACAGGGCTGAGTTTAAAATGCTATTTTTGCACTAATGAACATTTTTAAATTAAAAGTCAATTTTGAAGAGGCTTCAAAGTCAACAGTAGAGCTTCCAATAGCAGAGGGCGAATCAGTTCTGGATGTTTGTCTGGATAACGGGATTGAATTACAACATAATTGCGGCGGCGTTTGCGGATGCAGTACCTGTCAGGTTTATGTTAATTTCGGGATGGATAATATTCAGGAAATTTCAGATAAAGAAGAAGATTTTATTGACCGTGCAGTCAATCCAAGAATTAACTCCCGTCTGGGTTGTCAGTGTGTGTTAATAAACGGTGATCTTGAAGTAACGCTTCCGGATCAAAATCAGTTTTTGGGACATTAATAAAAATATACAAGAGTAATGGCGAAAGAAAATTTTGAATTACCAATTTACTGGAATGACTACGAAGATATAGCTATGGGTCTTTATGAGAAATTTGGCGATGATTTTGGGGAATCTCAGATCTACAGAATACGTTTCACCGAACTTCTCGACTGGATTTTAAGTCTTCCGAATTTCGCCGGAACCCGCGAACAATCAAATGAAGGACATCTGGAACAAATCCAGACCGCCTGGGTTTATGAGTGGCGTGATAATCAATAGGAGGTCGGAAGACTGAAGACTGAAGTCAGATGTCAGAAGTCTGATGTCCGACGTCAGACCTCATACCTCGGACTTCATACATCATACCTCAATTCTACTACCATGTTCTTAGAAAAACTAAAGCATATTAAAGCATTTATTCTTGATGTAGATGGTGTAATGACCAATGGAATGCTATTGGTTACCGAGTCGGGTGAGTTTTTGAGGCAATTTAATATTAAAGACGGGTATGCCCTGCAACTGGCAGTGAAGCGGGGCTTTAAAATTGCAGTTGTTTCTGGTGCAAGATCAAAAGGGGTAGAGCATCGCTTAAGAGGTCTTGGTATTGATGATATTTACCTCGGTTTGGATTCGAAAATTGCTGCTTATAACGAGTTCATAGAGAAAAATGGGCTATTGACGGAACAAGTACTCTTCATGGGTGATGATATTCCCGATCTGGAACTTATGAAAATGGCAGGTCTTGCCGTTTGTCCTGCTGATGCAGTTGAGGAGATTAAAGCACTTTCCCATTATATATCCCCTAAAAATGGCGGTGATTCCTGCGTAAGAGATGTCATCGAAAAAGTATTGAAGATCCAGGACCTATGGGTCAGTGCAGATCCTTCTGCCGCCGATGGAAGCAAATTCTGATTATTCCCTTAAGCATTAAACCTTTTGCACTATTATCAATCAAAAGGGGAAACCAGCAAATATGAAAAGATTAATTATTGCCATGGGATTGATTCTCTGCATGGCAACATTAGCCAATGCACAGGGTGGCCGTCAAATGGGTACCCCAGAAGAAAGAGCCGATCGTCAGATTGCTCAATTAGAAACTTTAAAGCTTTCAGCGGAGCAAAAAGCTAAATTAAAACAAGTATTTATCTGGTCAGCAAAACGGGTTGACAGTGTAAGGACCACATTGACGGATGGGGGTGACTTCCAGGCTCTGCGTGCTAAAATGGCACCCTTGCAGGAAGAAACCACAACTAAGGTAAATGCTTTACTGAACGATGAACAAAAGAAAGCCTATGAAGCTATTCTGGAGGAGCGTCGTGCCAGAATGAGGAATAACTAATAAACCCATTTTGATTGAGTAGGGGATAGTCCAGGGTTTAATAGTACTGTCTGATGTTTTTAAACCCAATTGCAGCGGATACCGGCCTGTGCATAACGCCTGTGGAGTATGAGCGAAAAGCGGGGTTACAGTTGAAAGGACCAAGGTAGCCCATTTCCAAGTTATTAAACCCCCAAAGTATATTTAACAGTATTTAATACGAGTTCGACATATAAATAGCTGAATAACAATGTTTAACCACATAGATTGACTCATATTATGCTTTAAAGGGAACATAGATTTTAGCTTCTCATAGATTGAAGCGAAGCTTCAAGGCTATCTGCCTCTAAAAAGGAACTAGAAGATCTATGAAATGCTATGTTTCTATGTGGTTTTTAAATATTATGTCGATTCGACATTATTTACAACAGAGTACTCAAATTGAAATTCTTTTTTTACATATTAAAGCGGCTTTTAGCCGCTTTTCTTATTTTTGGCAAAGCCCAATCATATGATCAAACAATTTCCGCCAATTATTCTGGCTTCCAAATCACCACGCAGACAGGAACTGTTAAAATTGATGGGTTTTGATTTTCAGGTTGTATTGAGGGAGGTGGATGAAAGTTACCCACCTGAACTTATGCCATCTGAAATTGCCGTTTATATCTCCGAAAAAAAGGCAAAGGCCTATGATCTGATAGTCGAAAATGAGATCGTGATTACAGCAGACACAATTGTCTCTCTTGAAGGCAACATCCTGGGCAAACCTGAAAATGAAGATCATGCATTTGAAATGCTTTCGGCATTATCAGGTAAAAGACATGATGTAATTACCGGAGTAAGCCTGCTCAAGGATCATAAAGTCAGCAGTTTCTATGAACTTACAGAAGTGTTCTTTAGGGAGATCAGTGCTGAACAGATTCGATATTATATTAATACCTGCCAGCCTATGGATAAAGCCGGCGCTTATGGTATTCAGGAATGGATAGGATTGGTAGCAGTTGAGCGGATCAATGGGTCCTACAGCAATGTGGTAGGACTGCCCACTCATCGTCTTTACTCGGAATTGTGTAAATTATCTGAATAATTCTCACTTCTGTTTTTTATGAACTCAAATAACAAACCTTCCTTTAATGAATAAGTTGACAATTTAAGTGCTTTGAAGTCAAAAAGATTGAGAACATACTTTGTAATGAGGGTGGCCATGACAATCATGTCAACTCTGACAGGAATAATCGCAGGATTTCTGCTGCGCTCTGCATGTGAGCTCTTCAAAATGAGTTCTGAAACAATTGCGAAATCCTTCAGTTCAATCTTTGTTTCTGGACTGCCAAAGCCTGGCTTAAATTTGGGATTTATGAGTGCTGCAAAGCTCTCAAACGCCCCTGCAGAACCGATGAGTAGTTCGGGTTTGTGAATCTTAGTTTGGGTTTTGAGCTCTGAAAGTATACTTTCCAGGTATAGATTCAAGTCCTTTGTATCCCTTTCAGAAATGGGGTCTGAATGATGAAATTGTTCCATGAGCCGGGCCGCACCGATATCATAACTCTTTTTCCAGGAAATTTCTTTCTGATTACAGATGATAAACTCAACACTTCCACCACCAATATCAATAATCAGACATTTTTCATTACCCAGATTAACAGCAGCCCTGACACCCAGGTAAATTAGTTCTGCTTCACGCTCTCCTGAAATAATTTCAGGTTCAATTCCGGTCTCTTCCAGAATTCTGGCTAAAAACTCCTGCCCGTTCCCGGCAGTCCGGAGTGCTGAGGTCGCAGCAGCCCTGACCAGCTTAACCTCATACCGGTCTATTGCTTTTTTAAACTGTTTCAGAGCGCTAAGCCCACGATCAAAGGATGCCTCACCGATACAGCCCTTTTGGATTCCTCCCTCACCTAATTTTACAGCAATGCTCTCCTCAAAAACAAGCAAAGGCTTATTTTCAATGAGGTTCACAATCAATAACTGAAAAGTATTGGTGCCCAGATCCAGAATAGCAATGGAACTCATCTTTTGAGTAATAAGTTATAAATGGACTATGCCTATAGCCTTAAACTTTTAACTTTATGCTTTTAGTTTATTCTTTATACATAAACCATTTCCCCAGCTCCGCAAAACTTACTTTCTTACCATACATCAGAATACCTACACGGTAGATTCGGGATGCAACCCAGGTAGTGAATATGAATCCGCCGATTAGCAGGATGATGGATAAAGCCAGCTCCCAGCCGGGCACACCGAATGGTAACCTAACCATCATCGCAATAGGTGAGGTGAAAGGAATGATACTCAGCCAGAAAGACAAACTACTATCGGGATTATTAACTATAAAACTAAATGACATGATATAGGTAAACAGAAGTGGAAGTGTAATGGGCAGCATAAATTGCTGGGTTTCAGTATCACTGTCTACAGCAGAACCAACCGCTGCAAAAAGGGCACTATACAGCATATAACCGCCAAGGAAGAAAATAATAAAAATTGGAAGAATGTATGCCCAGTCCACAGTCTGAACCGCTTTGATTATGTCCATTCCTGGGCCATCACTATTTACTGCAGCAGCCTGTTTGTTCATGGGCATTTCAGATTTTACCTGATCCATTTTGCCTTTAAATATAACCTGGCTAGCAATGGTCATCAAACCAAGTGAAAGTGTAATCCAGAGCAGGAATTGAGTTAATCCCACCAGTCCGATTCCGATAATCTTTCCCATCATCAGCTGGAATGGTTTTACAGATGAAATAACAACTTCAACGATTCTGCTGGTTTTTTCTTCAATAATTCCCCGCATGACCTGAATCCCATAGATGAATAGCGACATATAGATCAGAATAGCGGCTGCAAATCCTACAGCCATTGCCGCACCTGAGCTGCTGTCTTTTTCACCTTCCAGAGTTAATTCTTTTGAGACGACAGCTAATTTTGGTTTTATTTTATCGAGTGTAAGGGCATCAATTCCGGCATCAGCCAGTAGTTTAGTTCGCATCTGATCGTTCAACTGGTTTTCTATCGTGCTAATCACAGAGAGTCCTGCTTTTTTCTGAGAGAACATCTCAATAGTACCACCGCTGGCAATATCCGCCGGAATGTAGAGCACAAAGGCGTCTTCATCTTTAATGACTTTCTGTTTGGCCTCTGCAAGTGTGAGTTCAGATTTACTAAATGTTGCCGATCTTTTATTTTCCAGACCTTTATTAAATATCCCGCTGTCATCAATAACTTCAACTGCAGGGATATTGTCGCCACCTTTCATGGATAGTGCAAAAATCAGGGCATACATACCAATGATGAGCATAGGTACCAGAAAGGTCATGATCAGAAATGACTTCTTTTTTACCCTGCTGAAATATTCTCTTTTTATGATGAGTAAGATCTTGTTCATTTTTCAGATTAGTTTTTTACGTTTTGAATGAAGATGTCGTTCATGCTGGGCACAATTTCAGTCAGCTCGGTGACCTGAACCTGTGGGATTAAGAACTTCAATACATCATTTGAAGTATAATCCGGATTGATCTGAATGGTCAGATGTGTAATTTCCTCATCTTTCTTCTCTTCAGCGATATTAAATAAAGGGGTCTCAGTTGGATTCAGAATCCCTGAATAAGCTATTCTATAAGTATTATTTCTGTAAAGATTCTTTATATCTTTCACTCTTCCATCCAGAATTTTCTTTGATTTATGGATCAGAGCGATGCTGTCACATAATTGCTCTACAGATTCCATCCGATGAGTTGAAAAGATTATGGTTGCACCTTTTTCGTTCAATTCCAGGATCTCATTAGTTATTAACTGGGCATTTACCGGATCAAATCCTGAAAAAGGTTCATCCAGAATGATTAGTTCAGGATCATGAACAACGGTAGCTATAAATTGTACCTTTTGCTGCATACCCTTGCTCAGGTCTTCTACCTTTTTATTCCACCAGCTTTGAATCCCCATTTTCTCAAACCAGTATCTGATCCTTGCTGTAGCATCCGTCTTTGTTAAGCCCTTTAACTGTGCCAGGTAAAGCATTTGTTCTCCAATCTCCATTTTTTTATAGAGTCCGCGCTCTTCTGGCAGGTATCCTATTTTAGAGATATGTGATGGATTAAGCTTTTCGCCATTGAATACTATTTCACCCTGATCAGGTGCTGTAATTTGATTGATGATTCGGATCAGTGAGGTTTTTCCGGCACCATTCGGACCCAGCAGTCCGAAAACTGAACCCTTTTCGATTTCAATAGAGACATTATCTAAAGCCCTATGATTAGCATATTGTTTTACTATATTTCTGATGCTCAGCATATCGTTGGATTATTCACAATTAGAGGAATTCAGGGAGTATTTGTTACAGTTTCTTCCATTTTCACCGAAATTAATTGGAGGTGGCTTTTGAGTTCTTGTCATTCAGGCCTAACCAGTTTTGAAGCTTAATAATTAACCTGGGATGCTTGTCTGATTTTGCCCGGCCAATTAGAAAACCGTAGGGCTTAAGTGCAGTCACATGATCACAAATAATTTTGACAATACCAAGCATTGGTATCGCCAGTATCATACCCGCAATACCCCAAACAATCTCCATGAAAACAATGACCAGAATGGTAAATAATGGATTAATATTGACCTCCGAGCCTACCACAAGTGGCTCAAGAAAATAAGTCTGAATAAACTGGATTATTAAATAAGTGACAATCACACCTATGATCATATTGTCACTTCCACCCTGTGAAATTACGGCGAGTGCAGTAATTACCGTTCCTGTGAAGTTTCCTATGAAAGGCAGAATCTCCAGAAGGCCGCATAAAACAGCAAAAAAGAGTGCGTTTTTTACACCTACGATTGAAAATCCGGCAGCATACATAATCCATAATATAACGATCATGCTACTAAGCCCTGAGAGGTACTTCTGCGCAACTTTTCCTGCATCTGAAATGATTTTTTCAGTTTCGTCTGTTTCACCAACAGGAACCAGCATCAGGATGAACTTTTTCAGGTGAGACCGGTAATAGATGAATAGAAAGAGGTAAACGAGGACAAGAATAAACTGGATGATAA
>Ga0209480_10002848_pt1 | contig 11613 bp, 12 predicted proteins | sample JI61114C2DNA_FD_187501 | JGI IMG/M metagenome (GOLD analysis project Ga0209480, IMG submission 187501) | Wastewater effluent complex algal communities from Wisconsin, to seasonally profile nutrient transformation and Carbon sequestration -... | ecosystem: Engineered > WWTP > Effluent > Algae...
AAAAAAATAGCAATAGGGTACCTCTAAAAACTATCATTATAAAAAATAGAACGCAGATCAGTTATGATTTTTTATGATTTTCGCAGATAAAAAACATAGTTTTTAGAGGTTCCCAATAGTTAAAGTAGCATTTCATTTATCAATGCTTCTTTTCCGCACTCCACCACTTGTAGCCAATAATACCTAAAATAGCAAAAGGAATAGCCATTAAGTATAATATTCCTCCATTTAATCCTTGGGCAGGTTTTTCGCCAAGCTGTTGTGCAGTGCGGGTACACAACGAACATTGTGCACATGTAACTGAACTTACGAAACAAAATAATAACATGAATACGTATTTCCTCATATCACCACGAAGGTAAAAACTATTCAGTAGATAGGTATCATAAATTTATTTATAATAGTTATACAATAATGACATTTATTTTAGACCAAATTTTGTTATGTTATTTTCTTTGTATTATTTTTGGTCTAATTTACAAATCATATAAATTATGTCAAACGCGTTGTATATACCAGTTAAAGAAAACAAACAACAATTACGCAAACTCTTAATGCAAGCTAAACCAATAGAGCGTCCTAGGCTAGTTATGCTTATAGAGATGAAGAAGGTTGGCAAATCAGGCATATCTAAAAGAGCCTTAGTGGACTTGGTAGGGGTAAGTGGTCAAAGTATTCATAGCTGGCGAACCAACTATAAAAAAGGGGGTATTAAAAAGCTTCTTAGTCATAATAAAGGAGGATATAAACCTTGTTCCTTCTCTACTCAAGAAATTAAAAAGCTTCAACAACTCGTGCATACCCCCGAGAATCATATTAGAGGATATAAAGAATTACAGCATTGGGTAAAAAGCGAATTTAACAAAGAAATAAAGTACAACACCTTATTAAAATTTATGGTAGCTAAGTTTCAAACAAAAGTTAAGGTGGCTAGGAAATCTCATGTTAAAAAAGATACAGCTGCTGTAAGGTCTTTTAAAAAAACTTTAGTCGAATCTGTAAGAAAGCGATAGGTAAAGTAAAGGAATCCTATAAAAGCATTAATCTTTATTTTGAAGATGAGGCTCAATTTGGCCTATTTACCAAAGCTAGTAAAGCGCTAAAGGAGTTCAGCCCATTTGCAAGTTTCAGCAGGTATTTCAATCTCTGTATTTGTTTGGAGCATTTTCTCCACTCCATGGAGATCATTTTCTACGCACTATGCCACATTGTAATACAGACAGCTTTCAAATGTATTTGAATCAGTTTTCCAAACATAAACCCCAGGAATTAAAAGTAGTTGTGCTGGACAATGGCGCTTTCCATAAAGCAAAACAATTGGTCATCCCAGCTAATATTATACTCATTTTTCCACCTCCTTATTCCCCTGAACTCAATCCCGCTGAAAAAATCTGGTGGAATTTTAAAAGAGATTTTGCTAATAAACTTTTTCACAACCTTCATGATTTGGAAAAATATGTATGTTAATTATGCACCCAATTAAATAATACGGCAGTCCAAAATACTTGTGCTTACAACTACATTATCTTATCTAAATTTTGGTCTAATTTATAAATCACTTTTGTATTAGAAATGATTTATACTATTTACAATGAAATGATGGAAATAGTAGAGAATGAAAAGGTATAAAAAAATTAGTGAGCGCATCAAAAAAGATTGCTCACTAAACAGGCTAACTTTAAGTTGCCTAAAAAACGAAAATAATGTAAAATACATTTGGTTAATATCACAGAATCTATGTGACAAAAAAAGAGATAAAGCTTATTTATCTATAGCAATCACCATAAATTCCGTTCTTCTATTTAACGCCCTATGAGCCTCTGTATCATTAGGTACAACTGGTTTTGTAGACCCATAGCCTTTAAACAAAAGTCGATTTTTATGAATGCCTTGCTCAACTAAATAGTTTACAACTGCTTTAGCTCTATTGGTGGACAATAGCATATTTGTTTTTTCTGATCCAATATTATCCGTATGCCCATCAATTTGTATGTGGATAGAAGTATTTTCTTGTAATATGTCTACCAATTTATCCAACTCAATTTTAGAAACATCTTCTAATGTATACAAATTAGTTTTGAAATAAATATGCTTTAAAACCATACTGGAGTGTAGTTGTATAGGTTGTAATGCAATATTTTTTTCATACATAGCATGTGTTGATGTGGTGCTTAAAGTGTATGCATCAGCATAATATAAATATCCTTTTTTCTTTATAACAAACATATAATCATTACCAATAGGTAGGGTAATTAAATATTTTCCCAACGCATCTGTTTGCACATAAGAAACTATTTTTTTTGTTTTTTGGTTGATAATTTCTACACTAGAAGGTAATCCTTTTTTTGTAATAGAATCATACACATAACCGGTTATCCAAAAAGTTTGAGTAGGTTGTATATCTTTTCGAAGATTAAAAGTATATAGATCTAATCCTCCTTTACTATCGGCTCTATCACTTGCGTAGTAAGCTGTTTGAGCATCTGCAGCAATCATTAAACTACCTTCATTGTCAATGGTATTTACAGGGTAGCCTAAATTTTGCGGCGTAGACCATGAGAAGTTGATAGTTTTTTTACTCATAAACAAATCTGTTCCTCCATATCCAAGCCAGCCATTAGAAGTAAAATATAATGTTTGATTATCTGCATGTATAAATGGACAACTTTCATCGGCATTGGTATTGATGTTATGACCTAAATTTTCTGGCGTACTCCATTTTCCATTAGCTAATTGATGTGATACATAAAGATCACTTCCACCAAAACCACCAGGTCTGTTGCTTGAAAAATATAAATCTTTTTTGTCAGGAGATAAGCTGGGTGTGGATTCCCAAAATTCCGTATTGATGGCATTGCCTAAGTTTTGTGGAGTAGACCATGAGGAATGTATAGTTGATGATTGATCGTCGATAATTTTTTTGCTGATATATAAATCGCAACCACCTTTTCCTTCTGGAAAATTGCAGCCTGTAAAAATAAGCCACTCCCCATCTTGAGAAATAGTTTGTGCGCCCTCATTATAATTTGTATTAATGCTGCCTGTTAATGCTTTTGCGTTAGACCAATAATTATTTTGCTGCTGCGTTTCAAAAAAATCTTCATTTATATTATTTAATCTTCGTGTAAACACCAGTTTTTTTCCATCAATAGTAAGAGATGGAAAGTATTCTGAGAAAGAAGAGTTTACACTATCACCTAAATTAATAGGCGTAAAAATATAATGATCATGAGCATTTTGTTGAGCAAAATTGATGGCAAACTGGTAGCTATTTTTACGATAGGTAGCTGCTTTAATACTCTGTGTATTATTTTTTGGATAAGCTAAAAAACGGTTAACTGCTTCAAGTGCTTGATTAAATTGGCCTAAGCCTGCAAGGTTTATAGAGTAAGGCAAATTATATTCTTTAAAATATATAGAATCTATTTTTTGTGCTTGTTGATAGGCTGCTATTGCTTGTGCATATTTTTTTTGCTGACTATATACACCTGCTAATGATAAATAGCCATCTGCAAATTGATTATCTACAACTATACATTTTTGTAGAGATTGAATGCCTTCATTCCATTGGTTATTGTCTATTTGGGTTAATGCTTTTTCGTATAATACTTTTACTTTTTTACTAATTTTTTCAGGATTATAGGTTTGCCCAATGGAGGTATAACTTTTTATAGAAAAAATTACAATCAAAAAAAGATATGTTCTGCTTATTAAAAAACGATTGTGCATGTTATGAAATTAGCAAACATATTTTACTCAATAATCATAATTTTATTCGATTTTGAAATACCTCCAGGATTAATGCCTGGCTTACCTTCTGGAATATCCATATTTAAAGATTTATAATAGTCTACCCAAGCAGGAAAAAATTGATGTGTTGCAGGATCTTTAAATGTCATGGGTTCAAGTTTAAAGAAAGGCTTATTGTTATTGGCTTTTTTAAATGCATCATATATTAATTCTGAGCAATAATATTTACTATTATTATATATAAAGGCGTCATCATATACATACCCTAAGTGTTTTAGTGCTTCTTGAATGGCTGCAGGAATTAAATGTTGATATTGTTTTTTAAGTCTGGTAATAATAGTTGGATGATTTGTTCTGGCCATAAATTCTTGCAGGGAGGTTAAATGCACATCCTTACCAATAGCTTCGATGATGTACATATTATCTTTTCTACTATAGGCCAATCCTATATGCGAAAATTTTTGTGCATTATAGCCTTCTGTTACAGTTTCAATGGCATCGCATAATGGGCCACAATCTAAATTTTGAAAAAGCAAATCGCCTGTTTTTATCTTTTGTTGATAAGGTTTTTGCGCTACAACAACAATGGGTAATAGGCATAAAAAAATAAATTTCATAGTAAACAATGTGAATTAAAAGCGATAAAGAATTTTATACTTTTTATTTTAATAAGGGTAGCCATTGGTTAAATTTCTGAAGAAGTCTAATAAAAATCTCTAGTTTGATGGGGGTAGCGTTGTTCGTATAAGATGCGTACTTTATCTAAAATAACTTTTCGTAAAGCATCAATATTTCTTTTTTCGGTAGCAGCTACAAATACACAATTGCTTTCTGTTGCTTGCTTCCAGCGGGCATCCAATTCTTGTAAAAGATTTTGTTTTACCTCATCACTTAACCATTCATCAAAATTTCTAGTTTCATATTGATCCATTTTGTTGAATATAGTTATCGTAGGTTTTTCAAAACATTTTAATGCTTGCAAAGTATTGTTCACCACAGTCATTTGCTCTTCATATTGTGGATGCGATATATCTACCACATGCAATAAAATATCTGCTTCTCTTACCTCATCCAACGTGCTTTTAAAACTTTCTATTAAATGATGGGGGAGTTTACGAATAAATCCTACTGTATCACTCAATAAAAAAGGAGTATTTTCATATACTACTTTTCTGGTGGTAGTATCCAGTGTGGCAAATAATTTATTTTCAGCAAATACCGTGCTTTTGCTTATCACATTCATTAAGGTTGATTTGCCTACATTGGTGTAACCAACTAAAGCAACTCTAATAAACTGACCTCGCTCTTTACGTTGCGTAAAGGATTGTTTATCTATTTCTTGTAAGCGTTTACGCAGTAAGGCTATTTTATCTTTTACAATACGTCTATCTGTTTCTATTTCAGTTTCTCCGGGTCCACGACTACCAATGCCAGCTCCTTGACGCTCTAAGTGCGTCCACATACCTTTTAAGCGAGGTAATAAATATTGATATTGTGCAAGCTCTACTTGCACTTTGGCTTGCGCCGTTTTAGCACGGCGGGCAAATATATCGAGGATAAGATCGGATCGATCAATCACCTTAACGCCTACAGCTTTTTCAATATTGGTGATTTGCGATCCACTCAACTCATCATCAAAAATAACTAGGTTTCCTTTTTTTTCGGTGATGAAGTTTTTTATTTCTTCTAATTTTCCTTTACCTACAAAAGTTTTGCTGTCTGGGTGTGGTAAGCGTTGTGTAAAGCGTTTTAAAATAGTAGCACCTGCAGTATCGGCTAAAAATGCCAATTCATCTAAATACTCTATCACTTGCGTTTCGGTTTGATCTTTTGTGATCACGCCTACTAAAACTGCATTTTCTTGTTGCTGTATGAGCGGTTGTTTATCTAACAATTATAATTGATTTATAATGAGAGCTGTAAGCTGATAGCTACAAGCCGTAAGCCTTTTAAGAAACCTTTAGTTCAATATATTACTAATAGCTTAAAGCTTGCAGCTAATAGCTATCAGCTTATAGCTGGCAATTACAATCCACTCAGCGTTAAGCCTACAGTAAGTGGCCTAACATCTGCACCTGCACCTTCTTTAAAAAATTGAGATAGTTGGTAAGTAGAAAATATAGAAAAGAGTCCATAGCCTATTCTAAACGTTCCAGAAAAACGAGTGCTGTTAAAATATCGGCTCGATTTTATTTTTTCGGTATAATCATTTATGGTTTGATTGGCTGCATTTTGCTGAGTTGTTCCTTTTGTGTGTGCACTTACCAATAGGCCTGCTTTTAATCCTACCGATACTTTAAATGCTTTGTTTATGTTATTGGTATTGCTCATGTAGCGCAATTCTACAGGCGCTTCAATATAACTAGTTACAAGTTTAAAACTTTTAAAATGAGTTGTATTGCTTTTATCAGGAAAAGCAAGGGCTGCAGAATTGCCATTAATAACGGGTTGTGTTTTACCAAAAAACATATTATCCGATCCTACACCCAAACCCAAACCTACACTAAAATGCGGGTTGCTTTTAAAAGGAAAATTGAACATAAAATAAGCATTAAAGCTTCGGCTAAAACCAGCAGTGCGTATGGAGTCTGGCTTATCTAGCCAAGTTAAGCTACCAAATTGTATCATAAAATGATCGCCAGGTTGGTTCATTAAACTTTTGGGATATAAGGGTCTTTGTTGTTGTGCTTGTGTACAATATACGCTCATCATAGTAACACAAAAAGCAAAAAATATTTTTTTCATTTGTTGTTGATTAAAGACCGCAAAGTAAAGAAAAGCGTGTTAAAAGGGATAAAAAATATGGAATAAGCCCTTGTTTATGTTACGATACAACCCTAGAATTACTGTGTTATTGTAAGAATATTAGATATAAAGCTTTAAACTGATGAATGAGCATGCTATTTTACTACATTGCTGATTATAAGAAACAGGGGTTCAAACTCAGAATTGCAGACCTACATTTCAATCCTTGATTCGCATTTATTGTAATGCTATGCTATATTTGACATTATATAGAAAAGTATGACGTATAAAAAAGAAATATCTCCTACTGCTTTAGAAAAAAATAAAGATGGCAAGTTGATTATTATTACTGCTCCTTCTGGGGCAGGTAAAACAAGCATTACACATTATTTATTAAAAAAATATCCGCAGCTAGCTTTTTCTATTTCTGCCGCTACTCGGCAACCCAGAAATATGGAAAAAAATGGGGTTGATTATTATTTCATAAGTGTAGAAGATTTTCAACAAAAAATAAAAAAGCAAGCTTTTGTAGAATGGGAAATGGTATATGAAGGAAAATACTACGGCACGCTAAAACAAGAGCTAGAGCGCATTTGGGCACAACAAAAAACGCCAGTATTAGATATTGATGTAAAAGGCGCCATACATGTGCAACAAGAATATCCCAATCAATCTTTATCTATATTTATAGAACCGCCTTCTATTGATGAGTTGAAAAAACGTTTGCAAAGTCGTGGGACTGAAACAACAGAAACGCTTGAAACACGTGCTAATAAAGCAGCGTATGAGTTGTCTTTTAAACATCATTTTAATATTGAGGTTATAAATGATAATTTAGAAAACGCTTGTGCAACAACGGAAGCGGCTATTAAAAAATTTTTAGGTTGGTAATACAATGTAAAATTTCCAAAAACGAAATAATTTTATAAACAAATAATTTATGTCTTTACAAAACAAAACAGCCTTTATAACCGGAGCTAGCCGTGGTATTGGCAGAGCGATTGCTCTAAAATTAGCACAAGCTGGAGCTAATGTAATTATTGCCGCTAAAAGCACTACAGAAGATCCTCGATTAGGCGGAACTATTTTTTCGGTAGCCGAAGAAATAAATAATGCAGGTGGAAAAGCATTGCCTGTTCAACTAGATATTCGTTTTGAAGATCAAATTGAATCGGCTATAAGCCAAGCAGTGTCTGCCTTTGGAGGCATAGATATTTTAGTGAATAATGCATCGGCCATACAACTTACTAATACCGAACAAACTGAAACCAATCGGTTTGACTTAATACACAACATTAATGTTAGGGGTACTTTTTTAGTAACTAAAGCATCCATTCCTCATTTAAAAAAAAGTAGTAATGCACATATTCTTAATATATCTCCTCCACTCAATATAAAACCTAAATGGTTTAAACCTTATGTAGCTTATGCTATAAGCAAATACAATATGAGTATGTTAATTATGGGTTGGGCAGAAGAATTGAAACAATATAATATTGCTGCCAATGCATTATGGCCAAAAACTACTATTGCCACAGCAGCTGTTAAAAATTTATTGGGTGGAGATGCTTTAATAAAAAAAAGCCGTACACCCTTTATTATAGCCGATGCAGCACATTATATATTATCACAACCAGTTGCAAATTGTAGTGGTAATTTTTTTATAGATGAAGAAGTATTGAAAGGCCAAGGTGTAAATGATTTTTCAATATATGCTGTAGATGCCACACAAAAGTTGCAACAGGATTTATTTTTAGATTAATCCTTTTGTAGATAGTAAACAACATGTCATACAAACATTTCATCACCCTTATTAAAAAAGATATATTGCTCGAAATACGTCAGCAGTATACTTTATATGGCATGGCTCTATATGTATCATCAACCATATTTGTACTCTACATGGCCATGGGTCAACCTGAAGAGATGGTGTGGAATGGTTTATTCTGGATGATTCAATTATTTATTAGCATCAATGCAGTAGCCAAAAGTTTTTTATCAGAAAGCCGTGGACGCATGTTATATTTTTATACCATTGCAAGCCCACAAATATTTATTTTATCTAAACTTGTGTTTAATGCAGTACTCATGTTGCTCATGAGTTTAATCAGCTTACTTTTATTTACTATATTATTGGGCAATCCACTCAATCAGATTAGTACTTTTATAGGCATTACTTTATTAGGGAGTTTTAGCATAAGTATCGTATTTACTTTTTTGGCAGCCATTGCTGCTAAAGCTCAACAACAAACAGCACTAATGGCTATTTTAGGCTTCCCCTTATTAATACCACAGTTGCTTATCCTTATGAAAATATCCAATATTGCTTTTGCATCCGTAATACAAGGTGGCTTAACAGAGCTTATATTAATGTTATGTGGATTTGATGTATTGGTAGTAGCTCTATCACTTATTCTTTTTCCTTTTTTATGGAAAGATTGATGATGAATAAATGGCGAATTTCGAATGTGCGAATAAGAAACTAATACATAAAACTAGACTTTTTATCTGCGAAAATCATAATCATCATAACAAATCTGCGTTCTATTTTTTACAATGATAGTTTTTAACAAGACTTTTTTACATTTAAATTCTACGCATTCGTACATTCGCACATTCGAAATCAGCACATTCGTAATTAACAGTGGTTATGAAAAAAAATTGGTGGAAAATAGTAAGCATAATACTACTCACATTAACCTGTGTATGCGGCTTTATAGTAGGCGTACCTGCAAAACCTATATTAAACGAAACTATACGCAACCTGTATTTTCATGTACCTATGTGGTTTTGTATGATGATATTCTTTACCATATCTATTGTATATGCCATACGTTATCTAAGCAATCCATTGTCTAACTACGATATTTGCAGTGTAGAGTTTGCCAACATAGGTATTGTATTTGGATTATTAGGATTAATTACAGGTATGATATGGGCAAACTATACTTGGGGCGCTCCTTGGAGCAACGACCCCAAACAAATTGGTGCTGCTATCGCTTTACTAGTTTACCTTGCTTATCTTGTATTGCGTAATAGTATTGAAGATGTTGATAAAAAAGCACGTATAAGTGCTGTATATAATATATTTGCGTTTGCATTGCTTTTTCCTACGCTTTGGATTATTCCAAGAATGGTAGAAAGCTTACACCCAGGTGGGCAAGGTAATCCAGCCATCAGTAGTCAAGACATTGATAGTCGTATGCGTACTATATTTTGGTTAATGGCCATCCCAGGTTGGGCGTTATTAGGTTTATGGATTACTAACCTTCGTATTCGATTATCTATGCTTAAAAATAATTTTTAATTATGCCCATTTGTACTAAAAATAATATTCACACATCCGCACATTCGCACATCCGCACATTAAGATTTTATATTCAAAAAATATTTCTTTGCTTTGCAACCTTATTACTAAGCTGCGCTGCATCAATTGCTCAAAGTACAAAACCAGAAATGGCAGATGGCTTAAAAACTAGTGGCAAAATATATGTAGTAGTAGCAGTAGTATTAACTGTACTTGCCGGCTTATTTTTATATATCTGGAAAATAGATCGTACAATAAGCAAGCTCGAAAACAAAAAATAACCAATTACAAATAACTAACAACCAACAACAACCCATGTCGTATAGTTTTTTTGACAATGTAATCCGCAGTTTTGACAAAGCCTCAACATTTACTCGCTTTGAAAAAGGCATTCTAGAGCAAATAAAAGTGTGCAACAGCGTATACAGTATGCACTTTCCTGTACGCATGAGCGATGGGCGCATAGAAGTAATGGAAGCCTATCGTGCACAACACTCGCATCATAAACTACCTTGCAAAGGCGGTATTCGCTTTGCAGCAGAAGTAAACCAAGATGAGGTAATGGCACTTGCTGCATTAATGACTTATAAATGTGCTATCGTAAACGTTCCATTTGGTGGTGGTAAAGGCGGTATTAAAATTGATCCTAAAAAATACAGCGCCATCGATTTAGAGAGAATAACCCGCCGCTACACTTCCGAATTAATAAAGAAAAAATTTATAGGGCCAGGAACTGATGTGCCTGCACCAGACTACGGTACCGGAGAGCGTGAAATGGCTTGGATATTAGATACCTACATGGCTATGAACCCTGGCGAAGTAGATGCTATGGCTTGTGTAACTGGCAAACCCATTACCCAAGGCGGTGTTAGAGGCCGTAAAGAAGCTACAGGTAGAGGCATATTTTTTGGCATTCGAGAATTGTGTAGTATAAAAGAAGTAATGGATAAGCTAGGCTTATCCACGGGTATAGCTGGAAAGCGTGTAGTGGTACAAGGTTTAGGCAATGTAGGCTATCATGCAGCTAAATTTTTTCAAGAAGCAGGTGCTATCATTGTAGGTATTGCAGAATATGAAGGCGCTATTTCAAACGAAAAAGGATTAGATGTGGATGCGCTAGTAGCTCATCGCAAAGCAACAGGTTCTATTTTACATTTTGCTGGATCAACCAATTTTGCAAAAAATATGGAGGCTCTAGAAATGCCTTGTGATATTTTAATACCTGCAGCTTTAGAAAGTGTTATAGATAAAAACAATGCTGCTCGCATAAAAGCTAAAATTATTGGAGAAGGAGCTAATGGCCCATTAACAACAGATGCAGATGAAATACTAAATAAGATGGGCGTAATTGTAGTACCCGATATGTATTTAAATGCAGGTGGCGTAACAGTTTCATACTTTGAGTGGTTAAAAAATTTAAGCCATGTACGTTACGGACGTATGGAAAAAAGATTCACTGAAAATTTAAACACTCAAATCTTACAACAAATAGAATTGTTTGCCAATAAGCAAGTAGCCGAAAAAGAAAGAAACCTTATTATGCATGGCCCAGATGAAATTGATTTAGTAAACTCAGGATTAGAAGAAACCATGATAACCGCCTTACACGAAATTATGGAAGCTTGGAAAAGCAATCCCAGCATACCAGATATGCGTACGGCAGCGTATGTAGTAGCTATTAATAAAGTAGGTACTGCTTATGAAGAGTTAGGCATATTCCCATAATATTTACATCATTATAATTTATTACAAAATATTTTAATATATGGAAACGATAGAACAAGCAAAACCAATGTCCAGTGCAGTAAAAG
>Ga0209480_10002849_pt1 | contig 11610 bp, 12 predicted proteins | sample JI61114C2DNA_FD_187501 | JGI IMG/M metagenome (GOLD analysis project Ga0209480, IMG submission 187501) | Wastewater effluent complex algal communities from Wisconsin, to seasonally profile nutrient transformation and Carbon sequestration -... | ecosystem: Engineered > WWTP > Effluent > Algae...
CCGGGCGCGCCGGGCTGCACCTCCTCCCTGCTCAACGATCGTCCGTCGCTGGTGCTGCGCGCCACCGTCAACTTCGCCGATGGACGCATGTACCCGCTGACCGTGATCGCCAACCACCTGCGCTCGCTGAACGGCAACGACGATCCGGCCGACAGCCGCGTGCGCTTCAAGCGTGCCGAGCAGGCGATGGAACTGGGCCGGCTGGTCAACGGCATGCAGGTTGCCAACCCGAACGAGAAGATCGTGCTGGTCGGCGACTTCAACGCCTTCCCGTTCAACGACGGCTACGTGGATTCGATGGGCATCATCACCGGCAACGCCGCGCCCGAGCCGGAAGTCATCGAATACCGCGCAAGCCCGGTCGCCACGCCCCTGGTCCTGGGCGATGCACTGACCGCCGATCCGGCACAGCGCTACTCCTACGTGTTCGAAGGCAATGCACAGACCCTCGACCACGCGGTGGTCAATGCCGCGCTGGTGAACGATCCGGCCGTCGCCGGCCTGAGCGTCGAGCACGCGCGGATCAATGCCGACTTCCGGGTGTTCCACTACGGCCAGTTCGGCCTGCCGTACACCGCGCAGAACCCGCCGCTGCGCGTGTCCGACCATGACCCGGTGCGCCTGAGCATCCGCGTGGTGCGCCCGGCAAGCGCAGACCTGGCGCTGGCCTGGTCGACCCGTTCGATGACCTCGAAGGGCGCGTTCGCAACGCTGACGCTGCGCAACACCGGTGCGTCGCCGATCAGCGGCGCGCAGGTCAGGATCACGCTGGACATCCCGGCGGACGCGACCGCGGCCGTGGGCCCGCCTTCCGGCTGGACCTGCACCCGGCCGGCTGACGCCTTCGTCGGCGACACCGAGTTCCTGTGCACCGCCAGCACGCCGGTACCGGTGGGTTCCAGCCAGGGCTTCAGCGTCACCGTGAAGCCGCGCCGCAGCTTCGCCGCCAGCGACGTCCTGCGCTTCGAGGCGCGCGCGACCGTGCTCACCGACCCGATCTCCGGGGACAACAGCGCGGTGCTCGTGCTGCCCTGAGCCGGATCGCCAGGTGAACCCAAGGCGCAGCTTCGGCTGCGCCTTTTTTTTGCACTGCGCAACAGCCGGTTAACCGGCGAACCGTATCATTCGCAACCAATGCATCACTGGATGGCGCGGATGACCGTGGCGGCGCGTTTCGAGATCGAATACCTGCAATACCTGAAGCCGGACGGCACCCTCGCCGCCGCGCTGCCGCCGGCGGTGGCGAACGCGGAAGCCCTGCTGCCGCTGTTCAAGCGCATGCTGTTCGTGCGCACCTTCGACAGCAAGGCGATCGCCCTGCAGCGCACCGGCAAGCTCGGCACCTATGCCGCCTGCCTCGGCCACGAAGCGACCCATGTCGGCATCGGCGCGTCGATGCAGCCGGACGACGTGTTCGCGCCGAGTTACCGCGAGTACGGCGCGCAGTTCGAGCGCGGGGTGAAGCCGCGCGACGTCCTGATGTACTGGGGCGGCGACGAACGCGGCAACGATTTCGAGATCCCGCGCAACGACTATCCGTGGTGCGTGCCGATCTCCACGCAGTGCCTGATGGCCTCCGGCGCGGCGCTGTCCTTCAAGCTGCGCGGCGAGAATCGCGTCGCCGTGGCGACCTGCGGCGATGGCGGCTCCTCGAAGACCGATTTCTACGCGGCGGTGAATTCCGCCGGCGCGTTCACCCTGCCGCTGGTGCTGTGCGTGATCAACAACGGCTGGGCGATCAGCGTGCCGCGCAAGGCGCAGACGGGCGCCGACACGCTGGCGCAGAAAGGCCTGGCCGGCGGCCTGCATTGCCTGCAGGTGGACGGCAACGACCTGGTCGCGGTGCTGGAAGCCATGCGCCGCGCGCACGAACGCGCGCGCAGCGGCCAGGGCGGCAGCGTCATCGAATTCATGACCTATCGCCTGCACGACCACACCACCGCCGACGACGCCCGCCGCTACCGCGGCGAGGACGAAGTGAAGGCCGCCTGGGAGAAGGAACCGTTCCTGCGCCTGCGCAAGTACCTGACCGACCAGGGCCTGTGGGACGAGTCGCAGGAGAAGGCCTGGATCGAGGAATGCGGCAAGTTGGTCGATGTCGAGATCAACGCGTACCTGGAAACCCCGGTGCAACCGGTCGAAGCGATGTTCGACTATCTCTACGGCGACATGCCGGCGGACGTGCTGGCGCAACGCGAGCAGGCCATTGCGTTGGAGAAGCGCGCATGAGCGAGCAACCGATTGCACTGATCGAGGCGATCACCCAGGCGCTGGCCTACGAGCTGCGCAATGACCCGAGCGTGGTCGTGCTGGGCGAGGACGTGGGCGTCAACGGCGGCGTGTTCCGCGCGACGGCCGGGCTGTCCGCGACCTTCGGCACCGAGCGCATCCTCGACACGCCGCTGGACGAAACCACCATCGCCGGCCTGACCGTCGGCATGGCCTCTCAGGGCATGAAACCGGTCGCCGAAGCGCAGTTCGACGGCTTCATGTATCCGATGGTCGACTTCATCGTCTGCCACGCCGCGCGCATGCGCTACCGCACCCGCGGCCGCCTGACCTGCCCGATGGTGCTGCGCGTGCCGTGGGGCGGCGGCATCCGCGCGCCGGAGCACCACAGCGAAGCCAACGAATCGATCTTCACCAACGTGCCCGGCCTGCGCGTGGTCATGCCCTCCAGTCCGCAGCGCGCCTACGGCCTGCTGCTGGCGGCCATCCGCGACCCGGACCCGGTGATCTACATGGAGCCCAAGCGCATCTACCGGCAGTACAAGGAACTGGTGCCGGACGATGGCGAGGCGCTCCCGCTGGACGTCTGCTACGTGCTCCGCGACGGCAGCGACGTGACCCTGGTGACCTGGGGCGCGCAGGTGAAGGAAACCCTGGAAGCCGCGGAGAAACTCGCCGCCGACGGCATCAGCGCCGAAGTCATCGACGTCGCCACGCTGAAGCCGCTGGACTTCGCCACCATCGCCGAGTCGATCGCCAAGACCGGCCGCTGCGTGATCGTCCACGAGGCCGCCAAGACCGCCGGTTTCGGCGCCGAGATCGCCGCGCGCTGCGCCGAGGAATGCATGTTCGACCTGGTGGCCCCGGTCGAGCGCGTCACCGGCTACGACACCCACATCCCGTTGTTCCGGCTGGAAATGAAGTACCTGCCGAGCACCGACAAGGTCATCGCCGCCGCCAGGCGCGCGATGGCGCATTCGTAAGGACCCCGCATGTCGAAGAAATTCATGCTCCCCGACCTCGGCGAAGGCCTGCCGGACGCGACCATCGTCGAGTGGTACGTCAAGGTCGGCGACACCATCAAGCTCGACGACAACCTGGTGTCGATGGAGACCGCGAAGGCGGTGGTCGACGTGCCCTCGCCGGTCAGCGGCAAGGTGCTGCAACTGGCCGGCGCGGCGGGCGACATCGTGGTCACCGGCACGATGCTGGCCGAATTCGAAGTCGACGCATCCATGCCGCAGCGCGCGGAAGGCCAGGACACCGGCCACCACCACGGCCCGACCCACGAGGAACCGAAGCCCGCTTCAGCGCCCGAGCCCGCGGCGAAGGCGGATGCAGGCACCGTCGTCGGCGCGATGCAGGTCGGTGACGCCGTGGTGGCGCAAGCCGCGATCGCCGCCGGTGGCGTCAAGGCGATGCCTGCGGTGCGCGCGACCGCACGCAAGCTCGGCGTCGACATCGGCCGCGTCGCCGCGACCGGCCCCGATGGCACGGTGACGATGGAGGACGTGAAGCGCGCGGCGGCGGATGGGTCTGCCAAGCCGGGGGCCGCACCTGCTCGCAGCGGCGCACAGGCGGCCGTCGCGCAGGTCGCTGCGCCTGCGGTGGCGTCGCGGAGCACGTTGTCGCAATCCGGCAAGCCGATGCGCACGCAGCCTCCGGGGGCGATCGCGAGTGGCCAGCCCGAGCAACTGAAGGGCGTGCGCCGCAACATGGCCCGGGTCATGGCCGATGCGCACGCGCAGGTGGTACCGACCACGCTGGTCGACGACGCCGACCTGCATGCGTGGAGCGGCCGCCAGGACATCACTGCACGCCTGGTGCGCGCGATCGTGACCGCCTGCAAGACCGTGCCGGCCCTCAATGCCTGGTTCGACGGCGCCAACCTCACCCGCACCCTCCATCCCCACGTCGACCTCGGCATCGCGGTGGATACCGACGACGGCCTGTTCGTGCCGGCACTGCGCAATGCCGACATGCTCGACGGCAACGGCGTGCGCGCCGCGATCAAGCGCCTGCGCGCGCAGGTCGAGGAACGTTCGATCCCGTCCTCGGAACTCTCGGGTTACACGATCAGCCTGTCCAACTTCGGCATGTTCGCCGGCCGCTATGCGACGCCCGTCGTGGTGCCGCCCTGCGTGGCGATCATCGGCGCCGGCAAGCTCTCGCACGACGTGGTCGCAGTGATGGGCGGCATCGAGGTGCATCGGCGCATGCCGATCTCCCTGACCTTCGACCATCGCGCCTGCACCGGTGGCGAGGCGGCGCGTTTCCTCGCCGCGTTGCTGGACGATCTCGCCCAACCGACCTGATCACTGCCTCCCTGCGCGCAGGCAGGACCCGCCGGGGAATTGCCATGGCCCATCGCAGCCGCCTGTCCGGTTTCATCATCGACTGCAACACCGACGACTTCGATGCCGCCACCGACTTCTGGTCGCAGGCACTGGGCTGCACGATCGCCGACCGCGATGCCGGCGATGGCGACGCCGAGTACCAGATGCTCGGCGACACGCCGGGCGACCTGCACATCGAAGTGCAGAAGGTCGCGCACCCCTCGCGCGTCCACCTGGACATCGAAACCGACGACGTGGACGCGGAAGCCGATCGCCTTGAAGCGCTCGGCGCGAAGAAGATCGCATTCGTGAAGCGCTGGTGGGTGATGGAGGCGCCGACCGGGCAGCGCTTCTGCATCGTGCGGACGAAATTCCCGGAGCGCGGCGTCGCCTGGAACGACTGGGACTGATCAGCCCGTCGCCAGCATCCGGCGACGCAGGTAAACCGCGCCGGTGAGCACCGCCAGGAACACGCCGTAACCCACCGAAGTCGCCAGGATCTGCGGCCACAGGTGGCCGTGGCTGCGATCGGCGAAACCGAAACTCCAGTACAGGCTGGCCAGGCAGCCAGCGAACGCGAGCAGCAGCGCGATGGCGTCGAAGCGCAGTCGCGCGGCGTTGCGGGGCTGGCGCGGATACAACCAGTACAGAGTCGCCAGGATCAGGAACCACGGCGCGAACAGGATCAGCGCCAGCGCGGGGATGCCGGCGACGTTCACGCTTTGCCGGCCTCGCCTTCCAGTTGCGCAGCGACGAACGCCGCCAGCGCGGCATTCACTTCCTCGTCGCCCACGCCCTCGCCCAGCGCGAAATCGCTGGCACCGTCGCCGATCTCGCCCTGCTTGATCGCGGCGATGCGCTGGCCGGCATCGCGCGGCGAGGCGAAACCGGTGCTCTGCAGCAGCACCCGTTCGCCCTGCACCAGCTTGAAATAGAACTTGCCGTCGGCGTCGCGGTACTGCTTGAACGTCGGCACGGTGGCGCTTGCTTCTTTCTTCGCCGACTTCGCATCGACCGTGCTCACCTGCGACAGGTCGCGCAGGCCCACCGCTTCGCGCAGGCGTCGCAGCGTGGGCGTGGCGTGTTGCATGCGCAAGCGCGACGCGCCATCGCGCAGGATCGCCTCGATCTCGCCGGGTTTGGCCATCAAGGCTTCGTATTTTTCGCGCAGCGGCGTGACTTCGGCATCGATGCGTTCGAACAGCGTCTGCTTGGCGTCGCCCCAGCCGATGCCATCGGCGAAGGCCTGCGCGAATGCGGCGGTGTCTTCGGTGGATGCGAATGCCTGGTAGAGCTGGAACAGCGCCGAACCCTCGGTGTCCTTGGGCTCGCCGGGCGCGCGCGAGTCGGTGAGGATGCCGGCGACCAGCTTCTTCAGCTCACCGCGCGGGGCGAACATCGGGATCGTGTTGTCGTAGCTCTTGCTCATCTTGCGGCCGTCCAGGCCGGGCAAGGTGGCCACGTTGTCGTCCACCGCCGCTTCCGGCAGGACGAAGAAGTCCTGCCCGTAGATGTGGTTGAAGCGCTGGCCGAAATCGCGCGCCATCTCGATGTGCTGCACCTGGTCGCGGCCGACCGGCACCTTGTGCGCATTGAAGATCAGGATGTCCGCGGCCATCAGCACCGGGTACATGAACAGGCCCGCGCTCACGCCGGCATCGTCGTCCTCGCCCTCGGCGCGGTTGCGGTCCACCGCCGCCTTGTAGGCATGGGCGCGGTTGAGGATCCCCTTGCCGGCCACGCAGGTGAGCAGCCAGGTCAGCTCGGGGATTTCCGGAATGTCGGACTGGCGGTAGAACCAGACCTTGTCGGGATCCAGCCCGCATGCAAGCCAGGCCGCGGCGATTTCCAGCGTGGAGCGCTGGGTGCGCGCCGGGTCCTGCGCCTTGATCAGGCTGTGGTAGTCGGCGAGGAAATAGAAGCTTTCCACGCCCGGCGCATGCGACGCGGCGATCGCCGGGCGGATCGCGCCGACGTAGTTGCCAAGGTGCGGGGTGCCGGAGGTGGTGATGCCGGTAAGGACGCGGGTGTTGCTCATGCGAGGCGCGGGCCGAGGCTGTGATCCGGGGCCGCACAGTGTACCCGCGGCCCCGCCAACCCCGTTCCGGAAGCCCGGGCGTTGGCATCCGGGCAGCGCACTTCCGCGCTAGGAGACCCGCAATGTTCCGTCGCCTGCTGCTCGCCCTGTCCCTCGCCGCCTCCGTGGCCTGCTCGACCCCGGTTTCAGCCGGCGACCTCGTCCAGTTGGACGTGGTCGACCGCGACAACGGCCAGGTCCTGCCCGAATACCGCCACCGCGGGCAGGACTGGATCGCCGGCGTGCCCGGCCATCGCTATTCGGTGCGGCTGACCAACACCACCGGCGAGCGCGTACTGGTCGTGCTCTCGGTCGATGGCGTCAACGCCGTCACCGGGCAGACCGCGTCGCCCTCGCAGGGCGGCTACGTGCTGGAACCCTGGGAAACCGCCGAGATCGCCGGCTGGCGCAAGTCGCTGGACGACATCGCCCAGTTCGTCTTCACCGACCTGCCGGACAGCTACGCCGCGCGCACCGGGCGCCCCGCGAACGTGGGCGTGGTCGGCGTGGCGGTGTTCCGCGAGCGCCAGGTGCGGCCGGCCTACGCACCGCCGCCCGCCCCACCGATCGCCAGTGGCATGGCCCGCAACGAAGCCCGCAAGGCGTCAGCGCCCGCCGCCAGCGCCGACCGCGCGATGGCATCCGAAGCGGAGGCCATGCCGCAACGTCTGGGCACCGGCCATGGCCAGCGCGAATGGGCGCCGGTCGGGCAGACCGAGTTCGTGCGTGCGAGCCGCAGCCCGCAGCAGGTCAGCCAGCTGCGCTATGACGATGCCGATGCGCTGGTCGCGCTGGGCATCCTGCCGCACTACCGGGCGCCGTATGCGGGCTCCACGCCGCGCGCGTTTCCGAACGGCTTCGTGCAGGATCCGCCGTACCGGTACTGAACTCATCGCCGCGAAAACGACGAAGGCCGGCGTGCGCCGGCCTTCCGTTTTCCGCGATGCGACGAGGCTGACTTCGCCTACTTGGTCGCGGCTTCCTCGACCTTCTCGCCGACCTTCTGCACGTCCTTGCCGGCACCTGCGATCGTGTTGCAGCCCGCCAGCACGAGCATGCACAGCAGCATCGCCACGCCCAACCTGCCCAACTTCATCATGACCGCCTCTGCTTCAGGGTTGTGAACGCGGCGAGCTTATCCAGTCGGGTCGATGCCTTGCAACCGCCATCCATCACGCAAGAGGCGGACCGGGTTGCCCCGGCCCGCCACGCATCCTTGCGGTCTTCCCTCCTTCGTCAGTGCGAAGGAAGTGCGTGACTCAGCACTTGCCGTCCTTGCAGTCCTGCGCCTTGTCTTCGACCTTCTCGCCCACCTTCTGCACGTCCTTGCCAGCGCCGGCCATGGTGTTGCAGGCGGTCAGGGTGGACATCGAGAACATCGCGAGCAGCAGCAGTGCGAACAAACGCTTCATGTGTTTCTCCTCATGGGTTGGCCGATTTCCTGGCAGGCCCGCCATCGCCGGCCCACGGACGTGATGAAACCGCATCCGGTAGTGAAGCCGGCGTGCACTCGAGGCAGCTTGGCCAAACCGCGGATGAACCGCGGTCTCCCATGCGATCAATCGCGCATCAGCGTCGATTTTCCGAACAGGCTTTCCACCAGGTCCACGGCGAGCCGCGCCGTCGCGTTGCGCTTGTCCAGCGCGGGATTGACCTCGACCAGGTCGAGCGAGCCCATGCAGCCGGTATCGGCCACCATCTCCATGATCAATTGCGCCTCGCGGTAGTTCACCCCACCGGGCACGCGGGTACCGGTGCCTGGCGCGATCGAGGGATCGAGCATGTCGACGTCGAAGCTGACATGCAGGTGGGTGTCGGCATCCACGCCTTCCAGCGCTTCCTCGATCGCGCGGCGCATGCCGACTTCATCGATGTAGCGCATGTCGTAGATGTCCAGGCCATGCTGCTGGACCAGGCGCTTCTCGCCGGGATCCACCGAACGGATGCCGATCTGGCGGATCTGGTCGGGAGTGACCGCAGGCGTGAAACCTGCCATCCCGGTCAGCACATCGGGACCAAGGCCGCACAGGCAGGCCACCGGCATGCCGTGGATGTTGCCGGACGGGGTGATCTCGCGGGTGTTGAAATCGGCATGCGCATCCAGCCACAACACGCGCAGCTTCTTGTCGGTCGCGCGGCAGTGCGCAGCGACCGCGGCGATCGCGCCGATGCCCAGGCAATGATCGCCACCGAGCATGATCGGCATCCGCCCGGCCTGGAGTTCGCGCGTGCTCGCGTCGAACACGGCGCGATTCCAGGCGACGACTTCGTCGAGGTGGCGATAACCATCGACCGGCGGGCTGGTCGGGTTGCGCGGGCCCTGCACGTCGCCGATGTCGCGGACGTCGATGCCGCGCGCGGCGATCGCCTCGACCAGGCCGGCCACGCGCAAGGCCTCGGGGCCCATCGAAGCACCGCGGCGGGAGGCGCCGATGTCGGTGGGCACGCCGAACACGGAAACGGGGGGAGTGGTGCGGGTCATCGGAAGTCCCTCATCTGCGCTGCGGTAAGGACACGCAACGCCTGCGTTGCCGGCGGTGGCTGGTGCCGCTTATCCGAATCGAACGGATGACCTACCGCTTACAAGGCGGTTGCTCTACCTGCTGAGCTAAAGCGGCGCTGGGCCCAATTCTAGCCCGGCGCCGCCGGCGCCCCAACCACGGCTCAGCGCAAGGTGGCGCAATCGATCGCGCGCGACGCGGCGATCGCGGCGAGCGACGCCGGGTCGGTGGCGGTGGGCAGGCGGGCGTCCAGCCAGGCCTGCGAGGGCGTGTCGCCGAGCGGCATGGCCTGCGCCTGGAAGCCCTTGCCGCGCAGTTCTGCCTCGCGCCGGCGCGCCGCGTCCTCGCTGCCGAAACGACCCAGGGCGATGCTGTTGGCGTCCGCGCCTTCGTTCATCACGTACAGGTCGCTGATGCCGGCGGCCTTGATCCGTTCGGCCATCGCCACCGCGTCCTCGCGCGAGGCCAGCGGCGGCATCGCCACCTTCCAGCCGCGCGCCGAGCGGGCCGGGCTGTCGCGGGTCACCGCGCTCACGCCCGCCGCCATGAGCGCATTGCGTGCGGCATCGCGCGCCGTGCCGTCCGCGAACGGACCGAAGCGCAGGCAGACGGGCGCGCTGGCCGGGGCCGCCACGACCGATGTCGCGGCCGGCACCATGGACGCGACTGGTGCGGGTCCCGCGGGTGCTGGTTGCGCACGCGTTGGCGCGGTCGCGACCGCCGGCTCGTTGACCAGGCGCAGGCCGGGGGCACCAGCGGCATTCGCCTCCGCCCCGCGCGCGTCTGCCACGGAGGGACGCAGCCCCCACCAGGCGGCGGCGCCCAGGTTAAGCATGAAGAGGATCACGAGGGTCGCGCGCAGCAGCATCCGGGCAGTTTATGCGATGCGCAGCGCATGCCAACGCGCCAGCCCGCGCAGCACCGCGTCGGGTTGCCAGCGGTGGCCGGGCAAGCGGTCACGCAAGAGATCCGCACCGCCGCCGTGCAGGCACACGGCCGGAGACTCGCCCAACAACGCGGTCGCGGCCCCCAGGCTGCGTTCGACCAGCGCCAGCGCAGCACCTTCGCAACCCGAGGCCAATGCGTCGCCGGTATCGTCGGCGAACTCGGCGTAGATGCCGCCCTCGACCGGCAACTGCGCAGCGCGTGCGTGCAGGGCCTCGCGCATGGTCCGCGGCGAGGGCGCGATGCGTCCACCGCGATGCAGGCCGCCGCCATCGAGCAGGTCGAGCGTCAGCGCCGTGCCCACGCCGACCACCAGCGACGCGCCTTCGCCGCACTGCCCGAGCATCGAAAGGAAACGATCCACGCCGAGATGCGCCGGGTTGTCATAGGCAATGCGCAGCGGCCCGAGGACGCGCTCCGTGCGCACGCGATGCAGGCGGGTGAAACGCGAGCACAATGCATCGAACAACGCGGCACGGCGGGCATCCGAGGCGACGCTGGCGATGCAGGCCACGCTGCCGGAGGGCAGCGCATCGAGCCAGGCGGTGCCGTCGTCGTGGGCGATGGCAAGGGTCTCGCCGATGCCGCCATCCGCATGCAGCTGCGCGCACTTGAGGCGCGTGTTGCCGAGGTCGAACAGCCATGTCCTCACAGGCGCACGCTCACGTCGCCGGCATGCACGCGACGTTCGCTGCCGGATGCGTCGCGCACGCGCAGCGCACCGTCGTCGGCGATGCCGAGTGCGGTCGCATGCCATGCGCTGGTGGTGTCGTGGATCGCGACCTCGCGTCCGGCCAGCGCATCGAAGCCGGCGTAACGCGACAGGAATGGCGACAGGCCCTGCGCGTCGAATGCGTCCAGCGCCGGCAGCAAGTGCGCCAGCAGCGCGGTCACCACCACATTGCGCGACGGCGGTCGCGCCGAGAGTCCCGACAGTTCGGCCCAGGGCTGGTCGATGCCGGCGCCGTCGCGTGCCGGCATCCGCATGTTCAGTCCGATGCCGATCACCGCGCGCGCCGCGCCCGCCGTTTCGCCGCCGCCCTCCACCAGCAGCCCACCGAGCTTGCGCAGGCCCGCGCCATCGACCAGCACCAGGTCGTTAGGCCATTTCAGGCGTACGCCATCGAAGCCGAGACCATGCAGGGCGTCGCAGGCCGCCACGCCAGCCACCAGGCTCAGCCCGCCCAGCCGCGCCAAGCCGCCCTCGAAACGCCGCGACAACGACAGGTAGACATGCGCCGCCAACGGCGAGGCCCACGCGCGCCCGCGCCGGCCGCGACCACCGGTTTGCCGCTCCGCCAGCAACGCCGCGCAGCGACTGGCCGGTGTGTCACGACGCAGCAATTCGCTGTTGGTGGAATCCAGCGACCAGGCAACTTCGAGATCGGCCAACCCACCCTGCACCGAGGCCGGCAACCCCGCGCGGATCGCATGGGCATCCAGCAGGTCCAGCGGTTGTCGTAGCGCATAACCGCGCCCGGGCGATGCGCCGATGTCGATGCCGGCCTCGCGCAGGGCATCG
>Ga0209480_10002850_pt1 | contig 11609 bp, 4 predicted proteins | sample JI61114C2DNA_FD_187501 | JGI IMG/M metagenome (GOLD analysis project Ga0209480, IMG submission 187501) | Wastewater effluent complex algal communities from Wisconsin, to seasonally profile nutrient transformation and Carbon sequestration -... | ecosystem: Engineered > WWTP > Effluent > Algae...
GCCTGAGTCATTACCGATAGTCTTTTGTTTATGCGGTGTGAACGCTCGTAACCCGAATATTCCCAGTTTAGGTAATATGGATAGCTCTGATCTGATGGAAACTGATTTGCCGAGCTTACAAAATTCCGTTCAGGGTTCTTAACAGTTGGGTTATGTTCTGCCGGAATCCTGTCTTTCCAGTCGTTTGCAGGATCTGTTCCATCCAGTAAAAATTTGCCTTGTCCTTTCCATTTTAATGGGAAATAGCCATTTGGTGTGATCGCAATATCGTTTTCAACACTGGCAAACACAAAATTCTGTGCAGGAGCAGAAAAATAAGTTAGCGCTTTACGATAATCGTCATAATTCTTTGCCTTGTTAAGGGCGATAAATGTCCTGACATCATTTGAGCCAATATGGGCAACCCATTTTAAGGCATGACCTGTCGGAATATTATTGATTTTTGAAAAATTATCAGGTCTTTGTTCGCTTGTATACACCACAGGGCCGTGATGGGTGTACAAAACAGTATCAGTCAATGTTTGACCATTGCTGATTTTTATGTTCTCAATCCGTTCTTTTACCCGATTCCATTTGTTATCAAACCAGTATTCCTTTTTTGAAGCATCTTTAAACTTAATGTTGTACCAGTCAAGAACATCAGCACCTACATTAGTTACGCCCCAGGCCACATCTTTGTTAAAACCGATAATAATTCCCGGCGAACCAGGAATCGAAACTCCGCAGGCATTCATGTCATTAGATGCAAGCTGAACCTGATACCAGATAGCTGGCAGGGTAAGGTCTAAATGGGGATCGTTAGAGAGTAAAGGATAGCCGCTAGCGGTTTTTTTTCCTGAAAGCGCCCAGTTATTACTTCCAATCCCTTCTTCTTTTTCTATTGTTTTAATAGTGGAAGCAGTTTTATTTTCAGTGATGGCAGGCATTTGCGGGATGTTAACCGGATCAAAATCCCATTTAGTACCAACGGGTATGATCGGATCCTCTCTAAAGGGATAGTCGGGGAAAAGATCTTTGGTTATCTCCGGTCCATATTTCTGCAGTATATTATTCATATAGAATTCATTGGAACCTCCGGCAAGTGTCGCCGACATGAGTTTCAATAATAAGGCAGAGTATAATGGTTTCCAATCTTCGGGTTCATAATTCAAAAGCTTGAATTCAATTGGATAGTCGGCAGGTTTCAGAGAATGTATATAGGCGTTTACACCTGCAGAATAGGCGTCCATTATAGCCTTGATCTCAGGGTCCTTCAACATTACTTCGACCATATTCTCAGCTCCGAAACTCATGCCCATACGTCGCTGGTATCGATCGAGTTCAATCGCTTTTGGACCAACCACCTCCGAAAGTCTTCCGGCAGCAAAACGCGTCTGAAAATCCATTTGCCATAATCTGTCTTTTGCAGTGATATATCCCTGAGCAAAATATAGGTCATGGTCATTTTCAGCGAATATATGAGGGATCATCTGATCATCAAAGTGGATTTCAACCAGACCGTTTAAGCCATCAATTGTCAAATCCTTTTCAGGATCCTGCACTTTACTTTCGGCATTTGCCCAGAAACCATTGAATGGATCAAGGAATCTGGCAAGAGGAGGAATATCCCCAAATTTATTGTTTAGGGCATAGATCAATGCAAAGGCAAAAAGACCTGAAATGACTGCTTTAACTATTTTCATGGATTTTTTTAAAAGATTAAATATGTTAAAAATTAATAGTTAATTCAAAATATTGTTTGCTTTATTGCAATTTAAAAAAAGTTCAAATCCTTTGTTATTTAAGAGTAGAGCCATTATTTTACTATGCAAGCATAAAAAAATATCAAAATCCTTTGTTTGAATTAAAATATTACAGTATTTTGTATGGTTAAAATGTTTTTAACCAATATAAATCTGAGAATTATGAACAGAAACTTTACTCGTTTTTCCTGTTTTTTAGTCCTGCTTACAATGACCATTTCAATGGCATTTGCACAAAGCATTACTATTTCGGGAACTGTTACCGACAAACAAACAAATGAAACCTTACCCGGGGTTTCCATTAATGTAAAAGGAAAATCAATTGGGACATCCACAAATGCAGATGGTAAATTTACTTTCAGTACCGCTGAGACTGCCCCATTTACAATTGTTATCAGTTATCTTGGTTATAAATCAATCGAGCAGGAAGTAAGGGCTTCAGTTTCTGATTTGGTATTTGCTTTGGAATCTCAGTCGATCCTGGGACAAGAAGTTGTAGTTGCCGCTTCACGTACCCCGGAGAGGATTTTGGAATCTCCGGTTTCAATTGAGCGCTTCGGACAGGCCGCAATACGCGAAACTGCATCACCAACTTTCTATGACGCCCTGAATAATTTGAAAGGTGTTGAGATGAGTGCACAAAGTTTAACTTTTAAATCGATCAATACCAGAGGTTTTAATGCAAATGGTAATACCCGTTTTAACCAGTATATTGACGGGATGGATAATCAGGCTCCCGGTTTGAATTTTTCCGTAGGTAATATTATAGGAATATCTGAACTCGATGTTGATAATGTTGAGCTTCTTCCAGGAGCTTCCTCTGCTTTGTATGGTGCTGGTGGTATAAACGGAACAATGTTAATGACATCGAAAGATCCATTTACATCAGAAGGTGTCAGCTTTTCGATCAAGAGAGGAATAAACCATGTAAATGATCCACTTCGTGATACACAACCATTTGAAGAAGCAGGAATACGGGTTGCTAAGGCATGGAATAAGTTTGCTTTTAAGACTACTTTCTCGTTCTTACAGGCAGATGACTGGCAGGCATCAAACTATTCTAATTTCGACCGTACTGCAAGGACCTTTAAAAACGGTAACCGCAGCACTGATCCAAATTATGATGGTATAAATAGCTATGGAGATGAAGTGAGTCAGAATATGAGAATTATTGCAAACTCAGTTCAAACCGCAACTAATGCTGGTGTTGCTGCAGCAACTGGTGGTGCAATTCCGAATATTATCGGAATGATCAATGCATCCCTTCCTCCAACAGCAACTCCTGCTCAAATTGGTGGATTTTTGAGTGCTTTTCCAGCCGCATTAAGACCTACTATACAAAATGTTCTTCCTTTCAACTTTGGTTTGAGAGCAGGAATTATTCCTGATCAGGCTGTCTCAAGGACTGGATATAATGAGGTTAATCTTGTCGATTACAAAACCAACTCTTTGAAAACATCGACTTCATTACATTATAAGCTAAGTAATAGCGTTCAAGCCATTTTCCAGGCTAACTGGGGTTCTGGTACATCTGTTTATACTGGTTCAGATCGTTATTCACTGCGTAATTTCAGTATCGGACAGTACAAACTTGAGTTAAAAGGTGAAGACTTTATTGTTCGTGGTTATACCACTCAGGAGCGTTCAGGTGATTCTTACATCTCTTCAATCCTTGGTAGTTATATTAATGAAACATCAAAGGCAAGTACTACCTGGTTCCCTCAATATATAGGTAATTATGTTGGCGCGCGTTCTGCAGGATTGCCTGATGCTCAGGCTCATGCAATGGCACGTTCTGTTGCAGATCAGGGTAGATTTGAGCCAGGTTCTGCGCAATTCGCAGCTGCTAAGCACAAGATCATGAACACCACGATCAGCTCTGGTCTGGGTGCAAAATTTGATGATAAAAGTAATCTTTGGCATTATGAGGGGATGTACAATTTCACAAATGCTTTGAAAGGTGCTTTGGATCTTCAGGTTGGAGCTTCCTTTAGAAGATATGATCTGAATTCTGCCGGAACATTATTTGATGATCTTAACCGCACAATTGATATTGATGAGACTGGTGCCTTTATTCAAATGGGTAAAAAGCTAAGTGAATCATTCAAACTTGCTGTTTCTGGTCGTTATGATAAAAATATGAATTTTGAGGGCAGGTTTACACCTAGAATTACAGGTGTTTATACCGTTGCACCTAATAATAATATCCGTTTGTCTTACCAAACCGGTTACCGTAATCCAACCACACAAAATCAGTACATAGACCTTTCTGTGGGTGGCGGATCAACCCGTTTAATTGGTGGTTTGCCTGAAATGGTTCAAAAGTATAACCTATATACTAATAAGCCATTTACAGATGTCAGCTACAGAAATTTCCTTGCTTCAGCTTCAGCAGGAGCAGCAAACCCTGCCTTGCTTCAGACCTATACATTCGATCCTAAAGGTGTGAGACCTGAAAGTGTAAAAGCTTACGAACTTGGTTATAAAGGATTGCTTGGAAGTAATGTATTGGTTGATGCCTATGGATATTATAATTCTTATAAGGATTTCATCACAGCAATTGAGGTATTCCAGCAAAATGGAACAGCATTTACTAAGTTTGGTGTACCGGTTAATGCTGCCGGTGATGTTTCTGCCTATGGAATGGCGCTTGGTCTGGATTATCTGATCGGGAAATTCAACCTGAATGGAAATATTTCATACAATCAGATTGGTGACCTTCCTGCTACTTATGTAAATGATTTTAACACTCCAAAAGTACGCTATAACCTGGGAGTAAGTAATCGTAGCGTTGCAAAGAATGTAGGTATGAATGTTTCATATCGCTGGCAGGATTCATTCTACTGGGCATCATCTTTTGCCTCAGGAGCGGTTCCATCTTTTGGAACTGTAGATGCACAGGTGAATCTGAAAATTCCTTCAGTGAAGGGTATGGTTAAGATCGGAGCATCTGATATCTTTAATAAATACTATGTAACATCATACGGAAACCCTGAGATGGGCGGTATGTATTACATTGGCTTTACATTTAATCAATAAGATCAGGTATCAAATAGGATTCTATTTAGATGATCTGAAAATTTTATACTAACCAATTTATAAGTCTCGTTCCATGTAATGGAGCGGGACTTATTTGTATAGAAATATGGCAGATTCGATTTTTATTTCTAACTATGTGGCTTAGTATTAATTTAAGCAGTATACAGAATTGTTTAAGCTAAACTTTAGCCCCGGCTTCTCAGATATCTAACAGTAGAAGACATTTTATATATAATAAAGAATAAAATATGGAAGTAAGTAAGGATCCCTTATCTACGATTTTGGATGTTAATGATCTTGAGGATGATATTCAACACGTAAATAATCCGATTGTGGGGCTTGAGCCCATCGTTAAAAAGTATCTGGCAGCTGTAAAAGAGTACCGGCAGGAAGGCAATAGTTTTTTCTTTTCTGACGGCAGTGCTCAGGTTGAGGTACGTGTGGTAAGTGATGAAATAATAAGGGTCAGACTTGCCCCTCATGGAGTATTCCTTGAGGAGTTTTCCTACGCTCTCAGTCATACAGAACAAAAAGTTACAGTTTTCTCATGTGTTGAAGATGAACATACCTATAGTGTTCAAACGAATACAGTAGCCTGTGTAATAAATAAGAGTGACTTTTTAGTGTCGTTTGAAGACATTCATGGTCATTTAATCAATCAGGATCTGAGTGCTATGCATTGGGAAGAGAATGTTGATTTTGGAGGATATTATGTTTACGCGACAAAAAAATGCAATGAGGAAGAAAGTTTCTTCGGATTAGGTGACAAGTCGAGCGATTTCAATCTCCGTGGTAACCGTTATATAAATTGGAATACCGATGCTTATTCTTTTGGGAAGGGTCAGGATCCGCTTTACAGAACCATCCCATTTTATATGGGTATTAATAAAGGTATCAGCTATGGGATATTTTTTGATAATACCTTCAAAAGCCATTTTGATTTTGCCTGTCAGGACAAGGATAAAATAAGCTTTTGGGCTGATGGTGGCGAAATGCAGTATTATTACATTCATGGTCCTCATATGATGGATGTTTTAAAGCGCTATCATAGTCTGACGGGAACTCATCAGATGCCGGCAAAATGGACACTAGGCTTTCATCAGTGTCGATGGAGTTACTATCCTGAGAAGAAGGTAAAAGATATAGCCCGTAATTTTCGCGAGCGGAAGATCCCTTGTGATGCAATCTATCTCGACATAGATTACATGGATGGATATCGTTGCTTTACCTGGAACAGAAAGTATTTCCCTGATCCTGCAAGGATGATGAAGGAATTGTCTGACGATGGGTTCAAAACTGTGGTTATCATAGATCCGGGAATCAGGGTTGATGAAAATTATAGAATTTTTAAGGAAGGGAAGCAAAATAATTATTTCTGCCGGCGTTGCGATGATTACTTTATGGAGGGGCATGTCTGGCCTGGAAGATGTCAGTTTCCCGACTTTACAAATCCTAAAGTACGGGAATGGTGGGGAGGATTATTCAAGGAGCTTGTTGATGCAGGAGTAGCCGGAGTTTGGAATGATATGAATGAGCCTGCTGTATTCGGATCAGGTACTTTCCCGGTTGATGTGCGTCATAATTACGATGGATTTCATGGATCGCACCGCAAAGCCCATAATATTTATGGTATGCAGATGGTACGCTCCACTTATGAAGGATTGAAAAAACTTCAAAAGAATAAAAGGCCATTTACTATTACCAGAGCAGGTTATTCAGGTGTTCAGCGTTATGCTACAGTGTGGACAGGGGATAATGTTGCTTCCTGGGAACACCTTAAAATAGGCATAGTACAATGCCAGCGTTTATCAATATCAGGTATCTCTTTCTGCGGGACGGATATTGGTGGTTTCAGTGGTGAACCTGATGGTGAGTTGTTTGCACGCTGGATACAGATGGGGGTGTTTTCACCGTTCATGCGCGCTCATTCAGCAGGAGATACCGCAGAGCGCGAGCCATGGAGTTTCGGACAGGAGTATGAAGATATCAACCGTAAATTTATTGAACTCAGGTACAGATTGCTTCCTTACATTTACTCGGCTTTCTGGGAGCATCACAGGCATGGTTTCCCTATTTTAAGGCCATTGGTTATGCAGGAACAGGAAAATGTTCTGACACACAGCATTCAGGATATATTTACTTTTGGAGATAAGATTTTAGTCGCTCCGGTTAGTGATCCTGGTGCCACGAGTAAAAATGTGTATTTACCTGCTGGTAATTGGTATAATTACTGGACTCATGAACCCTTTGCCGGAGCTCAGGAACATCTGGTGCCTGCACCTATCGATTCAATGCCAATTTTTGTAAAAGCAGGTTCCGTTATTCCTGAATCACCCCTGATGCAATATGTAGGTGAGTATGAAGTTGATGAACTGATTTTTCAGATTTATTACTCCGACTACGAAGTGAATTCTTTCTATTTTGAGGATCACGACGATACTTTTGCCTTCGAGCAGAATATCTACCTTGAGAAAAAGTATGTGGTGAACGGGGATCATAAATCGATGACAATTGTACAAACCGTTGAGGGATTATTTACACCCAGGTATGAGACCTATGATCTGAAAATCATTGGACTGCCATTTAGCCCTTCTAAAGTTCTGATCGATGGTAAAGAATTTACCAATGATCTGGAATTTGATGATTTGAAGCGTGTTAGGATAAAGTCAAATAAAAATTTCAGGAGAATAGAAATACTAGCCTGATATTATACGCATTATTGAAATATACATGTAATCTACCCTAATTATGGCAAAAAAAACTAATGCCATTCAGGCTGCAAAGAATGAATCCCTAGCTGCGGATTCCTGGTATTCCCGTTTTACGGATTTTGATATCAGTCTGTTCAGGTCGGGTAAACATTATAAGTTATATGAGAAATTAGGTTCCCATGTAGTTGAGCATGCTGGGGTTAAGGGTACATATTTTGCAGTGTGGGCTCCCAATGCCCGACAGGTTTTTGTAGAGGGTAATTTTAACGGATGGAATAAGGCCTCTCATCCCATGCAGGTCAGATGGGATGAATCAGGTATATGGGAAACTTTTATTCCTGGAGTCGGAAGTGGAGAAGTCTACAAGTATTATATTCAATCAAATTCAGGTGAGGGTCTTGAGAAAGCAGATCCCTTTGCATTAAGATGGGAGGAGCCGCCATCTACAGCATCTATCGTTTGGGATACATGGTACGAGTGGAAGGATGGCCCATGGATGAGATCAAGGTATGATATAAATGCCCTGAATAAACCTATGTCGGTTTACGAAATGCATTTTGGATCCTGGGCACGTAGTCCTGAATCGCCTGATGAGTTTTTGAGCTATCGCCAAATGGCAGAGAAGCTTATTCCATACCTGTTGGAAACAGGATTTACTCATGTAGAATTTCTTCCATTAATGGAACATCCATTCTATCCTTCATGGGGTTATCAGATTACTGGATATTTTGCTGCCACTTCCAGATATGGAACTCCACAGGATCTGATGTATCTGATTGAACAATTGCACGAAGCTGGTATTGGAGTCATTCTTGACTGGGTACCTTCCCATTTTCCCGGTGATGAGCATGGCCTTTATCGGTTCGATGGAACCCATTTATATGAGCATGAAGATATGAGGAAGGGTTTTCATCCCGACTGGAAATCGTATATATTCAACTATGGCAGGAATGAAGTGAAGTCTTTTCTGATTAGCAATGCTATATTTTGGCTTGACCGTTATCATGCCGATGGTTTGCGTGTAGACGCTGTTGCATCAATGTTATATCTTGATTATTCAAGAAAAGATGGTGAATGGATACCTAATGATGAAGGTGGCCGAGAAAATCTGGAAGCAATAAGTTTTATCAGAGAATTCAATGAGGCTGTTTACTCTAATTTTCCGGATGTTCAGACTATTGCAGAGGAATCTACTGCATTTAGCGGTGTAAGCCGGCCTACTTATATGGGTGGATTGGGTTTTGGGATGAAATGGATGATGGGCTGGATGCATGATACACTCAACTATTTTGGGAAGGACCCTGTTCACAGAAAATACAATCATCAGGGAATAACATTTAGCACTGTTTATGCATTTACGGAGAACTTCATGCTCCCGTTTTCGCATGATGAGGTAGTTCATGGCAAGGGCTCATTACTTGACAGAATGCCCGGTGATGAATGGCAAAAGTTTGCAAACCTGAGGTTATTATACCTTTACATGTTTACACACCCGGGTACAAAATGCCTGTTTATGGGTTGTGAGTTTGCACAATCGGGGGAGTGGAATTTTAATCAATCACTCGACTGGCATTTACTGGAATATGCTCCGCATCAGGGAATTAAGGAAACCGTTACTGCATTGAATAAGTTATACAGATCAGAACCTGCCTTGTATGAAAAAAGTTTTGATTCTGCCGGTTTTGAATGGATTGAAGGGGGGGATGCCGAAAATTCAGTGCTTGTATATTCAAGAAAGGGGGACGATCCCTCCAATGATCTATTAATTGTGTTAAACATGACACCAGTGCCAAGGAAGGCCTGGCGAATTGGACTTCCTTCAGAGGGTAAATGGGAACTAATACTGAATTCAGATGATCTGCATTTTTACGGATCCGGTTTATTCAGGGATCAAAACATTATTTCTGAAGAGATCTTCTGGCATGGGAAAGCACAATCAGGCCTGGTGAATCTTCCACCTCTTGCCGGTTTGGTGCTGAAAAAGGTCAATTGAGATTAATTAAGGTTGTTATTTAAGTTTTCCTGTCACCTTATCCATCATCTTTATCACTATCAGTGCTTCAGAAGCTGAACATGGATTAGGACCTTTATTCAGGAAATAGTTCACAACCTGTTCGATCATCGGTTGCTGTACATGTGGTATAGGAGGAAAATGGAGGTCCTGGGTTTTATTATCTAATGTCAGCTGGCATCCATCCGTGAAAATCGGAAAGCGAAGACTTCCTTTGCTTCCTTTGATTTCGCAGAGATCAAGTTCATTTTCCGGTTTGACAGAATAGTCCCAAACACCATGGAATGCCACATCATTACCAAAAATAATATCTGCAGTAACATAGTCATCTGCCTGATAATTTTTACCCCGGTTAGATGAATTTCCTTTTACCGATTTCGGTTCGCCAAAAAAATAGAGCATCAGATCCAACTGGTGTGGAGCGAGGTCATGAAATAGCCCACCCCCTGAAATGGAAGGGTTTACTCTCCATGTATCAGCTACTCCCGGGGTAGGGGCCTGGAATAGTCTGATTTCTGCAGATTTGATTTCTCCCAGAGTGTTATTTTGGATTAGCTTACGGATTTCTAAAAATCTGGGCTGAGCTCTGCGATAATGTGCAATACTTAGCTTGCAGGAATACTTTTCTGAAGCTTGCAGCATCCTTAGTGCTTCAGAAGAATTCAGGGCCATAGGTTTCTCAACGTAAACAGGTTTGCCGGCCTTAAAGGCAGAAATAGTATACAGCTCATGTGAATCGGGAGGGGTTGCAATATAAATGGCATTAACATCCGGATCCTTAATTAGTGCATCAGGGTCAGAATACCATTTTTTTACATGATGTCTTTGGGCATAATCTTGTGCCTGTATTTTATCACGACGCATAACGGCATCCAACGATGAATTGGCAACTTTGTTAAAAGCCGGTCCGCTTTTGACTTCAGTAACATTGCCGCAGCCTATTATACCCCAAACTATTTTATCCATTTTTTCCCGTAACGCTGACAGGGTTTTAAACCCTGTCAGCGTTACGAAAATAATTATTTATAATCGAAAAATATGTATGCGGTTAATATCAATTAGTAAGCGGCACTGCTCAAAATAAAAAGCCCTGCTTTAAACATAAAGCAGGGCCGAGGTTAGTATAAAAAGCTATTCGAATATTATTTCACGCTAGCGATATGCTGAACAAGGTCAATCAGTTTGTTGGAATATCCCCATTCATTATCATACCAGGCCACAACTTTTACGAAGTTATCATTCAAGGCAATTCCTGCTTTTGCATCAAATATTGAAGTACGCGCATCTCCAAGGAAATCAGTTGAAACGACATCTTCCTCTGTATATCCTAAAATTCCTTTCAGCTCACCTTCAGATGCTGTTTTCATCGCCTTTTTAATCTGGTCGTAAGTTGCATTCTTGTCCAAACGAACAGTCAGATCTACAACTGAAACGTCAGCAACCGGAACACGGAATGACATGCCTGTTAACTTCCCTTTTAATTCGGGAATGACCAGAGTCACGGCTTTAGCAGCACCGGTAGAAGATGGGATTATATTCTGATATGCACCTCTACCACCTCTCCAGTCCTTTGCTGATGGTCCATCAACAGTTTTCTGAGTAGCAGTTGCAGCATGTACAGTAGTCATTAATCCCTCCAGAATCCCGAACTCATCATTCAAGACCTTTGCAAGAGGGGCAAGGCAATTAGTGGTGCAGGAAGCATTAGATACAATTGTTTGTTCTGCTTTCAGGTCTTTGTGATTTACGCCCATTACAAATGTTGGGGTATCATCCTTCGCAGGAGCAGAAAGAACAACCTTTTTGGCGCCTGCCTGAATATGTTTTTGCGCGTCGGCCTGAGTAAGAAATAAACCTGTTGATTCAATAATTACCTCTGCTCCAACTTCATTCCATTTAAGGTTTGAAGGATCTTTTTCTGCAGTAACCCGGATAGTTTTTCCATTTACTACCAGGTGGCCGCCTTCAACCTCAACTGTTCCATTAAACTTACCATGAGTTGAATCATATTTTAACATATATGCCATATAATCAGGCTCCACCAGGTCGTTGATGCCAACAACTTCAATACCTTCACGTTCAATTGCAGCTCTGAAAGCCAAACGG
>Ga0209480_10002851_pt1 | contig 11608 bp, 9 predicted proteins | sample JI61114C2DNA_FD_187501 | JGI IMG/M metagenome (GOLD analysis project Ga0209480, IMG submission 187501) | Wastewater effluent complex algal communities from Wisconsin, to seasonally profile nutrient transformation and Carbon sequestration -... | ecosystem: Engineered > WWTP > Effluent > Algae...
GGGCACCCCAGGTGGGGTGCTTTGGCATCCAGCGAATCCACCGGCTCCCCGATGTCGTCGTGCTGGCCGGTGCCGGGGTCGGCGGGGGGTCGCTCAACTACGCGAACACCCTGTACGTGCCACCGCGGCCGTTCTTCGAGGACGAGCAGTGGAGCGACATCACCGACTGGCAGGCCGAGCTCGCGCCCCACTACGACACCGCGAGCGCGATGCTCGGCGTGGTGACCAACCCCTGCGAGGGCGTCGTCGAGCAGCTGATGCGACGCACCGCCGACGACCTCGGGGTCGGCGACACGTTCCGCAAGACGCCGGTCGGGGTGTACTTCGGCCGCCCCGGTGAGACCGTCGACGACCCGTACTTCGGGGGCGCCGGGCCGCGGCGCACCGGCTGCACCGAGTGCGGCAACTGCATGGTCGGATGCCGGGTCGGCGCCAAGAACACGTTGCGCAAGAACTACCTGGCCCTGGCCGAGAACCTCGGCGTCGAGATCCGCGCGATGCGCACGGTGACCCGCCTCGGTGAGGTGCCCGGGTCGACCGCGGGTGGCCGTCCGGCGATGCACCGGGTGCTGCACGAGCGCACCGGGCCGGTCGGCGGGCGCGACGTCGAGGTCGTCACGGCCCGTCACGTCGTCGTGGCCGCGGGGGCGTGGGGCACCCAGACGTTGCTGCACGCGATGCGCGATGCGGGTGAGCTGCCGCGGCTCTCGCCGTTCCTCGGCAAGCGCACCCGCACCAACTCCGAGGCGCTGCTCGGGGCGATGAGTCAGCGCGTGCCCCCCGCCGATGTCGACCTCACCCGCGGCGTCGCGATCACGTCGTCGTTCCACGTCGACGAGCACACCCACGTAGAGAACTGCCGCTACGGCAAGGGCTCGAACGCGATGGGGCTGCTCGCGACGGTCGCCGTGCCCGGTGGCACCGGACGGCCGCGCTGGCTCGAGCTCGCGCGCCAGGTCGGGCGCAACCCGTGGGGGTTCCTGCGGATGATGCCGATGGCGCGCCGCTGGAGCGAGCGGATGGTCATCGGGCTGGTCATGCAGAGCCGGGACAACTCTCTGGACGTGTCGGGCAGGCGCGGGCTGTTCGGCCGACCGGGGCTGACCTCGCGCCAGGGCCACGGCACCCCGAACCCCACGTACATCCCCGAGGGCCACGAGGCGATGGAGGCGCTCGCCGGTCGCCTGGCCGAGGCCACCGGGCAGTACACCGCTGCGGGGGGCTCGTGGTTCGAGGTGTTCGACGTGCCGATGACGGCGCACTTTCTCGGCGGGGCGACGATCGGCTCCTCGCCGGAGCGCGGTGTCGTCGACGGCTACCACCGGGTCTGGGGGCACCCCGGCATCTCGGTCGTGGACGGAGCCGCCGTGTCGGCGAACCTCGGGGTCAACCCGTCGCTCACCATCACCGCGCAGGCCGAGCGGGCGATGTCGCTGTGGCCGAACCGCGGTGACGCCGACCCGCGGCCCGCGCAGGACGAGGCGTATGCCGTGCTCGAACCGATCGCTCCCGCTCGCCCGGCTGTTCCGGCCGGGTTCCCGCGGCGGGTGCCGGTGTCGGGGCCGGTTCAGGTGTCGGTGGGCCGGGCCAGCATGGGGGCATGAGCGCTCATCCGGACGGTTGGACCTTCACGACGAGCCTCTGGCAGTGGAAGGACGGCGCCTGGCGGTTCGTCACCGTGCCAGAGGACGTCAGCGATGAGGTCGACGAGCTCGTCGGGGACGCCACGGGGGGCTTCGGGTCGGTGCGCGTCGAGGTCACCGTGGGGTCGAGCACCTGGCTCACCTCGCTGTTCCCGTCGACCGAGCAGGGGGCCTACATCCTCCCGGTGAAGAAGGCGGTCCGCAGGGCCGAGGGGGTCGGCGACGACGACCCGTTCGAGGTGACGATCCGGCTCGTGGGCCGCTGACGGCATCCGACGGCGTGTCGTGTCTCGGGATTTGGCGGGCCGTTTGAGACCTACGTACCGTTGTGTCGTATGCAGGCTGTCACCGAACCGGTCATCGACCTCATCGAGTCCGTTGGCGAACTCGGCGTCGGGGCCCTGCTGGCGCTCGAGACCGTGCTGCCGCCGATCCCCTCCGAGGTGATCCTGCCGTTCGCGGGATACGCGGCTGCGACGGGTCGGCTCGACCCGGTGCTCGCGTGGGCGGCCGCGACCGTGGGAAGTGTCGTCGCTGCGTTCATCCTCTACGGCCTGGGGCGGGCGCTCGGGTACGACCGGCTGCTCGACCTGTCGCGTCGCCGCTGGTTCTTCCTGCTGAGCACGGCTGACCTCAACCGCGGGCACCGGTTCTTCGCCAAGCACGGCCGTGCCGTGGTGTTCTTCGGGCGCTTCATCCCGCTCGTTCGGTCGGTGGTCTCGGTGCCCGCAGGGATCGAGCGGATGCCGGCGCCGCGGTTCGCTGCGCTGACCGCGGCGGGGAGCGGGATCTGGAACGCGCTGTTCATCGCTGCCGGCTACCAGCTCGGTGAGAACTACGCGGTCATCGAGCAGTGGATCGCGCCGGTGAGCACGGGTGTCGTCGTGGCCCTCGCGGCTGGGCTGGTGTGGCTCGTCGTGCGCCGCCGACGAGCCGTGGACGGAGAGTCCTCCGATGTGGTGCACAGCGACAGTTCGAGCAAGCCCGCTGAGCCTGAGTTGGAGCTCACCTCGCGCTGACCGGGTCGTTGCCTGGTCAGGCCTCGTCGCGCCAGGAACGCCACAGCGCCGCGTAGGAGCCGTCCCGCGCGATGAGCTCGTCGTGCGAGCCGAGCTCGCTGATGACGCCGTCCTCGACGACCGCGACCCGGTCGGCGTCGTGGGCGGTGTGCAACCGGTGGGCGATGGCGACCACCGTGCGACCGTCGACGACCGCCGCGAGCGACCGCTCGAGGTGGCGGGCCGCGCGCGGGTCGAGCAGCGACGTCGCCTCGTCGAGCACGAGGGTGTGCGGGTCGGCCAGCACGAGCCGTGCCAGCGCGAGCTGCTGCCCCTGGGCCTCGGTGAGCGGGTGCCCACCGGAGCCGACGACGGTGTCCAGACCGTGGGGGAGGGCGGCGGCCCACCCCGCGGCATCCACCGCGGCCAGCGCCTCGTGAAGCTGGTCGTCGGTTGCCTCCGGGCGGGGCAGCCGCAGGTTCTCGGCGACGGTGCCGACGAAGACGTGGTGCTCCTGGGTCACGAGGGCCACCTCGCCGCGCAGCACCGGCAGCTCGAGGTCGACCAGGGGAACGCCGCCACCGGTGACCCGGCCGGTGCGCGGCCCGTCGATGCCGGCGAGCAGCCGCCCGAGGGTCGACTTGCCCGCCCCCGACGGGCCGACGATGGACAGCCGTTCGCCGGGCTCGAGACGCAGTGAGACGCCGTGCAGCACGTCGCGGCCCTGGCGGTAGGAGTAGCGGACGTCGTCGACCTCCATCTGCTCACCGACGGGTTGGGCCCCGGAGGCGACCCGGTCGGGCGGCACCTCGGCCACCCCGAGGATGCGGGCCAGTGACGTCGCCGCGAACTGGATCTCGTCGAGCCAGGAGATGAGCTCGCCGAGCGGGTCGAGCAGCTGCTGCACGTAGAGCGTCACGGCCGTGGCTGCCGCGATGGAGATGTGACCCTCCCAGGCCAGCCACCCACCCCAGAGCACCGAGGTGGCGATGGGCAGGAAGAAGCCGATCTCCAGCCACGGGAACCAGCGCAGTCGCAGTCCGAGCGTGTAGGCCTCGGCGTCGCCACACTCGTCCATCGCCTCCTGGAAACGACGACCGCGGGCGGTCTGGAGGCCGAGGGCATCCATCGTGCCGGCACCCTCGATCGTCTCCGACGCGACGCCGTTGAGCCGGGCGTAGGAGGCGTGTTCCCACAGGTAGCCGTCGCCGGCGCGGCGCAGATACCAGCGTGACGTCGGCACGTGCACGACAACCGCCGTCAGCAGCGCGAGCGCGGCGAGCGGGGAGGTGAGCAGGGCCGCGACCGCGGTGGCCGTCACGGTCGTCACCGCCACGACGATGGCCGGGATGCCGAAGCGGATGATGTGCGCCAACGAGTCGATGTCGTTGGTCGTGCGCGCCACGAGGTCGCCGGTCCCGGCGCGCTCGACCGTCGACAGGGGAAGGCGCACCGACGAGGTGATGAAGTCCTCGCGCAGGCGGGCGAAGATGCGCTCGGACAACACGAACGAGGCGCGTCTGGCCACCCAGGTGAGCACCGTCTGGGTGAGGATCGCGGCGACGAGCAGCCCGATGAGGACGTCGACCCGGCGCAGGCTCGGCGACCCGGTCGTGACCTCCTGCACCACCTGGCCGACCACCCACGGGCCGACCAGGGCCACGAGGGCGGCGATGCCGTGCCAGAGCAGGACCCAGGTCAGCGGGCCGCGGTGGTGGCGCAGCAGCTCCTTGCTGTGGGCTCGGACCGTCGCGGTGGTCGCGATCGGCAGGGTGCGTGCCGCGTGGTCGGTGCGGCCGAGGAGCGGTGACATCAGTCCTCACCTCGCAGCACGACGTCGCGGTAGGCCGGATGCGTGCGCAGGAGGTCACGGTGGCGCCCGGTGGCGGTGGCCGCCCCGTCCTGCACGAACAGCACGGTGTCAGCGGTGTCGAGCAGGAGCGGGCTCGCCGTGACGACGACAGTGGTGCGTCCCGCACGGCGCGCGGCAAGTCGCTGAGCGATGCGGGCCTCGGTGTGGGCGTCGACGGCACTGGTCGGTTCGACGAGCACGAGCACCTCGGGGTCACGAAGCACCGCCCGCGCCAGGGCGAGCCGTTGGCGCTGCCCGCCCGACAGGGCACGGCCGCGCTCCTCGAGCTCGCCGTCCAGACCGCCGTCGAGCGAGTCGATGGCATCCGAGGCGCTCGCGACGTGCACCGCGACCTCGCGCGCAGCGTCGTCGGCGCCGCCGAGGGCGTCGCGCACCGGCCCGCTGAACAGGTGGGGGTCGGCGCCGGAGACGACGACCAGCGAGCGGACCCGGTCGATCGGCAGGTCGTCGAGGTCGACCTCGCCCCAGCGCACGCCGTGGCGCCCGGGCAGCAGCCGGCCGAGGCGCTGGGCGATCTGCGCGGTGTCCTCGGGGTCGGCGCTCACCAGGGCGGTGAACTGCCCGGGCACGACGACGACGCCGGATGCCGGGTCGACCAGGTCCGCGCTCACGTCCACCACCGGCGTCCCCCCATCGACCAACAGGTCACCGGAGGTGCGCCCGGCCGGCGCGTGGTCGGGCTCGATCGCGAGGATCTTCACGATCCGGCGGGCGGCGACCCGGGTGCGGGTCAGCTTGTCGACGAACTCCGTCGCCGTGCGCAGGGGCATCGTCAGGAAGGCCGTGTACCCGTAGAAGGCCACCAGCTGACCGGGGGTGATCTCACCGCCGACGGCCAGGTGGGCGCCGATGCCGGTGACCACGACGACGAAGATCCCGGGCAACAGCACCTGGGCGGCATCCAACGTCGCCTGCACCGGCGAGAGGCGAACTCCGGCGAGGCGCACCCGCTCCGACTGCGCCGCGTACCGGGCGAGGAAGGTGTCCTCACCGCCGATGCCGCGCAGCACCCGCAGCCCGGCGACGGTGTCGGCACCGAGCGCCGTGAGCTGCCCGGCCTCCTCCCGCTGGGCCTGCTGGCGCCGGTGCAGCGGTCGCACGACGAGGGCGAGTGAGGCCAGCAGCAGCGGCCCGCCGACGAGCATGATGACCCCGAGCAGCACCGATCCGCGCAGCAGGATCGCCGAGACGACGATGAAGCTGACGATGGCGCCGGCCAGGCGGGCGGTGACGTCGAAGACCTCGCCCATCCGCCAGAAGTCGCTCGCGAAGCTCGTGACGACCTCACCGGCCGGCATCTGCCGGGTCACGGCCGGCCCGGCCCGCCGCACCGCGCGTTCGGTGACGACCGCCGTGCGAAACGACGAGATCAGCCAGTTGCGCACGGCGAACCAGTGCCGGCCGTTCGTCGTGACCGCGCTCACCAGCCCCAGCCCCATGATCGCCGCAGCCCACGTCACGAGCGCACGCGGGTCGCGGGCGACCAGACCGTCGTCGACGGCCTTGCCGATCGCTGCCGGCACCAGGGCGATCGACAGCATCCACGGCACGCCGAAGAGCACCCCGCCGACGAGGGTGCGCCACTGGTGGCGGGCCAGCCACAGGATGAGGCGGTCGGCATCCAGCGGCGGAGCCGCGTCGGGGGCGGTCGCGTAGGGCCAGGGGTGAGGAGACATCGCCCGCCCACGCTAGGTGCGCCAGCCCCCCTCGGGCCAACGAGTTTCCGCGGTGACGTAGCCTCGATGGCGTGTTGCGGACCGCCCTTCGGCCTCGGTTTCTCGGCCTCCTCGGTCTCGTGGTGGTCGTGGGCATCGCGTTCGCCTTCCTCGGCCGCTGGCAGCTCGGGGTCGCCGAGAGCCGCTCGTACCGTGAGGCCGTCGAGCAGGCCCGTGCCCAGGAGCCGTCGGCGCTGACCTCGGTGCTGGAGCCGCACGCGCCGTTTCGCGGCGACCTGTCCTCACGCCCGGTGACGGCGCAGGGCAGCTACGCCCCCGACGGTCAGCTGCTCGTGCCCGACCGCCGGCTCGACGGGGTGAGCGGGTCGTGGGTGCTCACACCCTTCGTCGTCGAGGGGTCCGGTGCCACGATCGCGGTGGTGCGGGGATTCGTGACCAACCCGGCGGATGCCGGGGCGCCCCCCTCGGGCCCCCTCACCATCGCGGGTGGGTTGGCGCCGGGGGAGTCGCCGTCCTCCGTGCCGGTGGCGGCTGGCGAGATCGGGTCGATCGACCTGTCGTTGCTCGTCAACACCTGGCCGGGGGAGCTGTACAACGCCTTCGTCTTCCTCGAGTCCGAGACCCCGCAGGCTGCCGGCCAGCCGACCAGGGTGCCGACGCCGCTGCCGGACACGAGCATCCAGTGGCGCAACGCCGCGTACGCCGTGCAGTGGTGGGTCTTCGCGTTGTTCGCCCTCTGGGTGTGGTTCCGGATGGTGCGCGAGGAGACCCGCCGTGAAGCTCTGCTCGAGGCGCCGGGAGATACTGGGTCCCGTGACGACGCCTGACTCCCGCACCCACACCATCGACGACGTCGAGGGGGCCCGCTCGCGGCTGACCTTCTTCAAGGTCATGGCCTTCATCGTCGGCGTCGGGCTGCTCGTGCTCGTCGTCGAGATGGTGCTGTCGTACGGCTTCGGGCTCAAGGGTGAGGACAACCCGCTGTACTGGTGGCCCCAGCCGCACGGCTTCATCTACATGGTCTACCTCGTCGCCACGGCCCTGCTCGGGTTCAAGATCGGCTGGTCGCTGACGAAGATGGTGCTCGTCATGCTCGCCGGCTGTGTGCCCTTCCTGTCGTTCTGGGTCGAGCGCCGTGTTGCCCGACAGGTCGAGTCCGAGCTGGCGGCGGCGCGCCAGTAACCTGTGCGGGTGAGCGAGTCCCCCAGCACGCAGCCCGAGAGCACCCACCTCGCCGACCGGCCGGTGCTCGTCGTCGACTTCGGGGCGCAGTACGCCCAGCTCATCGCCCGCCGGGTGCGTGAGGCCAACTGCTTCAGCGAGGTCGTGCCGCACTCGATGCCGGTGGCCGAGATGCTGGCCAAGGACCCTGCCGCCGTGATCCTCTCCGGCGGGCCGTCGTCGGTCTACGAGGACGGCGCACCGAGCCTGGACCCGGCGCTGCTACAGGCCGGGGTGCCGGTCTTCGGCATGTGCTACGGCTTCCAGGCGATGGCTCAGGCCCTCGGCGGCACGGTGGAGCGCACCGGGCTCTCCGAGTTCGGCGCCACCCCCGCCACCATCCTCGACAGCACGTCCACACTGTTCAACGGCCAGCCCGTCGAGCAGTCGGTGTGGATGAGCCACGGCGACTCCGTCTCGGCCGCCCCGGAGGGGATGACGGTGACGGCCACGACCTCAGGAGCCCCCGTCGCGGGCTTCGAGGACGACGAGCGTCACCTCTACGGGGTGCAGTGGCACCCCGAGGTGCTGCACTCGACGTTCGGCCAGCAGGTGCTCGAGAACTTCCTGCTGCGGGGCGCCGGTCTCACGGGTGAGTGGACGGCCGCCAACGTCGTCGATGACCTCGTGTCGTCGGTGCGGGAGCAGATCGGTGACGCGCGCGTCATCTGCGGCCTGTCCGGTGGGGTCGACTCCTCGGTCGCCGCAGCCCTCGTGCAGCGTGCCGTCGGCAACCAGCTGACCTGCGTGTTCGTCGACCACGGGCTGCTGCGCTCGGGTGAGGCCGAGCAGGTCGAGCAGGACTTCGTCGCGGCCACGGGCGTCGACCTCGTCGTCGTCGACGCCAGGGAGCGCTTCCTCACGGCCCTGGCCGGGGTGTCCGACCCCGAGGAGAAGCGCAAGATCATCGGCCGCGAGTTCATCCGGGTCTTCGAGCAGGCCGCACGCGACGTCGTCGGCTCGCACGCGGGCTCGGACGACCACCCCGTCGAGTTCCTCGTGCAGGGCACCCTGTATCCCGACGTCGTGGAGTCCGGTGGGGGCACGGGCACGGCCAACATCAAGTCGCACCACAACGTCGGCGGCCTGCCTGACGACCTGCAGTTCAAGCTCGTCGAGCCGCTGCGGCTGCTGTTCAAGGACGAGGTCCGTCAGGTCGGGCTGGAACTGGGGGTTCCGGAGGCGATCGTCTGGCGCCAGCCGTTCCCCGGCCCCGGCCTGGGCATCCGCATCGTCGGTGAGGTCACCGGCGAGCGCCTGGACATCCTGCGCGCGGCCGACCTCATCGCCCGCGAGGAACTGACCGCGGCGGGGCTGGACCGCTCGATCTGGCAGTGCCCGGTCGTGCTGCTCGGCGACGTCCGCTCGGTCGGGGTGCAGGGTGACGGGCGCACCTACGGACACCCGATCGTGCTGCGGCCGGTGTCGTCGGAGGACGCCATGACGGCCGACTGGACCAGGGTTCCCTACGAGGTGCTGGCCAAGATCTCGACCCGCATCACCAACGAGGTGCGTGAGGTCAACCGGGTGGTCCTGGACATCACGTCCAAGCCGCCGGGCACCATCGAGTGGGAGTGACCGGCAGCCTCCACTCAGTCGAGGTCGTCGGCCGGTGAGCGCGTCGGCCAGTGGTCGACGAGGTCACCGGGGCCGAGCCCCAGGGCTCGTTCGATGTCGCCCGGCGAGGAGTCCTGCAGGTAGCTCGACACCACACCGGAGAGGTCGCGCCAGTAGCCGCGCAGCGTCGACTCCGACAGGTACAGCGTCCGGCTCAGCTCGGCGTACGTGAGCCCGCGGGCCCGCCCGGCCAGCACTTCGCGCTGGCGCTTGTTGAGCACCGTGACCCGTCCGCGCCGCACGAGTGCCTCGATGAGGCCGGTGACGCTCGGCGGTGCCACGAGCTCGCCGCGCGACACGGCGAGGAACGCCGTGCGCGTCTCGGCCAGGGTCGACGACTTCGACACCACCCCGGTGGCGCCGGCCGCCAGGCACGAGGCCAGCACGAAGCGGCGCTCCTCCTGGGTGTAGACGCACACGCGGTACCCGGCATCCACCGCGGCGTGGATGGCAGCCACTCCCTGCGCGGCGTCGGGCTGGCGCAGGTTGACCAGGTGCAGGTCGAGGATGACGACGTCGGCGCGCGGGGCCGCTGCGAGGAAGTCCTCGAGGCTGGGGTGGCTGGAGACGAAGGTGAGGTCGGGCAGCAGGACGGCCAGCGACTCGCGCACGGCGGTGGCGTCGTCGACGAGGCTGAAGCGGACGTCGGAACTCTGGTCGGGGTCGGTCACCGGTCACCCTCTCGCGTCAAGGTGACGGTGGTGCCCACTCCGGGGACGCTGTCGATCGTGGTCTCGATTCCGTGCGGGCTCAGCTGGTCGAGGGTCAGGGTGCGGATGCCGACTCCGTAGGTCGTCTCACGGGTGTCGAAGCCGACCCCGTCGTCGTGCACGGTGACTGCCCAGCCGGGGGTGTCCTCGAGCTCCTCGGCGTGCAGCACGACCCGGGTCGCGTTGGCGTGCTGGCGCACGTTGATGAGGATGCTGCGCAGCGCCGTCGCGAGATCGGTCGCCTCCGCGCCCAGGGTGGTTCCCCGGGCCAGGTCCGGGACGACGTCGAGGGGCAGGTCGGTGAACTCGGTCGCGATGTTCTCGACGAGTTCGGCGAGGTCGTGGGGCTCCTCCCCGGTCTGCCCGGGGCCGCCGGCCAGGTAGGCACGCATGCGGTTGAGCTCGGTGGCGGCCTGGACCCAGACCTGCGAGGGGGTGCGGCTGTCGACGGCGCCGAGCGCGCCCTGGTCGACGAGGATCTTCATCAGCGCGGTGCCGTTGTGGATCGCGGCCCGGGCCTTGCGTTCCTCGTCCTCCCGCGCGAGGCGGGCCGCGTACGCCCGGGACTCGTCGGCATCCTGCGCGATGCGCAGCACGGTGCCGACACCGAACCAGGCCAGTGGCGCGAGGCCGAGCATGGTGAACAGCTCACCGACGACCGTGGGGACGTCAGCAGCAGTGGAGATGATCGGCAGCACGTACACGGCGCGGGCGGCCACGAGGGTACCGACCAGTGCCCCCCAGATGCGCACGTCGCGCACCCCGACGAGCGAGCCGGCGACCGAGAGCGAGTAGGCGCTCTGGAAGCCGATCCAGCTCCCCGTGCGCAGTTCGACCGGCACCGTGACGAGCCCGACGAAGAGCAGGCCGACGGCGACGGCGGTGTCCAGGCACGCCCACGCCGTACCCGGTGGGCGGCGTCGCACCACGCACACGGCCGCGGTGGCCAGCGCCATCGCGCTGGCGACCGCCCACGTCAGCGCGGTGAGTGCCCGGTGCTCACCCTGGTCGAGGGCGGCGACCAGGGACGGGAGCATCTGGGCGAGCGTGGCGAGGCGCAGGCCGGCGACGAAGAGGCCGATGGCCCGTTGGGCCCGTGGCAGGGTCGCCGCGTCGGTGCCTGTCTGGGCATCGGTCATGACGGTCATCGCTCACCTCCCCGGGTCCCGTGCGTTCGGTCGTCCTCTGCATCCTCCACCACGCCGCAGGGTGCTCAGGGCAGTGCGGGGGCACAGAGGGGCAATCCGCTCGAGTTCCGCGTTTTCGTTGGATCCAGGAGTCCGTTTCCGCGGTTTCGTGGGATGCCGGTGCGGGCCGCGCGCGGCGACGCTGGCCACTCGCCGGCCCGATGGGCGGCGAACCGTGATGACTGCCCGACACCGGGCCGGCACCGGTCGTTCGAAGGAGGACACCATGAAGGTCACCAGCACGACGCGACGCGTCCTGGCCGCTGCAGCCGTCGTCGCCGCAGCGGTGGCGACCCAGGCCGCTGCCGTTCCGGCATCCGCCACCAGCTCCACGCTCACCTGCGCCAACGTCATCACGATCGTCGCGCGCGGGTCGGACGAGGCGGCCGGGACCGGCGGCACGACGAACGTCTACTCGTCGGGGGGCCTCGGCCTGATGTCGGGGGTTGCGGGAAAGGTGACGGGTGGCACCTCGAAGTCGGTGCGCACGGTCGGGCTGAAGTACCCGGCCACGATCGGGTTCGGTGGCCTCGCGTACTTCTCCAGCCTGGACACCGGCAAGGCCCGTCTCGCAGCGGAGCTCAACCGGCTGGCCATGTTGTGCCCCTCCTCCAGAACCGTGCTCATCGGGTACTCGCAGGGTGCACACGTCGTCGGTGACGTCACGTCGAACAGCAACCCGA
>Ga0209480_10002852_pt1 | contig 11607 bp, 5 predicted proteins | sample JI61114C2DNA_FD_187501 | JGI IMG/M metagenome (GOLD analysis project Ga0209480, IMG submission 187501) | Wastewater effluent complex algal communities from Wisconsin, to seasonally profile nutrient transformation and Carbon sequestration -... | ecosystem: Engineered > WWTP > Effluent > Algae...
CCCCAACCCCAACCCCAACCCCAACCCCAACCCCAACCCCAACCCCTATATAAATGCCTATATATATTGAAGTTATATAGGAGAAATTAATAAAAACACATAAACAATCGCTTCGAGGTTTCTGAGAGCAGAACAAGGAAGGAAAAGGGAAGACAATGAACATTCAAGGGAGATTTTTTTTGGCTGTCATGAGGTTCGGGAGTTTTTTACAAAAATGTGACAAATTCGTTCAAGTCTTTTATAATTTGCAACCCGGAAGTTCAAAAGGTAAAATAAATCAAGGGCCTGGCTCAATGACGGGCATCAGCTGTCCAGAATTGATACCTGGTGAGACTGATGGGTAACGAACAGATAGTATGGTGCCTTATCTGACAATAATTCCTGCAGCCAACAATACAGTCAACACCTACGATAAACGTTTTCCATCATGAGACTGTCGGATGAGCTCTCGAAGCTGTCTGCGAGTCTGTGGTTGTTTTCCGAGGCTTATAAGGACTCTAATCGTCATCCGCTCGAGTGCAGTTTTCATATCCGGAGATTTTGTTGATATTGTAATTGGTAGGTTAATTAAGGGCGGATTAATGGTGTTTTTAAAATCAATGATCGAGGCGACCAGTGAAGTGGTGGACAGTTGGAGGTCTGTATGGAACAGTGAACCTTCTGATGATCTGATCGATCGGGGGGTGAGGCTTAGACTTGTCTTAGTAATAAATCTGTTACCAATGAGGGTCGAGCCGACCGCAGCCACGCCAGCTGCGTTGAGACCAAGAAGGACAGCATCATCGTAGGCAAATCGATAGAAGGTAGTGGGGATGTCGAGGGAAGAGGAAAGGGTCAAGTCCCGCGAGGAAATCTGGCTCACGAACTAGAAGTTCTCGTACATGTGCCTGATGATCGGCACCAGCGAGGAAAAGTAGAGACGCATTCTGTGGGGGACGTTGTATGCCGTCGTCATCATTTCCTGACACTGGCAATGCTTCATCTCCTCGATCAACCCTTCAAAGGTAGCGATGAACCCCTCCAAGCGTTCGGTGATGGTGGAGCCTACCCTTTCCTCAGGAAGCAAGTCAATCGAAGTAAACTTTGAAAAGTCTGACTTGACTTGCTTCAAAACACCAATGGGGTTCATGAGCTGAACTGCCAGTTTGGGGTAGCGGTGCTTTTCATGGGCGTGCTGAAGGTGAATCCGAGCGGCGTACAGCCTAGATTCCTTGATCTTCAGCCTGTTGTAGGCCCCCTCCTCGCACAATTGATCGCAAAGCTCCTCTTTCGAGAGATGAAGGGGGGTTTTGATCAGCAGATCGTTGATCATTTTTGTTCTGCTCTCACATTGCGGGCAGAACAAAAAACGTTTTGGAGGAGTTAACTTTGAGGTGATGGCCCACCGGGCCACCCGACAGATGAAAGCCTTGGCAGAGAACTTCTCACCGAGCCTTTGGAGCTTGTTGAGGGTCTCAACGATGGAGGTGCGTCTGAAGGAAATTTTGGGTTCCTGAGAGGAAGAGAAAGTCAATGCCCATGTGAACATCGAGAACAGCTTTGTTGGCATCATGCTCAGCTCGTAGACGGCTGGGCCTTCAGGAAGAGTCCACATCCTGTTGATTTTGGAGAGGGCGGTCCAGTCGATGGGAGAGAACCGCTGAACCATCCTTTGCTTTACCTGCTCGGCATCATCAGCATCTGGATCAACATCTTTGGCCTTCTTGATGAGTTTGGTCTTGGGTTGGGGCTTGAATTCTTCTTCTTCTTCTTCTTCTTCTTCTTCTTCTTCTGCAGAGTCCTCAATAAGCGCATTGAAGGTAGGGAGGACCCTTAAGGCATTTCTTTCTTCATCAAGAGAAGCTGGGTGAGGAATTCGAGGAGTGATTGAGGCAACCACATCAACGTTGACCGGGAGAGACCGAGAAGCATTTCGGGCTCGGGTAACAGCAAAAGCATGCTAAATCCTTCTTTTGTGGCTATTGAACTCGGCTTTGTTCTTCCCGAAGGAAAGATCACATACCTAACAACTGTACTTCATCTTTCTCCAAACTTTAATTATAAATCTCGGTCGCAAATCCGGATTTGAAAAATCCGGATTATCATTTTAAAGTATTTTGACCCAAATCCGGATCTGCAGTTTTAAGTAAGATAAATGAATCATTTTTTTGTGCCGGTCATTTCTTTCAGATTGGTCTTTGAAAAGTTGAGAAATCTTTCATTTTGTGGTTGTTTTGAATTTATTATAAAAAATAATATTCGAATTTCTTTTCTCAATTTTCCTAAGTCATTTTCTTCCGGGTTGCGATTAATATCAAAAAGTTTCTCAAAGTTACTTTAATTCCGGGTTGCAAATAATTAACACTTCGAATTTCACAAAGTTACTTAATTCCGGGTTGCAAATAATCAATTCCGGGTTGCAATCACTTCAACGCTTTCATTTAGTCTTCAAACATCTGTATCGTCTAAACAAGGGCTTTCATCTACTTGCTTGTCACATTGAAGCCATATCTTGTCATTGTTGGTTACCCACGATAGTAAACAAATGATCGAACTCCATACATGGTAATTCCTTTGTAAACATCTTTTTTGACGATGATCTTGGTTCCTGGTATGATGTACTAGCCTTAGTCATCATCTACAAGAAGGTAATATGCCTGGTTTATTGATTTAAGCTGTTAAATCGGAAGTCTAACATTTTTGTGAGTAAAATACTGATGATCTCCTGCATCGATTTGTATTCCTACGAAAACAAAATTACGATCCTGTTTGTCAATAGTTATCTGAAGCGATTGTTTCCCCAATACTAAAGATTAAGCATCGTGTTGGACTTTGTTCATCACTTCATATCTCAGTTCGTGCATATTGCGTTTATTGAATCGTTCTTGAATATTTCTCCGATAAGATTTGGTATAGTTGAGATCACCTTATATTTAACGCACAGGAACTTTCTGTTGTTTGTTAGATTGGGATGGACTCTTAATTTTCTATTGCAACATTATTTGCTGCTGATTTGGTTTGTCATTGAATGGATTGTGAAACTTCTTCAGTGGTTGAATATTAGCCAAATTTCCAATACTTGTATGCTTTAACTTCGCTGCCTTATTGACTGGGAGATATGAAAATGTATTTTGGTCATTTATTGCAAGTTTTTTTGCCTTCTTTTACTCGCGATGGATATTTCCTACATTCATCAATACCATATTTCTGGGTTTTTTTGAGATGAAAACATCATCAATTTATCGAACAATATTGTATCTTTGCTGTGGCTAGCGACGCTAGTTTATAAGATCAGGCTGCTGCTGAATTTATTCGATCAGAACATTTGGTTTGGGTTATGGTTGGGGTTAGGCATGATTAAGCTTTAGCATTGCCCGCTGATTCTCTTCATCTTGCAAAATCTTATTCCTTTTGTATTTTTACAGTTAAGTAAGTTATTATTCATCCTGCATCGTTTGATCACCAATATGTCTGATCGAATTCATTTGCTATCGTCGATGTCGCTTTCGCAGATCAATCCTATCATTGAATAAAGCATTCCTATGGAGTAGATCAGGCTACCTCCTCTACCACCAAGTTTATATCTACATTTATAGATTATTTAAATCATCATGCTTATTGCTACATTGCCTTTTCTGCTTCCATATTTCCCATCTACACTGGTGCTACTCCACCTGAACCTGATTTCATCTTGAGGTTGGGCAGTCCTTTGTACATTGGATCATTTTTCATCTTTTCTTGTTGCCTTTTTTTTTATTCTTCCTATTGTTGGATCCTTTCAGTTTACAGCCTCGACTATTAATCTTGTAGATCTTGCGCCTCTTGCGCCGCTAGAGCCTATGCTTACTGTTAGCGAAGTTTTTGCATTTGCGCCTCAGCATTCAGCCTGATTGTTTATCTCTGCTGTTTTGCATTGGCTACTCTTTTGGCTCGCTGTTATCTATTTTTTCTCGACTGAGTCAAAGAATTTTTGTAGTCTGCTCTAACCTATTGTGCTGCTTTTGATATTGGCCATGTAAGAGCTTCATTTCTTGTTGGATCATGAATAACCACGTCCTACTAATATATAGGGGCCCCACCATACATGAATTTTGGTTATCGTGTTCGTTTTTTATCAAAATACGGCTTCACCCCCAGTTCATCAAGTTTAGTATCTCTTTTTAGGTAGGTAAGTACAGTAGGCTTTGGATTTGGGACTACTTGAGCCTACAGCAGAGATTTATCAAGGATGTTTTCTTTAAATGCACCCTTTAGCGTCGCAATCCCTTTTTAAAGTTTTCCACTGCTAATTTTTGTCTAAACTAGGTTATTCTTAAGCGTTTTCAATCCTTCAAATGCAACCTTCGTTTATTCTTATGTCATATCATCTGGAATTGTTAATGCTTTCACGGCGTTTTTGATTGAACCTTATTTTCTAGCAATAGACTTCCAGTCAAGTGATGCTGCTGCTGAAATTATACGAACCTTCTAAGCCATCAATTTTTATGGATTTTTTATAACTTCGGTTAGCATGTCGGTACATTGGTTGATTACATCTTTTATAGATGAGGATATGGAGTCGAATAATTCAATATATTTATCCTTTATAGCCTTTTCAGTCAAACTAGCTTGATTTTTAATGAAAATGTTGCCTTAGTTAAGGATGTTTCCCAATACCATTGCCTGTATAATCAACCGATAAGGACTGGTTGATGGAAGTACTCCTGCTAAGTATTTAACGTACAAGTCCTGAATTCTTTTATGCAATCTTGTCAAACTAGAAAACGTTTATTGGTCGGTCCCTCTCTGAAGTCCCTCATATATCTATGTTGCTTTAGTCTAATAATATGCTTAAGGGTCCATTGCGTTTAATCGATCGTATCGTTCAGCATCTTATAGGTAGCTGTTCCATGTGTTAATCAATTTTGCTTGCAGATATGCTTTTTTTTGTTGTAGGCTTACTGGATTTACAAGCTACATACTTGCTTTTGGTAACAGTGTTATTCTTCCAGTTTTAGGATCAATAATCCTCCCAGCATATAACTTCAGTCCGTGTCGAGATTTAGGGCCAATACCGGTAGTCACGAGTGCTTAATTTGCCATAAGAATTTATCTTATCAAAAGGGGAACCTATTGATTTATTTGCTGAATACTTGCACTAGTGTCCAATATCTTAGAAGATCGCTTAGCAGCGACAAATTTACTTTAAAGTGACTTCAATTCGGCCTGTTTTGCCTTCCTGATCGATTAACCAACCCATGATTAGTTTGATGTGCTCCATTAGATTCCCAATGCATTTTGCAAACTACTTAGCATTGGTGATTAGCGCACAGTTGCCTAATGAGATATGATTTGATTAATGCTAGCAACCTTTGGCTTTTAGATCTTGATAGCCCATTGGGGATACAAAGACAGATGGTTGGATGGTTTAAACTTATTTTTGCTTTGTTAGTTGATAGTTCCTATTTTGTCCTGCAGCTAGCTGTAAGATTAATACACAGGAACTGTGAACGTTGGAATTACCGTTTTCCCTGTGAATGATTGCTAGCCAGATACTGGTGCGTATCTCTTGATAAAAGCATTGTATTGAGGAGTAACATCAGCTTTTTTTCCTGTGATGGGAAAGGAGTTTTTATCGTAGGGTTGATTTCCCAAGGTATGATACAGCGCTGCATCCGGTAGTGCTACGTTAAATACCCTCCTCCTATCGTCACTCATCAACTAAATTAAATATTATGTGGGGGAGAAGGGTCCAAGGAATAAATACCAAGACAAAGCAAATAAAACCTATTGAGCGAGCTAGACGTCAACCATAAATGATCATCTAGGACACGGAAGACAATGAACAACAGAACACTGGTCCCATTGAAAAAATCATTCAAAATCCTGCTTTGACTTACGAGCATCCGCATACAAGAATCACAAGTGGACTAGCTGGAATAAACTCTACCCCATACCACTTCAGCATCACATCCATGGGAAACGTAGATGGGACTGCATTGTTCACCTTAGATGTATCTTCACTGGTAGCAGGCAATAGAGGTTTGCTTTCTGTAACAGGATTCAGAACTATGCTGCTAAACTATGCGGCTACCGATTTCCCTGCGATTTATAGCCTAACATGCGCATAAATTGATGGAATGTATGATGAAAACGGAGATCTTAACAACATTATCGCTACATCGTCAATATCAGGCGGAGTATCAACCACGCTAAATGGAGGAGGAGTCATTGGCTACAATGTTAACTTTGAAAGGACTTCTGATGTTGTTTCATGGGATATCTCGAACATATCTAATCTGACCTTCGGACTTCTCAGTGGAATTGGAAAAGATGCAGTCACCTATCCTACCGCATCATAATTTATCGTCGAGCTAACAGTTACGAAGATAATGATCTGAATATTGAATCAAATTCCCTTTATTCCAATTCCTCTGCCTCTCTAGAGAGTTACAAGTATATCAGACTAGGCGAATACATATTATGTTTGATCGTAGGGGAAGTAATTGGTTGTAGCAGCATTAAATGTTACTTAAAATTGTTTCCAAACTATCGTATTTACTCCATTAACCAGACTCTTTCCAAAGCCGTATGGCTAAAATGAATACACAAATGCAGCTGTACCCCGATATCTATTTTAATGAAACCATGACTGACCCATAGCTGTATCGGCATTGACCCCCCTTACTCCTGATGGATTATCGAGCACGACAGTCGAAAGTTGATTCATAACGTTGTCGGTAGTCGTTGTTTTGACGATAGATTAATCATACAATGTTCCTGTAGCAGTAGTATCGTATATGCGAGAATTTATAGCGAAATTCTTTGAATTAATCCGAGGGCATGGAAAGTTAGTCGAAAAAAGATAGTTATTGCTGAGGTAGATTGGCTACAAAAAATTCCAGTTGTCTCCAGTTTGATCGATTGTTTCTGGGTTTCCTGCATTTCCAAGTATTGGTTGAACTGGGTAATACACTGTATTAGCTTTTAGTTGCATTGATGTGATGTTATTCGACATCCTAAACTGTTTTCTACATCCAGTGTAAGATAAGTATTCATTTGAAAGAAATAGAATGACGATTTGTGATAAAGACTCAACATTGCATGGAATTTGATTTGTTTGTTTAACATTTTGACCTGTGGGAACTTGAAATTGGATCAACATCTGCCAATAACGAGATGAAAATGTAATTGGCCTGTACATAACAGCTTCCATATACTGAGCCATATCTTGTGTACCAATCGAGTAAACATGCCAAACCCATTTAATTTAGTTGTACTTCCACTTCCTTGGGATCTGATATGACATTCCAACTGTATCGCACTAATGAACGTCGCAGTACCCTGTGGAAAACATGAAATAGGGATTCATTGTCAGCTAAAGAAGGAGGTTTTCATACATTTCAACAGGGAATAGCTTGAATTGATCTGGTGGGATATTTATTCCACATATTGATGAAGCCATTGGAACTCTGAATCTTCTTTTAGATATTGGAGTGGGATACTGTTGTATTTTTCCATAACTCATCTGGCATTGAGGTATAGTTGGGGATATCATTGGTTAAAAGCACCCACGTGAAAAATCAGGAGATATGGGCTTACCATAACCAGTAACTCCACAGCCAGGAGGTGGATAATTAGCTCCACCCCATGAATCACTTTGTCTGTTAAAATTGAGTTGATATGGACTATTTTTATCAAACCCAGCACCAGTAGTAAAGTTAGAATATGTCCATGACTGATTTGAAACCGATGGAGATGCTAGAGGCAATGATTATACGGAATCAGGGTAAGTATTTTTATTACAAAAATACTTGTATTATGCTCGAAGATTTGCAAATCTCCCTGTTAGTTTAGTTTTATTTGGTAGCCAATTTCCTGTAGCATTGAGTTGAGGAAATACGAGAGGATTCGTCATAGATTGGTGAGAAGGAACTGATCCAGCTACATTTATAACATTGTAGGACGTATCTGTGAGAACAGACGTCCCACCATTCCAAGGACACAATGTTGGGCTATATGCTGACATATTATGTGTCTAATATATCCCAGTGGGTCCAAGACCTCCAGCATTGAGTAAAGATGGTACCATATTCGTTTGAGAACCAGGACTCATTCCTGATAAGAATGATGCTTCAGGGAAATTGTTGTAAGATATACCCATTCCTTATTTGTTGACTGAAACCAATTAAGAGTATCCGACATCTACCAAGTATGATAGAAGAACATCATGATCCATGATTCTTTCAAGTTACATTGAGTTTTGTGATAACACAAACGTTTTCACAGCACTGTATGCAGAACAATCAACTTGCAGGCCTCCAACAGGAACCCATTAAATCGGAACTTATACTTAGAACTATAAATGAGATCTATACCAGTCAACGAGACCGGCAGATATGTTCGACATTATTTTTACAATGGCGTTAGTTTACCAAAACTGGTTGGATGAGTTTGGATATATTTACCACTATGTGAATGTCGTAGCCTGACCACGAAGTCTAGGTCCTTCGTAAATCAGTTAGGGGGGTTTAGGGTCGAACGATTGTTGTTGATATTGAGCGTCTGGAAGTTAATTGGTAGGGATTGGGTGCAGTGTAGTTGACATTTAAATATTATAAATATCATCATTGGTAATCGACATAAATCATGGTGAAATCAACATAAAGCGCAGATCCTCAATCAGAGTTCCCTTTTCTTCGAGAATTTTAGCTTATTTATGGTATCCCTTCAAGAAATGCCTAATAAGGGTATCGTCTAATTACGAGTGAATCTAGCGATGTAGGTTAAACACTTCCTCCCAACTTTTGCAATTCCATAGCCTCTGGGTATAGTTGTTATCGTAAGTCGTTCTATTTCGTATTACTTGTTAGTGCTGCTGATTTATTAGTTATGGTGTCAGTTTCTGCCTGTTTTTGACATCTTAAATTATCTTAGCTCTCTATTAAGGGCTCGCCTTTTAGACGAAGTTGATTTTTTAAAGGAGGTTAGTCTTTGCAATGATATTCTTCATCTGAGGAGTCATTTTATCGTAACATTTCTTTCTTTATGCTGTTGAAATTGACAGCAGATCCGATACGAGATTATTTATTCCTCTCTTGCTCTCTATAGGGTCTATCCCGAGTATTTATTGAAGTTGGACCACCTGAGGAGTTAGGGACATAGCAATCGTTTACTCCTCGATGCTGTAGCATGTATGGATTTTTTTTTTGTAGAAGTGCGTCTTAGCGATCTGTATTAGATGGTCTCGCTGGATGCTTTCTGGTTGTTTGATGATCTCTTTAATTAGATCTGGATCTAGATCTTGAACTTGGCTGACGGTAATACTGTTGAGCGCATGGTCGTCTTCTTTCATACTGCTTATCATAAAACTAGTGCATAATTATTTAAAATATGTTCGGCCTGTTAAGTAGCATTGTAGGACCATCAATCAAACATCTTGCCCCTATTCTGGCTGGCTGGGGGTTGAATAAATTGTTTAACTCAGGCATGATTAAAAACAATGTTCCTTCAATCCTGCTTCCATCATTAAAAAATGCAGCATACGGAGTCACAAAAAGAATTATAGGGGAGAGTCCACAAGAGTAGTTTGTCGAATAATAAGTTGAATAGATTCCTGCCGTTGGAAGAGATAACCGAAAACGAAAATCGATAAAAAAAGCTCGAAGATATTGATGGGTTTATAATTTATTCAATAAAAATGAAAGTAATTACGATTGATGACAAGAAAATTGATGACATTGTCAAATCATCTTTAGCTGGATAGGCTCAAAACAAATAAGACAGGGTAACATGGAGTTCTAAGTACCGATTGGAGAGTTTGTCCCTTCCTTAATCCGTTCAGTCAAAAACATTGACTAAGAAGTTCAAAATAAACATCACATATATCGATGATAATGATGTTAAACGTCATAAGGTCATATTCTTTGGCGTTGGGGACTAGTTTGTGTTCAATAAGAATACAAACATGCGATTAAAAAAACTTCAAACATCAAAGTATGTAAAAAATCGAGCAGATCTTCTATCAGCATAATATTGGTAAACAGTTCTTCTCCAAACAGGGGAAAGTTTTGTTCAAAATGTGAAAGAAATCATTACAAACCATCTTGAGTATGTTTGGAAAAAGGCAACCCTTATCAAGGCTTAAAAGAAAGACTACACGTAAATTATCAAGAAAAGGACCGAGACCATGAACAAAAGAAAGTAAAAGGATGAATTTAGCAATGTTCTCAATATATGATATATATGCAACCTCTAAATCCTGTGAAGATATTGAACATTGTGAAAAGGTAATTGAATACTCATCAACATCTTCCCCAACTTAAAGTATAAAGCGATAACTAATAAGGAATCACTTTGCACAGCAGTGCTAAAGATGTTCTTCAAACATCATTTGTCAAATGCATGCTTGGTAGACCTGAATCAGGCAAGAGTTCTTTAGTGGAACACATGCTTAAGTCAGATTAGTTTTACGCCCATAAATTTGACAGAATACTATTTGTCGGCCCAACAGAATACAACATTTTCCCTGACAACAAAATTCCCATAATTCAAGACTAACACAACTGGCGAAGGAACTTTGATAGCAGTTGGATATTCTAACAGATATAATAATGCAATAAGTGGAATTGTAGGAACATGTTGATTATATTTGATGATGTTATCTCTTACATGAAAGACTCATCAATGAACAAACAAAGTTCCTAACTTTTCTTCAATAGAAGGCATCTTTTGCACAATGGCTGCATCAACATAATCATAACATCGCAAAAATGGACTTCATTTCCAAAGTTTGTTCGAGCTGTCTGTACATCTCTGATAATTTTCAACGTCAACAAGTATGAGGCATAGTCTGTGTGGAAATAAACGTCAATGACCCTTTCTCGCCCAAACTTTTGCTTTTTGGTTAGCGAACTCAAGGCTCACTAGTTTTGTTTCGTGAATTTCAAATCAAACAAGATATTCAATACAAAGTGGTAGCTACTTTGATTATTTATGGGAATAACTCAATCACAGACCGGGTAATATCAAGAAGGTAGAATGTTAGGATTATTGTGGCTAGTATTTCAGATAGCTTTGATCACGATAGGTTTTGCCCAGCTCCAAATTAGCGTCAAACTGTTTCGTTTAGAAAAGAAATACTATGATGAACATGAAAAAGATCAATGATGTATGAATCGATCAATCATTTACTCTGGAATATGAGCTGATTTATTGATTAAGAGGCGCGGTACACCAACGTTATTTGATTTTAGTGTATATCTGCCGCATGTGAGTTTCTTCAACATTGTGGTTTGAGTTTCTTCAGGGTTTGGCAAGAGGGGATGATCTAAAACATACAATGTCGTTCTTCCAAGTATAAAGCATACATATATTCTTTACTTCAGATCCACATCGCTGATGCTTACAACCTACCACATATATATATCACTGACGGGTTGCAATTATTCAAAAAAGACTTAGGGAACAAATTTATCAAAGTCAAGATTTTAAATTACAACCGGGCCAAGAAATTTGTCCCTTGAATGTTCATTTCCTTCCCGTGTTCTTCCCCTTCCCGGCTTCAAAGGTCTCGAAGCGAATGCTTACGCCGGTATTTTTGTTTTCCCTATATAACTTCCTTTATATATAGCAATTTATATAGCAAAC
>Ga0209480_10002854_pt1 | contig 11599 bp, 10 predicted proteins | sample JI61114C2DNA_FD_187501 | JGI IMG/M metagenome (GOLD analysis project Ga0209480, IMG submission 187501) | Wastewater effluent complex algal communities from Wisconsin, to seasonally profile nutrient transformation and Carbon sequestration -... | ecosystem: Engineered > WWTP > Effluent > Algae...
GACCGCTTCGACGGCGAGCTGCCTGTGATGGTCGACGTCACGCCGCGCCGGCTGCAGGCGTTCCGATTGCGGCCGGGCGAGCGCCTGCGCTGGAGCTTCGGCGGCGCGAAGGGCGAGGTCTTGGTCGACGCCGAGGGCGAGGTGACGATCCCTGACCTCGAGCTCACCCTCGAGTGGCAGACGCTCGAGCTCGCGCGGATCCGCTGAGTCGTCGCTCCGGCCTCAGCTTCGCCCGTCCTGGGCCGGTGGAAGCGGCGCGGTCTCGCGGGCTTCCTGGAGCAGACGATCGAGCAGATCGATCTGGCGCTGCTGCATGGCGACGAGTTCGGACCACTGCCGCTCGCGCAGCAGATCGAGCTTCTCGTGGAGGAGACGGATCTCGAGCTCCGCCTTGAGATTGACCTCGTAGTCGTGCGCGGCGTCGGCCCGGTCGTGCGCGGCCTGACGGTTCTGGGACATCAGGATCAGCGGCGCTTGCAAGGCCGCGAGCATCGACAGCACGAGGTTTAGCAGGATGAAGGGGAAGGGGTCGAAGGTCTCGCCGCGGGCCGGCAGGATCATCGTGTTGAGGACGATCCACAGCGCGAGCACGGAGAGGCTCGACAGGATGAAGGACCACGAGCCGCCGAAGCTGGCAATGCGGTCGGCGAGGCGCTCGCCGAAGCTGCGGTTGTCGGCCAGATCCTTGCGGATGTCGCGGCTGATCGGCTTGCCGGCGAGGATCGCGTCGACGACGAGGCGCTCCTGGCCCGCGAGCTCGTCCGTTGGACGAGCCTCCGGTGGCACCTCCGATTCCACGAGGCCTGCCATGCAGGGCTCAGGTCCCGACGAGCTCCCCGGCGGGCGTGGGCTCGTCGACGATCGCCTTGCCCGGGATGATGCCGTGCTCGGCGAACTCGCGGATGATCGTCTCGGTGCGGGCGATGACCTTGCGCAGCTGCTCGGTGCTGATGCCCGCGGTCTCGATCTGGGCGCCGACGTAGATCGTGATCTTGGTGGGCGTGAACAGCCAGGTGCCCTTGCGATTGAGCTCCCACATGCCGCGCGTGGCCAGCGGGACGACCGGCAGGCCGGCCTCGCGGGCCATCAAGAACACGCCCTTCTTGAACTCGGCGACCTTGCCGTCGAGGGTCCGGTGGGCCTCGGGGAACACGAGGATCGAGAGGCCCTTGGCGGCGCGCTCGCGGGCGGCGGCCGCGACCTCGCGGTAGCGGTTGGCCGAGTTGGCGTGGACGGGGATGCCGTCGGCCAGGCGCATGATCGTGCCGTAGAACGGGATCTTGAACTGCCAGGCGTTCATCAGCCCGCAGAACGCGTGCGGGATCGAGGCGCAGGCCGCGTGCGCGTCCATCAGGTTGACGTGGTTCTGGCAGAACACGCTGCGTCGCTCGGGGTCGAAGTCGGGGTCGTAGATGATCTCGACCTTGCTGAGGCTGAGCCGCAGACAGGCCGCCATGCCCGGGCCGCCGATCGTCGTGTGGGTCTTGCGCGGGGGCACGAACAGCGAGACGGCCATCCACGTGACCGCGACGCCGCCCATCCAGGCGAAGGACACGCCCCAAAAGGCGGCGGAGTAGGCGACTTGCGCGGCTTTCTTGACGAGCTTGCTCAGCATGACGGCGATCAGGTCCTGACGTCGATGGCGCCCGGGACGACCTCCAGGCGCGTGGGGTTGAACTTGAGCATCTCGCCGTCGATCATCACGTCGACCTCGGCGTCGAGCCTGAAGTCGACGCCAGGCGCCTGATGACACGCGACGGCGGGGTGGTGAATGTGCGTGCCCTTGAAGATCTTCGGGAAGGTTTGCAGCAGGCTGATGCGGCCCATGCGACCGACGCGGATGATGTCGAGCAGGCCGTCGCGGGTGTTGGCGTCGGGCGCCATCATCATCTTGCCGCCGGTGAAGCGGCTGTTGTTGATCGACAGGAAGGTCAGGGGCTCGCTGTCCTCGCCGCTGCGACCGTCGGTGCGCATCGGGAACACGTAGGGGCGCAAGGTCGCGACGCGCAGGACGGTGGAGAGCGAGTAGCCGAACTCGCCGAGGCCGGGGAAGCGGCGGTTGCGGGTGGCGCAGACGTCGGCGACAAAGCCGATGCTGAAGATGTTGATGTAGTGCAGGACGCCGGCGGTGTGGGTGACGCGGATGACGTCGCAGGGGCGGCGCTTGCCCTGCTTGAGCGCGTCGATCGCGTATTCGGCCCCCTGGTCGCTGAAGTCGCGCAGGAACGAGTTGCCGGTGCCGAGCGGGAGGAAGCCGAGAGTCGGGCGCTCGCCAGCGTGCGGCTGGTCGAGCAGGCCGTTGACGATCTCGAAGGATGTGCCGTCGCCGCCGACGGCGATGAAGTGGCGACGGGTGCCGGCGAGCTCGGTGCGGGCGAGCTCGCGGGCTTGACCGGGGCCGCGGGTCTCGATCACGTCGACCTCGAGGCCGGACTGGCGCAGTCGATCGACCACCGCGGGGGCATGCCGTCCGCACGCGCCGCCGCCAGCGGCGGGGTTGACGACGGCGAGGTAGCGGGGCGGTGCGCTGGTCATGGGAGACCTATAACGCGCGGATGCTGGCGCGGTCGAGTCGCGCGCGCAGGTCGCGAGCGAGCGGGTCGCGCTTGATCTTCTGGGAGGCGGTGCGCGGAAATTCGCGCTCCCACAGCAGGTAGCCGGCGAGGCGCTTGTAGTCGGCGAGCCTGCGATTGCGGGCCCGCAGCTCGCCGATGAGGGCGTCGACCTGTTCATCGCTGCTGCCAGGCTTGGGGCGAACGACGATCAGGAGCTGCTCGTCGGTGAGCTTGCCGGTCGGCCACAGGTAGTTGGCGGCGAACACCGAGAACTCCTCGCAGTCGTCGAGGCCAGCGAAGGCGGCCTCGATGTCCTCGGGGTAGACGTTCTTGCCGCCCTCGGTGACGATCATGTTGCGCGCGCGTCCGACCAGCTTGAGGTGGCCAGCGGCGTCGAGGAGCCCGAGATCGCCGGTGCGCAGCCAGCCGTCGACGATCGCCTCGCGGCTGAGCTCGGGCTCGTCGAGGTAGCCCTGCATGACGGTCGGGCCGCGGACCCAGACCTCACCGACGCCGGCCTCGTTCTGGTCGCGCAGCTCGAGCTCGACGCCGGGGACCGGCTTGCCGACGCTGTCGCCGCGAAACGGCTTGAGGTCGTTGACGGTCAGGACGGTGCCGGCCTCGGTGAGGCCGTAGCCGATCGCTACCGGGATGCCGAGGCTGTTGAAGAATTCGGCGCTGCGGCGCTCGACGAAGGCGCCGCCGCAGAACACGAACTTGAGCTTGCCGCCGAACTGGTCGTGGATCGGTCGCAGCAGCCGACTGGAGAGCTTGTGGTTGGGCTCGCGTCGGGTCGCGAATTCATTGAGATCGATCAGGTTGTCGATCAGCAGGCGCTGCCACTTCGGGAGCTCGTCGAGGCGGTCGCGGATCCGTCGCTCGAGGGTCTTGAGGATCGTCGGCACCAGGGCCATGTGGGTGATGCCATAGCGCTGCATGGTCGCGCTGAGGTAGGCCGGCCGCAGGGTGCGCTGGTGGACCACGGTCGCGCCCATCATCAGCGGGATCAGGAAGCCGCACATGAAGTCGATGGCGTGGTTGGTCGGCAGCACCGAGAAGTAGCGCTCGCCCTCCTTCATCGGGTACATGCGCCCGAGCACCTCGGCCTGCGCGAGGTAGTTGGCGTGGCTCAGCATGCAGCCCTTCGGCGTGCCGCCGGTGCCGGAGGAGTAGACGATGCAGGCGAGGTCCTCGCGGGCGCGCTCGCGGTAGACCGCGGGCTGGTGGCGCAGCGACTCGAAGCGGACGGCGCGGCCGAGCGCGGCGCCCTCGGGGGCCTCGGTGACGACCACGAGCACGCGCTCGAACGGGCCCTGGGGCTCCAGGGCGAGCTTCTCCCAGGTCGGCCACTCGGTGAGGAGCACGCGCGGCTTGCCGTGGGCGACCAGGGCGGCCTGCTCGGGGGCGGTGAGCTTGTAGTCGAGGGGGACGAGGGTCGCGCCGGCCCACAGGGCCCCGAGCGCGCCGACGATCCACTTCGACTGGTTTTGCATGAGCACGGCGCAGCGATCGCCGGGCTCGAAGCCGTGGGCCTGGAGGGCGCCGGTGAACAGGTCGGCCGCAGCACGCAGCTCGGCGTAGGTGTGCCGAGAGCTCTCTCGGTGGCGGTCGGCCTCGATCAGCGCGGTGCGGATCTTGAACGAGATCGTGGCGTCGCGCAGCGCGGCGCCGAGGCTGGGGATTCGGCCGAGGTCGAGCATCAGCGCCTCTTGTCGATCTTCTGGGCGAGCGCGGCGAAGGTCTTGACCCCCTGCAGCTCGTAGTCGGGGAGCTCGATGTCGAACTCGCCCTCGAGGTCGGAGATCAGCTCGACGGCCTGGAAGCTGTCGATGCCGAGGCGCTCGAACATGTCGTCTTCGGGGCGCAGCTGGGCGGCGTCGGCCTTGAAGCGCTTCGCGGCCATCTTGATCAGGATCTGGACGGTGTCGGCCATACTCACTCTCGATCTGTCTCTCAGGGCAGGCTGTCTCTCAGGCCAGGTAAGGCCGGAGGTCGGTGCTCTCGACGAAGCGCTTGAGCGCGGCCAGCAGCGCCGGGCGCTGGGCCAGCTCGACGAAGAGGGCGCGCTCGCGGGCGAGCTCCTCGGCGGGCAGGTGCTTGATGAAGGCCTTGGCGGCGCGGCGGGCGTGGTCGTCGAACTTACCGGACTGGGCGGCGAGGCCGCGGGCGGCGGCGAGGCCCTCGCCGGCGATGACCATCTGGCTGACGAGGCCGACGGCGAGCGCCTTCTTGGCGCCGATGCTGCGGCCGCTGAGCAGGAGGTCCCGGATCAGGGCGTTGCCGACGTCGCGGCGCAGGCGGGGGATGCCGCCGAAGCCGGGGACGATGCCGAGGCGCAGCTCGGGGAAGCAGAAGCGGGCCGACTTCTCGGCGATGAGGACGTCGCAGGTGAGGGCGAGCTCGAAGCCGCCGCCGAAGCAGACCCCGTGGACGACGCCGATCGTGGTCAGCGGCAGCATGTCGATCGCGTCCATGACGCGGTGGATGCGGTCGATGAACTCGCCGACGCGGGCGCCGTGCTGCTCCGGGGGCGTGTCACAGAGGCCCTGGTAGAGCTCGCGCAGGTCGGCGCCGGCGCAGAAGCCCCCGCGCTGGCTGCTGTGGAGGATGAGGGTGTGCGCGGCGGGATCGATCTGGGCCAGGAAGCCCTCGAGCGCGGCGAGCATGCGCGTGCCGATCTCGTTGCAGGGTGGGGCGCCGAGGGCGAGCTCGTAGACGCCGTCCTGGTAGGTCCAGTCGATCATGCCGCCGGTGCTGCTCATGTCGCGTAGGCCCGGTCGATCTCGGCCTTGAAGCGGGCCTCGACGGCCTTGCGGCGCAGCTTCTGGTTGGCGGTCAGCAGGCCGTTCTCGATGGTGAAGGCCTCGTCGACCCGCAGGTGGCGCTTGATCTTGCGGTAGTGCGGGACGTCGGCGTTGACCCGTTCGATCGCGGCCTGGATGTCGGCGTCGGGGACCTCGCCGGGGATCAGCACGATCAGGTGCGGGCGGGCGTGGCCGACCAGCATGCACTGCGCGAGCGCGGGGCAGTGGTCGAGGAGCTTCTGCTCGATCGGCTCGGGGGCGATGTTGTGGCCCGACTCCGGGACCAGGATGTTCTTCACGCGGCCGATGATCTTGAGGTTGCCGGTCTCGTCGAGGTCGCACTGATCGCCGGTGTGGAACCATCCCTCGCGGATCGCCTCGGCGGTGGCCTGTGGGCGGTTCCAGTAGCCGCGGAAGACGCCCGGGCCGCGGACCAGGAGCTCGCCCTCGTCGCCGATCTTGAGCTCGCAGCCGGGCAGGGCGTGGCCGACGTGGCCGGGGCGGATCGCCGCGGGTTGGTCCATGGTGACGATCGCGGTGGTCTCGGTCAGGCCGTAGACCTGGAACACGCGCACGCCGATGAGCTCGAACCACCACTGGGTCTCCTCGGCCAGGGCGGCCGAGCCGCAGATCAGGAACTCGAGGCCGGGGCCGACCTGCTGCTTGATCTTGGTGAAGACGAGCTTCTTGCTGAGCGCGAGGGTCAGGCGATCGAGCAGGCCGGCGCTCCCCTGGCGCTGCCTGCGAAACGCGTCCTGGCCGCGCTGGTAGAGGCTCCAGGCGATGCCGCCCTTCTCGCGGATCTTCGCGGTCACGCCGGTGCGGATGCGCTCGAGCAGGGCGGGCACGTTGAGGAAGTAGTGGGCGTCGGCGGTGCCCATCTCCTGCGCGAGGTTCGCGAGATCGGTGGACAGCAGGATCGGGTTGCCGCGGTAGAGCTGCGTCCACAGCATGATCCGCGAGCCGGCGAAGCACAGCGGCAGGAAGTGGAACACGCGGTCGACGTCGCCGCGGGCGCCGGTGATGTCGTGCAGCGCCGCCGCGGTCTGCGGGACCATGTAGTCGACGTTGGCGCGGTCGAGCACGACGCCCTTGGGCTCGCCGCTGGTGCCCGAGGTGTAGATGATCGTGACGGGGTCGGCGTCGGCGAGCGCGTGCGGAGGTTCGTCGAGCGGAGCGGCCGCGAAGGCGAGGTCGAACAGGGCGATCGGGCAGTGCTCGGGCCACGCGGACGCGAGCGCGTCGGCGAGCGCGGCGTCGCTGGCGAGCACGAGCGCGGGGGCGCAGTCGCGGACCATGACGGCGAGCTCGCGCGGGTCCTGGCGGCTGTAGAGCGGGACGACGATCGCGCCCTCGGCGAGGATCGCCAGGTCTGCGGCGACCCAGCGGCTGCTGTTGGGGGCGAGCAGGGCGACGCGATCGCCGGGCTTGACGCCGCTGGCGCGCAGGTGGCCGCGGGCTCTGGCGACCAGGGCGAGCAGTTCGGCGCCGGTGGTCGGGCGTCGCTCTTTGCCGTGGATCTCGATCGTCAGGGGGCGGTCGCCGACGCGGCGGGCGCTGGCGAGGATCGTTTCGAGGAAGTTCAGAACCGGAGGGTCGGGAAGCGAGTTCATCCGTGATGCTCCAGAAGCCGCTGCACGGCGGGCGGAAGCGGGGGCAGGTGGGCCTCCCAGGTCCGCGGGAGGTCCTTGCGGGGGAATTCGGGGTAGACGCGGACGACCTCGTCCATGAAGTCGAGGCCCATCTGGCCCATCAGTCGCAGCTGCTGGGGCACGGCCTTGCCGATCTCGGCGGAGATGGACGGGGCGTCGCGGTGGACGCGGCGCATGGTGAGGAGCAGCTTCTCGGCGAGGTCCTTCTCGTCGACCTCGAAGAACATATCCGGGTGGCCGCGGTCGTTCATCAGGTTGCGGATGCGCTCGTCCATGGTGACGCCGATCGAGGGGACGAGGCCGGGCATCGAGGTGACGACGGCGTGGAAGCGCGAGCTGATCATCATGTTGCAGTTACGCAGCACGCTGACGAGGTCGTACATCTGATGGGTGTCGCTGATGAACAGCGCGGCCTCGGTGTCGAGGCGGGGGTTCAGGTGCTCGCAGGCGCGGCGGTCGAGCTGCTCCATGCCGACCAGGATGGTGAAGATGTCCTGCTCGCGGGCGAAGGCGTTGATCGCGTCGGCGAGGGCCTGCAGGTAGGTGTCGTACTGGCGATCGGCCTTGTCGCTGTGGTGGTGGAAGTAGACCGACTTGTAGTGCTCGTGCTTGAACTGGCCGCCGAAGGTGTGGGCGGCGGCCTTGAGCAGGTCGGGCTTGACGGGCCACCAGAACGGGTTGATCGGGCAGACGACCAGGACCTTCTTACGGCCGTCCCAGCCGGCCTCGCGCAGCAGCTGGGCGCCGCGCGGGAGCGGCGAGGGGTCGAAGGTCCAGGCCGTGTCGGCGCCGGAGGTGGTGCGGATGCCGAGCTCGCCGAGCACGACGCGGGAGGGCTCGTTGCGGCACAGCACGAGCGAGCCCTTGCACACGTCGGCGACGAACTGCCGGAGGCTAGGGGTCATCGCGCCGGCCTCGGCGCCGTAGCCGACGGCGAGCTTGCGCTCGGCGACCGCCATGCCCATCGCGCCGGCCATCATGCAGGTCAGGGCGCTGGCGAACTTCGACTTGAACATCGAGCCCTCGCAGGCGACCACGCCGTGGTGCCGCGGGCACTCGTCGTAGAGGAAGCGGGGGAACACCTGGGGGAACTCGAGCTGCTCGACGGTGCGGAAGTAGCCGGCGGAGAGCTGCTGGTTCGAGGTCATGATGGCCAGCTGCAGATGATCGTCGCCGACGACGTGGCGGATCTGGCGGATCATCTCCTCGACGCGGACGTCGGCGCCGGTGTTGCGGGTGCCGACGTGGCCCGCGAGCAGCAGCTTGAGCGGCTTGCCGGGGGCCCACTGCTCCTTGTGGACGCCGAGCACGTGCTTGACGGCGGTGGCCTCGATCAGCGCGGCCATGCTGGCCTGGAGGGCGCGGTCGGGGTCGAGGGCGTCCGTGAGCTTGTCCCACAGGCCGCGCTTCTTGGGGGCCTTCTTCGCCGGGACGGGCTTGTCGGACTTGTCCGACTTGTCATTGAGAGCGGCTGGTTTGGACATGGTCTTTGGGTCAGGCGACCTGCCGGACCTGGGCGCCGCCGGGCCACGGCTGGTACGGGTAGGTGAACTTGCCGCCGAGGGCGAAGCGCAGCAGGCCGAGGCCGTACTGGTCGAAGGGGCGGGGGGCCTCGCCGAGCTCCTCGACGACGCGGCGGTTGTCGAAGACGGTGTTGAAGGTCAGGTAAGGGAGGAAGACCTTGAGCAGCGAGGCGGGCAGGCTGAGGCCCCAGCCGCGCGGGGTGGCGGCGGCGGCGTCGACGGTGCGGGTGAAGCCCTTGTTGAGCCAGGGGGCGAAGTGGTGGCGCACCGGGTGGCCCTGCTCCTCGAGCGCCGAGACGATCTGGCGGAAGGTCAGGGAGGATGTCCCCGAGGACAGGTTGTAACTCGAGTAGCGCGGGCGCTCGGCCTGGTGGATGTGGACGATCGCCTTGCTGACGTAGTCGGCGGGGACGATGTCGAGGCGGTCATCGGGCTTGAAGGGCAGGACCCGCAGCTGGGCGAGCATGGCGAAGGCGCGGACCATGTCGAACTGGGTCGTCTCCGGGAAGCGGCTGTCGCCGAGGACGATGCTCGGGCGCAGGACCACGTTCGGGACGTCGGGCAGCAGCTCGTGCAGCATGTGCTCGCAGAACTTCTTGGTCCGCGCGTAGGGGTCGTAGTCGCTGCGGTCCCAGTCGACGATGTCGTCCTCGGTGACGACCTCGTCCTGGCGCTCGCCGCAGACGGCGACCGTCGAGATGTCGGTGAAGCGGCGCAGGCCGTGGTGGTCGTGGGCCTCACGGGCGAGCTTGATGACGCTGAGGGTGCCGCGCAGGTTGACGTTGAAGCAGGCCTTGGACGACTTGCGGTTCAGCGAGGCGGCGACGTGCAGGACGCTGTCCATGCTGCGCACGAGCTTGTCGCGGGACTCGGCGTCGAGGCCGAGGCCGGGGAGGGTGAGGTCGCCGAGGTAGAGGTCGCAGCGGCCGCGCACGAGCTCGATGAAGCGCTCGAAGCCGAGGTGCAGCTGCATCGACTTCCACAGCCGCTCCTCGGCCTCGGCGGGGTTCTTGGCGCGGACGAGCAGGGCGAGGCGCGCGTGGGGGTGGCGCTCGAGCAGGCCAGCGGCGACGTAGGAGCCGATGTAGCCGGTGGCGCCGGTGAGGAAGATGGCCATTACAGGACCTCTGCGTGCTGGGCGGCGAGCTGGGGGCGGCCCAGGTCGGCGTGGGGGACCGTGCGGTCGTGGTGGTGGGCGCCGTTGCGGGTGTCGGCGCGGAGCTCGAGCCCGCTCAGGCGGGGGAGGCTGAACGAGTGGCGGGGCGCGTAGGCCGGCGGGGTCTTGTTCTCGAACAGCGGGAAGCACCACTTGCGCAGGCCGGGGACGTGGGTGTCGATCCAGTAGCGGCGCCAGTCGATGCTCCTGGGGTCGCAGCGGAACTCGGGCTCGGCGACGGTGCGGACGAAGAGCGCCTGCGAGACGAAGATGTAGGCGTTATCGTGCACGAAGGGCTGGTAGAGGTCGACCATCTTGTCGATGGTCTCGACGGTGTCGAGGGCGTCGTCGGTCTTGTCGGCCCACTCGTCGGCGCGGCTGCGCATGAACTTGGGGAACTTGGTCTCGCGCAGCCAGTCGCGCAGGGCCTCGGCGGCGCTGCGGATGTTGGGCACCGAGAAGAGGTGATCGAGGTCGGTGGTGACCGCGTCCCAGCGCGACAGCAGCACCCGCTCGAGCGCGGTGCCGCCGTGCTCGCGCAGGTGCCTGCGGTGCGCCAGGGCGGTCAGTTCGATCGCGCGATCGATGGTCAGCAGGTTGCGATCGGAGCTGCCACACTGATACACCGGCGCGTGCTGGCCGAGCAGGAGCTCGGCGCCGGCGACGACGATGCCGCGGCACACGAAGTCGACCGGGATGACGTCGAAGGGGTTGCCGATCCGGGCCGGCATGTGGCGAAACCATCCGCCGAGCAGGTAGATCAGCGGCGTACAGGTGTTGAAGCCCTGGTTCCAGCCGGGGAAGGGGTACTCGAGCGCGCTCTCGACGATCGCCGGGCGAAACATCGTCCAGCGCTCGGGCGGCAGCGCGCGGGCGATCAGCGCCTCGGCCATCGCCTTGCTGTACGTGTAGATGTTGTGCCAGCCCCAGCGGGTCGCGCGGCGCTGGCCCTCGGCGACGAAGTCGTCCTTGAGCCGCTGGCGCTTCACCCGGCGCAGGATGTTGCGCAGCATCATCGCGTTGCTCTCGTCCTGGCCCTTGGCCCGCATCTGCTCGCGGGTCTCGGCCAGCGCGGCGGCCTCGGCGTCGGGGGAGTCGTGGGCGGCGAGGATCTGCTCGCTGACGAGCTTGACCTCGGCGTACTCGGCGTCGACATCGAAGGCGTCGCCGCAGGGCGAGCAGCCGGGGTCGAGCGACTCCGGGATCACCCCGTTGCGCAGGCCGGTGACGTAGCAGGTCGAGACGTGGAGCAGGCGGGCGCGCGCGCAGCGGGCGGTGAACTCGGCGGCGTGGATGGCCCCGTCGACGTTGGTGCTCATGGCCTCGCGCAGGTCCGGGTCGAAGTCGACGAGGCCGGCGCAGTTGACGATGAGGTCGAGCTCGCGGTGCAGGCGGGCCGCCAGCTCCGGGTCGCTGATGCCGAAGCCGGGGAGCGAGACGTCGCCCTCGACGACCTCGACGCGGCGGGCGATGAACTCGCCCATGTCCGCGCCGTGCAGCTCGTGCAGCGGCTTGAATGCGGGCGAGGTGGCGACCATGCGCTCGAAGCGGTCGAGGGCCGGGCGCAGGGCCTTCGGGCGCAGGAGCACGAAGATCTTGCCGACGGTCGGGACGCGGTGGAGCACCATCGCCAGCCACACCTTGCCGAGGAAGCCGGACGCGCCGGTCAGCAGGATGTGTCGGCCCGCGAAGGTCTGGTGGATCGACAGGTCGCTGTGCATGGGGCTCCTAATTTCGGGACGGCCGATGGGCCGCCCGGTCAGTCGTGGTACTCGATGATCGGCCAATCGGCGTCCCGGGCGCTGCGGCGCAGGACGAAGTCCGGGTTGACCGCGCAGGGGCGGCCGACCGCGGAGAGCAGCAGCATGTCGGGGCCATGCGAGCCGTAGGCGGCGCTGTGCGCGAGGTC
>Ga0209480_10002857_pt1 | contig 11590 bp, 10 predicted proteins | sample JI61114C2DNA_FD_187501 | JGI IMG/M metagenome (GOLD analysis project Ga0209480, IMG submission 187501) | Wastewater effluent complex algal communities from Wisconsin, to seasonally profile nutrient transformation and Carbon sequestration -... | ecosystem: Engineered > WWTP > Effluent > Algae...
CGGCGTGCTGCGCCCGGAGCTCGGGCTCAACGCCAGCTTCGCCCGCGGCGGCGCCATCAAGGGCTCCATCGGCCTGATCTCCCAGTCCGGCGCCCTCTGTTCGGCCATCCTCGACTGGGCACGTCCCAACAACGTCGGCTTCTCCTCGGTCATATCCCTGGGCACCTCGGTGGACGTGGATTTCGGTGAAGCCCTCGAATACATGGTGTCTGACTCGCGCACCGAAAGCATTTTCCTGTACGTCGAAGGCATCAAGGACGCGCGCCGCTTCGTCAGCGCGCTGCGCGCTGCGGCCCGCGTCAAGCCGGTGCTGCTGATCAAGGTCGGTCGTCACCCGGTCGGCTCCCGCGCGGCCCACCTGCATTCGGGCGCACAGGTTGGCGAAGATTCCGTGTTCGACGCCGCCCTGCGTCGCGCCGGCGTGATCCGCCTGTACAACCTGGGCCAGTTGTTCGCCGCCGCCAACGCGCTGTTCTCCCACTTCCGTCCGCGCGGCAACCACCTGGCAATCATCACCAACGGCGGCGGCCCGGGTGTCATGGCGGCCGACCGCGCCGCCGACCTGCGCATTCCGCTGGCCCAGCTCGCCGACACCACCATCGCCAAGCTGAACGAAGTCCTGCCGCCCACCTGGTCCCACGGCAACCCGATCGACATCATCGGAGACGCCGACCCCGAGCGTTACCGCAAAACTCTGGATATCGTGCTGGCCGACGAAAACGTCGAAGGCGTGCTCACCATGCTGTGCCCGCAGGCCATGACCTCGCCCACCGAGGTGGCCCAGCAGGTCATCGAGGCCGAGCGCAGCGCCGACAAGCCGATCTTCACCTGCTGGATGGGCGAAGAGCACGTCCGCGAAGGCCGCCAGTTGTTCGAGGCTGCCGGCATCCCGACTTTCCGCACCCCCGAGCCGGCGGTCGAGCTGTTCGGCCACATTTCGGCCTATTACCGCAATCAGAAGCTGCTCGTCCAGACGCCCTCGTCGCTGTCCTCGCACCTCAATCCGCCCTCGGTGGAAAGTGCCCGCCTGGTCATCGAAACCGCCCTTTCCGAGCGCCGCAAGAACCTCAACGAAATGGAATCCAAGGCGCTGCTGGCAGCCTTCCGGATTCCCATCGCGCAAACCGTCGTGGCCCGCTCGGCCACCGAAGCGATGGTGCTGGCCGAAGAGCTCGGCCTGCCGGTGGCCATGAAGATCGACTCGCCGTCGATCACCCACAAGGCCGACACCGGCGGCGTGCGCCTCAATCTCAACGGGCTCGCCGCAGTGCGCTCGGCCTACCAGGAAATCCTGGAAGACGTTAAGCGGAAGCGCCCGGACGCGGTCATCAACGGCGTCGCCATCGAGCCGATGGTCATCAAGCCCTACGGCCGCGAGCTGATGGTCGGCGCGGTGCGCGACCCGATCTTCGGGCCGGTGATCACCTTCGGCGAAGGCGGTGCCCACGTCGAGATCCAGGCCGACCGCGCCGTCGCCCTGCCGCCGCTGAACAACTACCTCGTTCAGGATCTGATCAAGTCCACCCGCGTCGCGACCCTCCTCGGCGAATACCGCAACATGCCGCCGATCAACATGGACTCGCTCGAGTTCGTGCTGCTGCGCATCTCCGAAATGGTGTGTGAGCTGCCGTGGATCCGCTCGATCGACATCAACCCGCTGATCGTGGATGAAAGCGGCGCGGTGGCGGTGGACGCCAGCATCATCGTGGACAACATCGCCCCCACGGCGGACCGCTACGACCACATGGCGATCCACCCCTACCCGTCGCACCTGATCACCAAGCTCTCGATGCCCGAAGGCGAGATCATCGTGCGCCCGATCAAGCCCGAGGACGCCGAGCTGGAAATCGACTTCGTGCGCAAGCTGTCGCCCGAAACCAAATACCTGCGCTTCATGAACACCATGCGCGAACTGCCGCCGGCCATGGTGGCCCGCCTCACCCAGATCGACTACGACCGGGAAATGGCCTTCGTCGCCACCAAGGAAGAGGATGGCCAGGAAGTGGAAATCGGCGTGGCCCGCTACGCCGTGAATCCGGACGGCGAAACCTGTGAGTTCGCCATCGTCGTCGCCGAGGACTGGCAGCACCGCGGTCTCGCCCGGCGCCTGATGGGCGTGCTCATCGAAACCGCCCGCAACCGTGGCCTCAACGCCATGACCGGCATCTTCCTGTCGAACAACGACCGCATGCTGAAGTTCGTCAGCAGCCTCGGTTTCATCCTGTCCAACGACCCGGAGGACAACACCATCAAGCACGGCATCCTCACCCTGCAAGGCTGAGATGAAGGACACCGGCACGCCCCTTGTACGCTGCGCCTGGTGCGGAGAATCGCCCCTGTACCAGGCCTACCACGACACCGAATGGGGCGTGCCGCTGCACGACGACCGGGCGCTCTTCGAACTGCTCACGCTCGAAGGCGCCCAGGCCGGGCTGTCGTGGATCACCGTCCTTAAAAAACGCGAAAACTACCGCGCAGCCTTCGCCGGCTTCGATCCGGCGCTCGTGGCGCAATTCGGTGACGCCGAAACCGCCGCGCTGCTGGTCAATCCCGGCATCGTGCGCAACCGGCTCAAGATCGCCTCGACGATCGGCAACGCCCGGGCCTTCCTGGCCATTCAGGCCGAGTTCGGCAGTTTCGACGCCTGGCTGTGGAATTTCGTCGATGGCCGGCCCATCCAGCACACGCCCGCCAGCATCCGTGAAGTCCAGGCCAGCACCCCGCTCTCAGACACGCTCAGCAAGGCGCTCAAGAAGCGCGGTTTCCGTTTCGTCGGCAGCACCATCTGCTACGCCTTCCTGCAAGCGGCCGGCCTGGTGAACGATCACACCACCGACTGCTTCCGCCATGGCGAGGTCGCCGCGTTATCATCGCGCCCTCTGTAACCTCAGCAACGCCCCAAACATGACCGACCAGATCGAAATGGCCGAACTGCACGGCCAGCCCGTGCTCAAGCTGCAAACGCCCGACGGCGCCGTTGCCCTCGTCAGCCTGTTCGGCGCCCAGGTGCTGGCCTGGACCCCGGCCGGCGGCGAAGATCGCCTCTACCTCAGCCCCGAAGCCGTCTTCGACGGAAAAACCCCCATCCGTGGCGGCGTGCCCGTCTGCTTCCCCCAGTTCGCCAGCCTCGGCCCGCTGCCCAAGCACGGCTTTGCCCGCACGCAGCTGTGGTCGGTCACCGACACGCGACCGGGCAAGGATTTCACCCTCGTCACCCTGCTCCTCCTCGACAACGCTGAAACCCGGGCCGAATGGCCCCACGCCTTCGCCGCCGCGATGAGCATCGCCATCGGCGCCGGCCGTCTGGACATCGAACTGGAAGTGGAAAACACCGGCGATGCGCCCTTCAGTTTCACCGCCGCGCTGCACACCTACCTCAAGGTGAAGGAAGTAGAAGCCGCGCGTATCGTCGGCCTGCGCGGCCTGGAATACCGGGACAGCGCCGACGGCGACACCTCGAAGCTGGAAATGAACGACGACGTGACCATCGACGATGAAGTCGACCGCATCTACCACGGCATGCCCCCGGCTCTGCTGGTGCACGAAGGCCACCGGACGCTGGGCATCCACGCCGAGAACCTTCCCGACGTGGTGGTGTGGAACCCGTGGGTCGACAAGTGCGCAAGGCTTGCCGACATGCCGGCCGACGGCTTTCGCCGCATGCTCTGCGTCGAAGCCGCCGCCGTGCGCGAGCCGCTCGAACTGGCTCCCGGCGCCAGCTGGTGGGGCCGGCAGTCGCTGGTCGCGATGTAAAAAAAAGGCCTCGCGGCCCGTCGGAGCACCGCCCGCCCCCAAAGCCCCCGCCCGTCGGGGGCTTTGATTTTGTGCCCCCATGACGGGCGCACCAAAACAAAACCCCCGGAAAACCGGGGGTTCGTCAGCACACTGAAACCCTGCAACGCGGGGTTTGGCCTAGCCGGCTTCAAACCGGCTCAAGCCTTGCAGAACGCTACTGCGCGCCGGAGTCAGGCTCCGCGGCAGCAGCGGGCGAGTCGTGCTGTGCCGCCTCACCCGAGCCATCCGGCTCGCTTTTTCCATCATTTTTGCGCAAGCGCTTTTCTTCCTGCTTGCGTTTCTTGTCCAGCTCGCGCTGGCGTTTCTCGAACGAATAATTGGGCTTGGCCAAGAGGCATTTTCTCCCGTCATGAGCCCGGAATCAGGCAGCCCTGCGGCTACCCTACCAAGCAAAACCGCCGGCCCCAGGCCGGCGGACATCTAAAAGGTCAGTAGCGACCGCCGCCACCACCGCCAAAGCCGCCGCCACCCCCACCGCCGGGGCCACGACGACCCGCACCGCCGCCACCGCCGCCGCCAAATCCACCCGGGCCACGACGGCCACCGCCGCCGCCAAAGCCACCACTGCGGGGCTCTTGCGGACGGGCTTCATTCACAGTGAGGTTGCGACCATCCACGTTCTTGCCGTTCAGGCCGGAAATCGCGGCCTGGGCTTCCGAGTCCGACCCCATTTCGACGAAGCCGAAACCCTTGGAGCGGTTGGTCTCACGATCCATGATCACCTGGGCGGAGGTCACGGTGCCGAAACCGGCAAACATCTCTTCAAGAATGCTCTTGTCGACGCTGTAAGCCAGATTACCTACGTAAAGCTTGGTACCCAATTGACACGCTCCATGAAAGTAAGGCGGCCGGGATGTGGTCGCGAATTTATACAATAGCAAGGCCTTGCAAGGGCGTCGAATGTTTTTGCGCGCGCCTCAGGAAAGCACGGCTCCGGCCCCGCCCGCCAGCAGGATGAGCAGGGGCACCACGACAAAATACAGGCGCATAACCTGGCCCAGACGCGAGCCCCGCCCGGCAAGGCCCATGTAATACCGTATCACCAGCAAACCCTTGATCGCGACGATCATGGCCACCAACGCCGCCGTGATGCCGATCGACGCGAGCCCTTCGCCCAGCCACGCGCTGCCGAGGGTCAGCGCCACCAGCCCGAGCCAGACCAGGGTGACCTGGCGTTCCTGTCCGTCCATTTGCATGATCTTCATCTCTCCACCTCACCGGAGCACGTAGAGCAGCGGAAAAATAACGATCCACGCCAGGTCGGTTGCGTGCCAGTACAGCACCGCGGCCTCCAGCCCGTCATGATCTTCAGGGCTGTAGGCGCCAAAGCTCGTGCGCAGGATCGCCCAGATCAGCCCAAGGCAGCCCCACACCACGTGCACCAGGTGGTTGAAGGTCAGGTAGTAGTACATGGCGACGAAACTGTTGCCGGTACCCACCACCCCGTGATCGATGTTCCAGCTGAATTCCCAGGCCTTGATCAGCAGGAAGGCGATGCCGCCAGCGAGGGTCGCCACCAACCAGTTGCGCGCGGCGGCAGCATCATTGCGACGGATCGCCAACAAGGCGCGCACCGCGAAGTAGCCGCTGGTCAGCATCACCACCGTGTTCCACACCCCCGAAGCGGTGTTGAGCATGGCCGGGCCATGGTGAAAATCTGCCGGATGCACCTGCTTGAACCAGGCGTAGGCCAGGAACATCAGCGCAAACTCGGTCAGCTCGCACAGGATGCCCACCCACATGCCACGATTGCCGGGCACCCGCCCTGCCGCCTCCAGCCCGCCGGCCGGGGCACCCATTACCATTTCCATTACGCTCTCCTGCACATCACGCCAGCCCCCAATCTAAGGGTAGCGGGCGATGCTCGAACGTTACAGTCTGGCCGTATTCCGGTCGGTGCAGAATTAATTTCCAGCTTGATGAGCATCAATGAAAAGGCCGCCCGCAGCACTGCGGACGGCCCCTGGTATCTGCGCCCAGAAGCGCCGGATTTACTTCTCGAGCTGCGGATTGAGGAAGCCGCGCAGCAGCCTGGTGAGACGCGGCATCACCACCCAGGTCATGGTCATCACGATCAGCGCGGTGAGGATCGCGGTACGCGGCAGGAAGGGCAGGTTCTGCAGGTAGGGCAGCACGAACCACAGGAAGAAGGACACCGTCGGGAAGATGCCCAGCCAGGTGACCACCGCCATGCGCACCCGCGGCGGGTGCATCGAGGCGGGCACCACGACCGGCGCAAACCAGGCTTCAAGGCCGGAGAGGCTGCGGTACTCGGCCTCGGCCTCGGTCACTTCGCGCATGCGCTTATGAATCGCGGCGCGGGCCGGACAGGCATCCCAGCCCTGCAGGTCGGCCTCCGATGCAAAGTTGACCACCGCCTGGTATTCGCCGCCGGCTTCGTGGGGCGGCAGCAACTCGGCGCCAAGGAAGCCGCGACTGGCCCGCATCTGCTGGAACATCTCGCGAACCAATGCTTCGTAACGGGCCTCCTTGCCCGGCTGGGCGCGGCGGCGTGCAATACGGGTGACGTGGCCCGACGCGGGTGCGGCAGAGGGTGTGTTGGCTTCCATGTTCATGTCTTCCTGTTTATCGGGAGTCGCCTCAGACGTTGGCGATCGAGATCGCGCGCGTGTTGAGATAGGTTTCCAGCGCTTCCGGACCGCCTTCCGAGCCGTAGCCCGAATCCTTGAGGCCGCCGAAGGGCATTTCCGCCGACGGCAGGGCCGGCTGATTGATCCACAGCATGCCGACCTCGACGCGCTGGGACAGCAGGTGGGCGCTCTTCAGCGAGCGGGTAAAGGCATAGCCGGCGAGGCCGTAGGGCAGGCGGTTGGCTTCGGCGATGGCTTCTTGCAGCGTGTTGAAGCTGCGCACGGCGGCCACCGGGCCGAAGGGTTCGTCGTTGAACACCTTGGCGTCGAGCGGCACGTCCACCAGAACCGTCGGGGCGAAGAAGTTGCCGGCGTCACCGATGCGGGCACCGCCGGTGGCCACGGTGGCGCCCTGCTTCACGGCGTCCTGCATCACTTCGGTCATCGCGCTGATGCGACGCGGATTGGCCAGCGGGCCCATCTGGGTGCCCTCGGCAAGGCCGTCGCCCACCTTCAGGCCCTGGGCGTAGCCGGCAAGGGCGGCAATGAAGTCGCCGCGAATGCTTTCGTGCACCAGGAAGCGGGTCGGCGCAATACAGACCTGGCCGGCGTTGCGAAACTTGGCCGCCCCGGCGGCTTTCACCGCGAGTTCGATGTCGGCATCTTCGGCGACGATCACCGGAGCGTGGCCGCCCAGCTCCATCGTCACGCGCTTCATGTGCTGGCCGGCCAGCGCGGCCAGCTGCTTGCCCACCACGGTCGAGCCGGTGAAGCTGATCTTGCGGATGACCGGATGCGGAATCAGGTAGCCGGAGATTTCGGCCGGGTTGCCATACACCAGGCCGATGGCGCCGGACGGTACACCGGCATCGACGAAGGCGCGGATCAGCTCGGCCGGCGCGGCCGGGGTTTCCTCGGCGGCCTTGACGATGATCGAGCAGCCGGCGGCGAGCGCGGCCCCAACCTTGCGCACCGCCTGGTTGATCGGGAAGTTCCACGGCGTGAAGGCCGCCACCGGGCCCACCGGGTCTTTCAACACCATCTGGCGCACGGCCAGGTTGCGCGACGGCACGATGCGCCCATACACGCGCATGCCTTCGTCGGCAAACCACTCGATGATGTCGGCCGCCGCCAGGGTTTCCATCCGGGCTTCGGCGAGAGGCTTGCCCTGCTCGCGGGTCAGGAGCGAAGCGATGCGGTCGGCACGCTCGCGCATCAGCGCGGCGGCGCGACGCATGGTCTTGCCGCGTTCGAGGGCGGAAATGTCGCGCCAGGTTTCGAAACCCGTTTGCGCGGCAGCCAGCGCACGGTCGAGATCGGCGATGCCGGCATGGGCGACGCGGCCGATTTCCTCGCCGGTGGCGGGGTTGAAGACCGGCAGCGTGCGACCGTCGGCGGCATCCTGCCATTGGCCGGCGATCATCAACTGGGTGTTGGGGTAGCTCATTGTTTCGTCCTCGATTTAGGGGTGGAAGCCGGGCGGATTTTCATCCATTGGCCTCACCCGGTCCACCTTTACACGCGGGGTTCAGGGCTCGCAAGGCTCGACTTCACGGGCCTTGGGGGCGCTTGCCAGCGTTTTCTTCAGCTCGATGATCACTTCGCTGAGAACACGGTGCTGGGCGTGCCAGATCGGCGCGCCGGCCATGGCCACATCCGCACATTGCAATGCGGTACGGAAGATTTCGTTTTCGGCACGCAGGCGTTCGATTTCGGCTACGGCTTCGTTGTGTAGCGCATTGCTCTCGGTCGTCGCGCGCAGGCATTCAACGATGTCCATGTTGCACTCCTTTCGATGTTGCCCCGCCGCGTCCCGAAGAAGTCCGGGAAGATCAGACAGGGCAATTTACGAATTGAATTCTAGGGAGATGCGACATATATTGGAAATCGATTAATGATATTCCACATATAACTTCGGTGGATTAAAAATGGATCTGCGTCAGATCGACCTCAACCTGCTCGTCTCGCTGGATGCGCTGCTGGCCGAATGCAACGTCACCCGCGCGGCGCGCCGCCTGCACATCAGCCAGCCGGCCCTGTCGGCCCAGCTGGCCCGCCTGCGCCAGTTCTTCAACGATCCGCTGCTCTTGCCGGCGGAAACCGGACGCGGCATGACGCCGACCGCCCGGGCGCTGGCCCTCGGCCCCGCGCTGCATCTGGCGCTGAAGGATCTGGAATCGGTGGTGCTGCATCAGCCGAGCTTCGACCCAGCCACCGACGCGCGCACCTTCCAGCTCGCGGTGAACGACACCGCGATGGTGGTGATCGGCCTGCCCCTCATCGAGGAACTCGCCGCCCACGCCTGGCCGGGCGTGCGCCTCACCTTTCGCGTTCCGGAAATCGATGTGATCGCCTCGCAGATGGAACGCGGCGAGGTGGACCTGCTGCTCGCCTCGGAACGCATCGTGCCCGCCACAATGAAAGCCCGGCCGCTGATCCACGGGCGCTTTGTGATGGCCCAGCGCAAGGGCCACCCGCGGGGCAACGTGCCCCTCGACCTGGACGCCTACTGCGGGCTCCAGCACGTGTTGGTGACCGAAGTCGGCGGCAGCATGCGCGGCTACGTGGATGACAACCTCGCCAGCCAGGGGCGGCAGCGCAATGTCGTGCTGTCGGTCGAGAAGTTCATGCTGGTGCCGGAAATCCTGCGCAACTCCAACCTGGTGTGCACCGTGCCATCGATGCTGATGAGCCGCTTTGCCGATGTGCTCGACATGTTTGAGCTGCCCTTCAGCGACCGCGGCTTCGGCCTGCGCCTGGCCTGGCACCCCCGCAACCACGGCGACCCGGCCGTGTCGTGGCTGCGCGCGCTGCTCGAAAAAGTGGTGCCGGGCTAGAAGCGCCTCGTTGATTGCCGATCGTCCCGCCAGAGCTCCTTGACCACGAAAAGCTCAAGCAGATCGGGGTCAATGACCCTGCGTCGGCTCATGTCGCGCATGATTTCAAGCGTGGCGGCAAGCGAGAGGGCGTCTTTGTAAGGTCGATCACTTGCCGTCAGCGCCTCAAAAATGTCGGCGACCGCCATGATCCGCGCGGTCATGCTCATGTCGCTTCCGCACAGGCCACGCGGATAACCCCGTCCATCCATCGTTTCATGATGCCCGCCCGCCATTTCCGGCACGGCCGCCAGATCGGACGGAAAGGGCAGGCGCGACAACATGACGATGCTTTCAACTATGTGCTCCTTGACCTTGAAGCGCTCTTCCTCGGTCAAGGTACCGCGCCCAATCTTGAGGTTGTAAAGCTCGCCGCCGTTGTACAAATTGGCCGGGGCACACATCGAGAAGCCCCAGGGATTGCCAGCCGCCAGACGGTCGCTGGGCGGGCGTGGAATCACGTCGGTCGGGTCGTCGCGCAAGAGGGGCTCATCGGCCGGCAGCAATCCGGCTGGCGCACCGCTGCGCCTCTCCAGCTCTGCATTCGACAAACCCAGGCCATCGTCGAGCGTGCGCCGCCAGCGCCGGCGGGCGATACGCTCAAGACGCTGCAGATTTTCGACAGGCATGCCCTCGCTGCCGCGGTTGCAGGCCGCGACGAAAGCAAAATCCGCATCCAGCTCTCGCCAAAGCTCATCGCGCAGGGCGCGCAAACCTGCCTCATCCCCGCCCTGTGCAAGACCTTTCCAGTAGCCGATATCCGCATCGCGTTTAAGAACCTCAAAGCGGGTCCGGATCTCGTGAATCCGGTTGTAAAGGGTTTCAAGCTTGGTCGCCTTGTCGATCACATATTCCGGCGTGGTCAGTTTGCCGCAATCATGCAGCCAGCTCGCAATCTCCAGTGCCTCCCAATCTGAGGCATCGAGCCGATAGGCCGCAAAGGGGGCGCTGTCCGCCTCATGCGCGGCCTGCGCGAGACGCTGGGCAAGCTCCGGTACGCGGCGGCAATGCCGCCCGGTGTAGGGAGATTTCGCATCAATCGCCTCACCCACCATGCGGACGACACCTTTGAGAAGCGCCTTGCGGCCCTTTAGCAGGCGCTGATTCTCCAGCGCGACAGCGGCCGTGCCGGCCAGCGCCACCAAGAAGCCGATCACTTCCGCCCGCGCCAATCCACAGCGCGCAGAAGGTCGGTCAGCCAGAACCAAAGTGCCCAGCGCCTCACCTTCCGGCGTTCGCAGCGGAATACCCAGTAGTTGCAGCATGCCGCCATCGCTTGCCGGCAATTTCACACTGAGCGGCCCGTCGGCCTGCATGACCAAGCCGGCCAGTTCCTCAGCCGCCCTCGCCGCCGCAGACAACTCGACCCCCGCAGCGTCGAACCAGTGCGCCGCCAGCATCCCCTCGCCCCACTCGCCATCCACGCGCACGGCACTCCACGGGGCATGGGCCACCTCGCGCGCGCCGGCCTCAACCTGTTCAAGCACGCTCGCCACATCGCGCGCCGAACCCAGATCGCGCCCCATTTCGAGAAAGCGTGCGATGGCGCCCGACATCATGCTCATCGCACCCGCGAGCTGATCCACCTCCAGAATGACCGAGCGCGCCTCCGCCTGGGGCTCGAACTGCAGCGCAGACACCTCGCGGGCATTCTGCGCCAGCCGGTGCAGAGGCTTGGTCAAGAGGCGCGACAAAGCCCACGCCAGCGGAAAACTGAGAATCACGGCCAGTACGGTAAATGCGATGGAACGCTGCCGCAGCCGATAGGCCTCGGCGAAGAGTTCATCCTCGGGCGTGACGACAACGAGTTTCCATGCCTCGTCGACGAATCCCGGCATGGGTGCAATGGAAACCTGCCAGGCCCGCCCATCGGCCGCGGACTCAATGCGCTGTGTCGCCGCATTCCCCTGCGGCTGGGCGAGCACGCTCTCGATAACTCGATCACCGCCTGCAGTGAGGTTCTGAGGGGTGCCTGACGACATCCCGGGCGCCGCTACGGTCGCGTGATCCTGCGCCACCAACCTGATCCGCGTGGACGGTGTGACCGGCTGCTCCGCCAACAGATTGCCGAGACGGACAAAGCTCACATTGACGCCAAACACCGACGATCCGTTACGACGCGCGAAGGTGATGCCGCGGCCCTGCCCATGCTGAAAGTCATAAGCCTTCGTCACCTCGATCCGATCGGAGGCTGCGGCAAGGCGGTACCACGCGGAGAGCCGCGGCTCAATGCGTGCGCCGGCCCAGGCACTCGCCCGGATCAAGCGCAGCTCCTTGTCAAAGAGATACTCCAGCCCGCTAACGGCGTCCCCAGGATCATCGCTTGAA
>Ga0209480_10002858_pt1 | contig 11588 bp, 10 predicted proteins | sample JI61114C2DNA_FD_187501 | JGI IMG/M metagenome (GOLD analysis project Ga0209480, IMG submission 187501) | Wastewater effluent complex algal communities from Wisconsin, to seasonally profile nutrient transformation and Carbon sequestration -... | ecosystem: Engineered > WWTP > Effluent > Algae...
TGACTTTGATACCGGCACCGCGTAACATCGGACGGGTCGTTCCGGGCAACCCGCCTTTGACAAGAAGGCCCGACCAGGTCGTTCGTTGGCGGAGGCCGGGCAATTGCTTCACATCAACCGGCCCGAGGTCTACGAAAAAGCTGGCACCTTCCCGATTGAGTCCGGGCACTTGATACACCGCAAAAAATTTCCGGTGCTCGCCGATCCACCAGGATTGGCCAAAAGTGAACATCGTACCGACTTCGCCCCCGACCAGTCGTGCGGCCCCTTCACGCAGGGGAACCGAAGAATTTTCGGTTACGGTCAAGGTCACCGGCTCACCCTCATCGTTCGGGAGGGCGAAGGTCACAAACAGCAGCGCGACAATCAACAGTCCGAACGCAACGGCAAAAACACCGCGCGCGGCATTCCGTACTGTAATGGCCCGCTCCAACCTCAAATTAGCGGTTTGCACGACCTCGGGCTGACGACGGCGTCTCTTACGGATCAGCGTCAAAATCAGCAGCACAGGTAATACACCGATGGCCAACAGAAACAGAAAGCTCAAAAATGGAGCATAGGACCCGAACACTGAAATTTGCCATTCAGACACCCGCGCGTAGAAACCGCTATAGCTATGGGCTTCAAACATCAGATAGCTGCCCACAAGCATGGACCAAAGCCACGCCAAGAGCGAATATCGATTAGGGCGCCAATTTAACATGTGAAAGGGTTTCTACCCAGCTTAGAGGCCGGAATGCACATGAGCAAAATGGCTCCGGGTTGCTTTGTTACGGTGTCTCAGCACCGATCCCAGCATGAAAAAGCCGAGAAGCAGCGTCATCCATGTCGAAGGCTCTGGTACCGCAGGCACAAGACCGTCACCGCCGCCGCCATTGCCGGAATCCGTGCCACCGGAACCGGTGTCGCCACCGCCGCCACCGGTGCCTGCTCCATCCGGAATGCCACCCGAAGCAAAGATGCCGGAAGGGTTACGGGCAAGTGAAGGAGGGGATGCCAATGCAAGCTCGGTCAGATTGTCGCCCAGTGCGAAAGCTTCCAAAGCGCCCGCACTTGTATCGAGTAACGGACCAAACAGACCATTTGCATTTGGTGTGAAAGAAGGTGCTATGCCGCCGCCATTTCCGTTTGCAGGCAGCACGGCGTCACGCAATATTCTGCGCGCTTTGGGGCGGGAAAGCCGCGATGCCTGGGCGATTGGCGTGATATAGGTCTGTTCTTCGGCTTCTTCCGCAGCTTCGTCATCGGCGCTCAGGGTCGCAACAGCGGCCATAGCATTTGCAGCATTGCCCCCGATCTCCAATATTGACCGGTCCTCAAGGCGCGCAAAGCCCATGGTCACGAAGATCGCGGCAATCACAACCGCTATCCATTTTTCCCGGCCTTCAATTCTGGACAATGCCGATTGGGAGGATGTCATCGCAGCGTCACCGCGCGATTCACCAATATGACTTTATTCATTTGCGACCCCATTATTTTATCGTGATCGAACGCACGCTTACCAAGATGTTCAACCGCCTTCACTCTCCGGCGAATTAAGTCAATATATTTGGTTTGCCCTATTTATTACTTGCTGTCTGCTGGTGGCTCAAATTGTGGTTGATAGGTTATTTTTGCGGCAGCCTTGGCTTCGGTCAGCCGGGCTTGCATCAACTTGCTCAGCGACTCTGAACGCATGGCTTGGGCAGCCAGCGCCACGGCATCACGCTCGTTTACGGCAACCGGTTGGCGCCCGGTAATCACGCTGACGACGACTTTGCCTTGCGCTGGAATGATGAAAGGTTCGCCAGCCGGCAGCGCAAGGATCTGGTTCAAAACGGCGGTGGGAATATTGCCGGAATCCACGCTGCTTTTGCCCTTCGCATAGACGACGTTTAAGCTTTTCAGGGTCGCCTCGACATCAGCCAGGGTCTTGTCCGCTTCCAGCGCGTTCAATATTTTCGGGTCGCGCGGCAGGTCGAACGTGACTTGATCGACAAGATAGGCCGTGCGTTGATTGAACTTGCCGGGGTTGTCGCGGATATATTTCTGCACGGCCGCCGAATTGGGGACACGCACTGTATCCGCCGTTTTTGCACCGTACATCTGGACCAAAAGTTCTTCATTCAAACGCCGCTCGCGGATGATGTACAACGGATCACGGTCCAGCTCTTCCTCCTTGGCAACCTGTGCCAGAAGACGCCGCTCAATGATCCGCTGCAGCATCTGCTGACGGATGAGTTGTTTGTCGCCGGCGGGCACCTGGCCCATTTCGGCGAGCTCGGCATTCAATTCTTGTTGGGTAATTTCCTCACCATTTACGACGGCGACGACCTGTCCGGTCGGTGTACCACTGCAGCCTTGGATAGATAGTATTCCTATGCAGGCGATAAGCAGCCTTGCGGTTAATTTGACTTTCACTTAATTAGCTCCTCGGGTCAGGGCTATAAATTGCTTGTAGACCAATAATTAGGTTCGCTCTCTTACTGGCTAACCCATCCACAATGCAACGGGGAATTCAGGTTGGAAACTGTTTATGATTGGGTCACGGTCGCGATATTCGCAGGCTTGGTGGTCCTATTCTTGCAGCGTTCTACGCAGGACGAACCGCAGGACAAACTTTACCAATATTTACTTCCTTCAGCAGGATGTGCACTGGCCAATTATTTCGGCAATGCGCATCTTGAATATGTCGCCATTCCGTTGATTGTCGGGATATTGGCGTATATCCACTACATCCTGAAGCCATTCGCCCAAGAAGAGCCGGAAGATTAAACGGCTCGCCCCGGCGCTCCGCGGCCGGTGATTTTCTGAAATAGCTGGTCGAACACATATATGCTGACCAGAGCAATCGCGAACGTCGTCATGCCCGCAAAATTGTGCAAAAAGCCCTGCGCCACTGCCTCGCCGGCATAGAATGTCAGCAAGATCAGCATCAGCACCCGCACCAAATTCGCAAAGATCGCAATCGGGATCACCGCAGCGATCAGCACGACCATATATTTCCAGTTCGATTTATGCGTGAGATACACATAAAACAGCGTCAGCGCCGACAGGGTTATCAGCGAATTCAACCCCGCACAGGCCGCCGCGACGAGCAGTTGATACTGCCCTATATAGATCATCACACCCGAATTCGCGATGGGATAGCCGGCCTGATAGAGCAAGGTGACCGCGCTCTGGCTGATCCAGAGTTTCAACGGATTTGTGGCAAGCGCAATCAAACTGTCGGGCATCGGCACCGCAAAAGCCAGGTAGATCAGCGGAAACCAGAGCCGCACCACCGCGCGCCACCCCAGGAAAGCATAGAGCAGCGCGATATACACAAGGTACAGCGCATACACCTCCAGCTCGATAATCGCCGCGCGCCGGAACGCCAGCACCAGCATGGTAGCGAGCAGAACAGGCAGAACGCCCCGGAAAAGCGGTGGCCGAACCCGCACAGCCTTGGCATCCGGCATCAGCCGGAATAACAGCCACAGACCCGACGCCAGCACCAGCGGCCCGTGCGAGCCCTGCTCCGTCGTCCAGCTTTCCGTCGCGATGAATTGCAATGTGGGAAAAGACAGCAAAGCAACGCCAACGACGACTGGCCAGTATCGCGCCAACCAGGATTGCCCGCCAAAATAAGGCGCCAATTTTTCGAAATCAGACAATGTCTTTAGTCAACTCTACACCCGCGGTTGCGCTAGGTTTGCCCCGAACGCTATCATTATAGGCGACAGATAGCGCGAAGCTTGTCTTTCGCGCAAGCGTGAAACAATAACGACGGTTATAGACGACCCATGGATCAAGCTCCTTCCCGCACCATTTCGCTCGACAATGGCGGGGTCACTGGTAATCGCAACACAAGTACCACCCGCACCGACCTCAAGGCCCGTCCTATTGAATTCTAATCCCTATCTCGATCGCATCGCCCGCCCCTTCGCCCAGGTGATGAGGATGGTAAGCGGCGCGTCGGATCCCGGATCCCTATCCGGCCGGGCCGCCCAATCCGGCGTGTGGATCGGCGGAGGCTTCGTCATCCAGCGCGTGCTGCAATTAGGATCGAACCTGATCCTGACGCGATTGCTGTTTCCGGAAGCCTTCGGGCTGATGGCCTTGGCGACCATATTTTTGGTCGGTATAAACTTGTTTTCTGATTTGGGGATAAAGCAGGCCGTCATCCGGGATGAAAGAGGCGGAGAGCAGGCCTTCTTAAATACCGCATGGACAATTCAAGTTATCCGCGGTTTGATATTGTTTATCATCGGCGCTGGCTTAGCCTATCCAATTTCACTCATTTACGACCAGCCAATCTTGTTTCCGCTACTGGTTGTACTGAGCACGACCGCGTTCATTTTGGGTTTTGCATCAATCAGAATGGCAACGGCAGAACGCGACTTGGATTTCAGAACGTTAACACTAATTCAGTTGTCGGGACAGATTTTCTCCATAGTAACGATGGTCATACTCGCATTTCTGTGGCGATCAGTATGGGCTTTGGCGGTCGGGAACTTGATAGGCTCATTGATAACGGTAGCGCTTGGCCATCTTTTACTACGCGGGCATCAACACCGTTTTCGGCTGGAGAGAAAAGCCGTTGATACTCTTGTCCATTTTGGGAAATGGATATTTCTTTCGTCCATTCTGACATATCTTGGGGGCGAAGGCCTGAGAGCAATACAGGCTGGTTATGTTTCCCCAGCAGAATTCGGTATTCTGGCGATCGCTTACACAATTGCAGCAATCCCAATTGATTTGTCGCTGAAATTAACCGCCTCTGTCGGATTGCCTGCATTGTCAGAAGCCTCACGAAACAACCCGGAAAGCCTGAAGCGTGTTTTGGGCAAATTCCGCAAACATGTGCTCATTTTAGCGCTAGGTTTAGTCTCGGCACTAACGCTCGTAAGTGAGCCATTGATCGAATTTTTATATGACGAACGATATCATGCGGCAGGCCCCTTTGTTATAGCCATCATGCTATCTACGGCAATCACGCTCATACTCGCAGGCTATAACAATGTGCTACTCACTCTCGGAAAATCCCAATATTATCTGTTTATAATGACGACGACAGCAGCTGGCAGAATATTCGGCACTATTTTAGGATTTCAATTTTTCGGTATAATGGGAATGATAATAGGAATAGGCGTCGCGAACCTGGCTACACTCGCGCTGATGTGGCCCAAAATGCACAGTCTCAAATTGTTGGATTTAAAGATAGACATGGCGGCACTGGCAGTCATTGCATCGCTAATCCTGATGGCGACATTATGGTTCTGAAACTTCGGTTCTCTAATGCCAATGTATACTCGAACCTGATCCTCGTTTATCTGCTTTCGGAGGTTTCGATGACGTGCGGAAAGTTAAGTTAGCAGTGAAAGATATTGAAGAACCCGTGGCGAGGATAAACCAAATAGCGTATGTCCTTTGCGCACCACCGAATTCTCCTTTTTTTACGATGCTTTACATCTCCATTAGATTTCTAAGATTCCATCATCCCAATGTAAAAATATATTTGCTCACCGATACTTCGACATTTGAGCATCTCGGCAGTCGAAATTCCAATCTTCGAGAAATCATCGACGTAATCATACCGGTTCAGGATCATTACGAGGGTGACTTCGTAAAAATGAGCAGGCACCTAAAAACTTCATTGTCGGATTACATAACCGGCTCATTTATCTACATTGACGTGGATGCATTTGTCGTGCGGCCTATTGATTTTCTTATGGATATGAACTGTGATTTTGCTGCCTGCCAGGATGGAAACTGTAATCCGGACCAATTTATAATGCCTGAATTCGAAACTAAGCCATTCGCTGCCTTAGGCTGGACGATTCCCGATGGCCCGTATTACAACGGAGGCATCATGGTCGTAGGCGCTACAAAAGCAGCAAAAGCTTTTTTTTACAGATGGCATGAACTTTGGAAACTGGCAGTTTCAAAAGGGCACTTTAAGGATCAACCGCCTTTAAATTTAGCGGTAAGGGACGTTGACTTAATCACAAAATTACTGCCCCCTCAGTATAATTTTCTTTTAGGAATGTATAGAGGAGGAGCATATCTTCCACATGTTGTCCATGTTAGCACCACCAATTTCGATCAAAGGAACGATACCATTTTTCATAATTTAATACGTTCTATACATTCAGGTAATATTCTAAATAATGAATTTATAGAGGCGTTATCGGCAAGTGGATATTATTGGACCGACCGAAAATCTATAAAAAATGTTATATATTCAAAAAAATGGTCAATGCTTCCTGAAGCAATATTTGGCCGCTTTTTAAAAATATTTAGAATATGAAAAATATATCCATGAAAAAAAGCAGCATTCAGAATGCTGTGATTTCTGCAAAATCATTAGACCAGTCGATATCATGGATATCTTTATGGGATTTTGTCAACATAATCTCCGAATTAAACAATTTTGTTGATATTGATATTGGTTATCGAACTGGTTTTCTATCCGCTCCCAATATTTTACAACATCAACTGAAGAAAAGAGGACTCGCATTTGAGGCGGCCTCTTCTGTTCCAGACCAGATCAATTTATCTTTGGTTGTGTGTCGTTCCCCTGACGACCTTCAGATTATCAAATCACTACCCTCGATACGAGATAGAAGCCGAATGGTTGCGGCATACATTCTTGATTCGTATTTTCGCGAAGGCTACCCACTTGACGCGTCCGAGTATGACGCAATTTTTGTTACGGACGAGGATGATGTCGATTTTGTAAGGCGTCGCTATGGCTGCAAGGTTGAGTGCGTCTGGCAAGGCGTCGATGCTGAAAAATGGGGCTCCACTAACGAACAGAGGTCCATCGATATCACCGGTTTTGGACGAATGCCCAGTAGATATCACCGCGCATTCCAAAACGAATTTCACCAGCATGACAGCAACATGTTTTATCTGCATTCACCCATTGGACATCGTGAAGGCGTGGAAGTGGCCACAGAAAGAGCCATGTTTTTCAAGGTTCTGCAGAATTCTTCGATATCCTTGGCATTCCATTTGATGTTTGAACCGGAATTCCAACGGCCTAGATCAAAGATGTTAACGGCCCGGTGGCTGGAATCGCTCGTCTCAGGCTGCTTGGTTCTTGGGAAAGCACCCGATAGCCCGACTGCCGCTAGTATGCTGTGCTGGGAAAATGCCACAATCGACATCGAAAATGACGAGGCGTTGGCGATTAAACAGATTAGAGATATCTTAGGCGATCCTCAGAAAATGAAACATCAAAGAGAGTTAAACGTATCGCACATGATTAAACTTCACGATTGGCGGCGCCGAATTCGTCAAATCACTGAAGCGCTTGGAATCTAGTTTCTGATCACACCGCTACACTTCGTTACACGCAACTAATGCCCTCATTTTTGGACTGTTCGCATCTGGTTCTGTATATCTGGCCTTGGCACCCCAACTGCCATAGCGCGTGCCCTGTTGCCCGACGCTGCTAAAATGACAAAATAACTCGCACCCCATATCGCGGTGGAGCCTGAGTAGCTCAACATAAGTGTCGTACATTGCCGGATGATATTGCGCTGCTGCCAATGCCGGATTGTAGGGTAATTCGGCCTGTCCCTTTGGCTGGATATGTTGCCCACCTTCATAGGCGACGTATCGAAGGCCTAGCGATTTCGCATAACCAACAATCTCCGCCGTACCATTGCCTTCGCGCGCCAAATCTCTGCCTTTGCGCACATCAGCGATGACCTGATCGGCGGTCAAGTTGGCACCCGCCGCGGCCCAACTGTCGTAAGTTTCCTTGTCAGGACCAAAATAGGCGGCGGGTGACACGACATCGGCACCGCCATTGTCCACGCACCATTTGACGGTCCGTTTTGCTGCATCGACCCAACCCGCCTGTACGGCGCATACACGGACGAGGCGCTTGCGGTCGGCACCGCTCCATTCGCGTTCCCAAATGGCGAAAGCGCGGCGGAACAGTGCACCGATCCGCTCGGGGTGATCTTTACCGTCAGTTTTAGCTGCATCTTTCCACGGACTTCCACCTTTCGCTTCCACCATTGCTCCAGCCAACGGGGATTGCAGCATCCAGCCGGCTTGATAAAATCCCCAGTTCCATATCTCGTTCGAGTATTCGACATAGACTTTCAATGACGGGTCGAGACGCTCTTTCACCAGCTTTGCAAATTGCGCGATATAGTCGTCGGTTGCCCGGTGCGGCAAACAAAACCATGGATCGATTTTGAGTTCGTTACACAGCTGGATCATCGTCTCGATTGCGACGCCGCCCGAATACATTCGCTGGAAAGCATTGGGTGCGGGACCGTAGCGGGCATCAGGATCACCTCTCCCGCCGACCTGCGTATAAAAGGTCGGGCGTTTCCGGCTCGCCCATTCTTCTTCAATCGAATTGTTGGTCGCTCCCCAATCCATGAACCGCAGGCAATGGAAGGTGCGACAAAAATCCAGAAATTCGGGTAGGAAAGGCGATGCAAGCAGGTCTACACCCTCGTCCGCTTCTGCGATTAGCCGAATATTTCGGACATGGTTGCCAAGCTTGGAGCGCCTAATGATAATCGCATGTGGTTTACCTTCATGCTCCATCGACAGTTTAACACGTCCCTTTTTTTGCGATAGAATTTGGCTCGCGCCAAACAAACCGCCTATTTCGCCTTCACCGTCGTATAGAAGAATGTATTTCCCCGGCGGTCTCTTATTGGGCACGTAGGTAAAAACAATTTGAGGCTCCATCTCACCTGGTGAAGAAACTGGAACCTGCAGTGGGTATCCGTCGTCGTCATACTGAAATGCGGATTGAGTATGTGTGTCGTGAGGACCTTTCAGGCTTTCATTCCGCGTCACCCATGGCCGCGCGCCCAAGAAGAGATTCCGGAAGGGAAATCCTGGCTCCCAATCGACAACCTCGGACAAATTCACGCCAATGGGAAGTTTCGGAAATGCTTCGTTGCGCGGGACGGTCCCATAAGCGGCCGTATCCGCCCCCCGGGACATAGCGAGGCCGCCGCCCAAAGCCAATATTCCTCCACCTGATGCCGAAGCTACAATAAACGAACGGCGGTCAATGGCCACGATGTTTCCCACATATGTCGATGAAGCTTGAATGCGCAGCGTAGAGGCGCGGATATACTTATTCAACAGCTTTGCCCGGTCTGAACACGAAAGATATTCAACGCACCGAATCTTAGTCGGACGACGCCACCCGTTCATAAATCCGCAGCCAGCTTTTCAGCAACATCGGCCATGAGAAGCCCAGCTGCTCGGCGCGGTGTCGTGCAGCGCTTGAAATCGCCTCGGCCCTTTGGGGATCATTGCCAAGAGACTGCATGGCCTTGGCGAGTTCGCGTGCGATATGTTCTTCGCTTTCCGGTTCAATAAGGATACCGTTTGTCGCGTCGATCAACTGTTGGGGGCCACCCCAGTTTACGGACACCACCGGCAGGCCGATCATCATTGCTTCCTGAACAACGATGCCATTTGCTTCGGCGAGACTTGGGAAAACAAATGCCCGGGCACCTTTGAACAGCTGCATTAGCTGGGCACCAGGCTGAACCCAGCCATGAAAGACCACGCGATCCGCGACCCCGATCTGGTGTGCCAAGTGCTCCAACGCGTATCGCTCGTCGCCGTCTCCGACAACGTCCAGAACCGCTTCCGGTGCGTCGGCCAATGCCCGGATGACGAGATCGCACGCTTTGTAGCGGATGAGCCTACCGACGAAAATGAACCGGTGGTTGACGCCCGCATGCTCGATTTTAGGCTGCTCGGTTATGGCGACATCGACGCCGGAATCGAGAGTTTCAACGATGTGTTGGTCTTTGCATCCGGCGAGCTTCACCGCCTTGATTGTCCGTGCGCCTCCGGAAACCAAAAGGGTGGCCGCATGTTTGCCGCGGAAAATCTTACCGATTGTTTTCTGGTAGGGCCATAGTGCGAGCGCGCCCAAGCGCTTATGCAAGGCTTCGCGAAACAACAGTTTTGGCGGATGGAGGATATTGCCGTTTAGCGGCCCGATCACCACGGGGCATGGGCCCATCTTAAAATAGGGCAATGTCGGCGATATCGGAGATGTAAAGTGGATCAGATTGCGACGGGTCTCGCGCTCAACCACCCTCGCCTTGGCGTGCAGCAGCCAGCTGCCATAAACCGCGAGCAGCCAGTTGAGGCGCAATCGGAAGAACGCAAGCTGAAGCCAGTCGTCCTTCACAAAATATATGGGGATGTCGATTTCGAGGGCTTCGAGTTCGGATTGGACGCGTTCATGCGTGATCTGGACCACGTCGACGCCAAGCTTTTTCAAACCCGACATGATGTGGAAAGCCTTTGATGCTTCGCCGCCCATCCGATGGGAAACATTAGGGGCTATGAGCAGAACGCGCAGCGGTTCTGTAGTGGGCTGCATGATCGGCTAACCGAGCCTTGGATTCAGATCGGCTTTGGCACCGTAGAAAACGTTCGATGCCTTTTGGCTGAGGGCGTTGTTCATCTGGCTCGCAAACTGGCTGAGCATTTCCAGCGCGCCGGTGTCGGAATCAGATATCAGTGAAAAGCGCACAAGCGCGCCGTCGGGGAGCGCACCTGCAAGACCGGCGCGTGCCATCTCAATCCTTTGCTGCGTCCAGTTGAGCGGATAGCTGTGCCCGACCCGGGTCCAATAGAGGATCAACTCGCGCAGGGCGCCTCTGTCGGCGGTCAGATAGCGGGCGGGGATGCCTCTGTTGCCGATGCGGGCCTCGACCGGCTCGTTTTTCAAAATGGGGTAGCCGGCCATGGGATAGCAAACTTCGGGGCGGTGGACCTGGACGTCATTCTGCTGCACGCTGCTGTAGGCGATTAGGAACATGATGGTGGGCAGGCCGGGGCCCTCATAGGTGTAGGTCTTCAGATTTTCGTAGAGTTTGTCGCTCAACGCGTCGGCCGATGGGAGAATGAGGTCGGAACTCACCCGCGCGGTCCATCCGCCTACTTTGGCCGGCAGTAACGCCTGGAACGCGACCTCCGAAATGCGTGAGCTTGTCTGGCGCGGCTTTGCGACATAACTCGCCCCCCCACAAAGCGCGAAACCCGCCCCCAACAACAGCGCGCGCCTGTCGATTTTTGAATTTTTGACTTTCAGATTCACACACACTCGTTACCAGTGAAGTTCACACACCGCGAGAAATTATTCACCCTTTAGATCAAATGTTATTTCGGCACTGGGGTAATTGCTGTTTGGTATTAGTGAAGGTTAGCTCTTCGGTATGTGTTAGGGCCATACGTATTGGTGTAGTAAAGTTGTAACTGCCTCACTTTTCGTTAAGGTATTGAATTGAATATCGCATACCTCGTCAATAAATATCCAGCCGTAAGCCACAGTTTTATCCGGCGAGAGATAGCGGGAATCGAAGGTGCAGGAGGGACCGTTTTCCGTTTCTCGGTGCGGAATTCCGACCCAGAATTGCTACCGGAAATCAGGGACAAACGCGAATACGAAAAAACTGAGGTAATACTCGAAAGCAATTGGTTTGGCCTTGTTTTACAGATGTTCATCAAAGCATTGGCATCGCCAATAAAGTTCGCGGATGCAGTGCGCGTAGCATTTGCCGGGGCCAGCTTTCGTCCAAATGATCTCGTTCGACGTATTGCATATATTGCCG
>Ga0209480_10002860_pt1:0-2500 | contig 11587 bp, 2 predicted proteins | sample JI61114C2DNA_FD_187501 | JGI IMG/M metagenome (GOLD analysis project Ga0209480, IMG submission 187501) | Wastewater effluent complex algal communities from Wisconsin, to seasonally profile nutrient transformation and Carbon sequestration -... | ecosystem: Engineered > WWTP > Effluent >...
TTGATAGTTTTCGGTTTCCAGAACTCAGCCTTAATCAGGAGTTGACTGCAAAATAGTACTGTTGCCAGTGCTAGGTTTCCATATACACCCATCAATGCAGCGTGTCCATGATTTACAGTCAAATAAGTTCCGTGTTCATAGTAATTCGCTATAGGAAGGTTGATGATAAAGCCAAGTACCCCGGCTCCAAAGAAATTCCAGAAGTTGACTGCAACCAGGAATAAGAATACTTCAGGGAAGCCGAACTGTTTGCCTGAGCTTCCATTTACCTTATTATTGTCTTCCAGAATTTTTGGGAGTTTACTGAAACGCCATGCCTCTAGGGTGAGCAGAACCAAAGGAACTACCTGTAAGGTTGAGAATACAGCCCCCAGAGCCATAGTTCCAACAGGTTTCGCATTCCAATAGAAATTATGAGAAATACCGAGCAATCCCGATCCCAGGAATAAAAGTGTCGCCAGATATATAACACGGATTGCTGCTTGTTTGTTGATCAGACCCATTAAAACCATAAAGTATCCGATCAATACTGTCGTGAAAACTTCAAAAAATGCTTCGGCCCACATATGAACCACCATCCATCTCCAGAAGTCGGCAATGACAAAATTGGTATTTGGAGTGGCAATAAAACCGGAGATCAGCAAAAGTATAATGCTGAATGTGGTGTAGATAAGCCAGTTTGGCAAGGCCCATGGCTGTTTTACTTTCAATACCGGTTTGATACCGCGATAGATTGTGACTGCCCATATTATGAAAACTATTCCTAATATGATTTGCCATATTTTGCCTAATTCTACATATTCCCACCCCTGGTGCCCCAGCCAGTACCAGCTTTTTGCGAGTAGACCATGGGGGCCAAGGAACATGCCGGCTAATGACCCGCCGACCAGCAATACAGTTAGCCAGAATATGGTATTGATTAATTTAACCTGGCTTTTGGCTTGTGCAGGTGAAATGAGTGACATCATAAAAAATGAAGCGCCTATCCAGCAGGCCGAGATCCAGAGCAGGGATAATTGAACATGCCAGCTTCGGGTTATGGTAACCGGTAAGGCTTTTGAGATATCAATTCCGAAGAAATTGACAAATCCGACAAAATCATGGACGGTTAAAATTCCGGACAGAACCTGAGTGCCGAATAGCAAAATGGCAACATAGAAATATTTGAATGTAGCATGCTGAATGGCATCAGGAGCGAATTTCGAAACTTCTGCCTTAGTCATAAAGGCTTGAGCCTTATTGGTATATGCATCATCGTCCAGCTTATCCATTCTGCCATAATAGTATAATACAATTCCCAGTCCGAGTAATAAGCCCAGTGAACCGATAATACTCCATATCACTGTTGCTGAAGTAGGCGTATTTCCTGCACCCGGATCAAAAGGCCAGTTATGCGTATAACTATAGGTTTCGCCGGGTCTTTCCACACCACAGACCCATGCACCCCAGAAGAAGAATTTTGATAAGGACTTTATGTCTTCTAACTCGCTGATATAGCCCATTGGTTTAAACGAACCTGCAAATGCCGGGTTAGTGAATATATTCTTATAGTACTCCTCTAGATTGGAAAATGCAGCCACCTGCGAATCTGCAAGCTTGACACTATTGGTATTTTTGTCGTAACGGTTAACCTTTATTTCATATTTAACCTGCTCCTGTGCTCCTTTTACAGCAAGCTCGCTGTTTTGGACGCTGATCAGCCCCGATCTGTAATAATCGTTCATATACTCAGACATGCGGTGGAGTGCTTCGGCAGTATAATCGGGGCCTCTATTTGCGCCGTCGCCAAACATTGATCCATATTCCATCAGGGCATATTCCTGAAATACAGCCTGTCCTTTAAGAATATCTTCTTTAGAAATTATGACTTCCCCTTTCTCAGTAGTGTAGTTGGGGATAGGCGGGGCCTCGGTATATGTATGAATGCCTATCATAGCTACTCCGCAGATGCTTACAATAAAAATAATCAACAGGGGCAGCCACCAGTTCTTAGGGTTAAGAAGATAGTTTATAGAATTATTGCTTGACATAATTTTTATTTTTTGAGTAAATATATCATAACAAAATAATAAAAGATAAGAATATCTTTAATTATTTGTTGGATATTTTGATGCGTGATTATTTCTGATTGATTGTTGTATAAAATTTGTAGTTTTCTTTTTTTTAGGATTTATGTTTTCAAAATCTACTGAGTATGCCCTTAGGGCGACCATATATATAGCACAAAAAAGTTCTGAGAACTGTAAGCTGGGAATAAAGGCTATTTCGGATGCAACAGATTCTCCGCCTCCTTTTACTGCAAAAATATTGCAGGAGCTTACCAGGAACAATAAAATTATCAGTTCTGTTCGTGGACCGAATGGTGGATTCTATATGACTGAAGAAGCAAAAAATCTGCCGGTTCGTTCTGTTCTGGATGCGATGGAGGAGGACAGTGTGCTGGAAAGATGTATTTTGGGTTTGAATAAATGTTCTGAAGCCAAGCCATGCCCTATGCATT
>Ga0209480_10002860_pt1:7500-11587 | contig 11587 bp, 2 predicted proteins | sample JI61114C2DNA_FD_187501 | JGI IMG/M metagenome (GOLD analysis project Ga0209480, IMG submission 187501) | Wastewater effluent complex algal communities from Wisconsin, to seasonally profile nutrient transformation and Carbon sequestration -... | ecosystem: Engineered > WWTP > Effluent...
CCCCATGCACCTTCACTACAACTTAACATTGATATTGGATACAGGATGTGTAGGATAGGTGGGAGTTATTGAAGCGGGTTCGCCAGGATTCGTGGAAACAACCTTGAAATACCACCCTTTCTGTATACGGTGTCTAATCCCGCACAGCGGGAGACATTGTTTGGTGGGTAGTTTGACTGGGGTGGTCGCCTCCAAAAGAGTAACGGAGGCTTTCAAAGGTAAGCTCAGTACGCTTGGTAACCGTACGTGGAGTGCAATAGCATAAGCTTGCTTGACAGTGAGACCAACAAGTCGATCTGGGTCGAAAGACGGATATAGTGATCCGGCGGTTCTGCATGGAAGGGCCGTCGCTCAAAGGATAAAAGGTACGCTGGGGATAACAGGCTGATCTCCCCCAAGAGCTCATATCGACGGGGAGGTTTGGCACCTCGATGTCGGCTCGTCACATCCTGGGGCTGGAGAAGGTCCCAAGGGTTCGGCTGTTCGCCGATTAAAGTGGCACGCGAGCTGGGTTCAGAACGTCGCGAGACAGTTCGGTCCCTATCTGTTGTGGGCGTTGGAAGTTTGAGTGGGGCTGTCCTTAGTACGAGAGGACCGGGATGGACAAACCGCTAGTGAATCTGTTATGGCGCCAGCTGTACTGCAGAGTAGCTACGTTTGGAATAGATAAGCGCTGAAAGCATCTAAGTGCGAAACTAGCCACAAGATGAGACTTCCATTGAGGGCCGTAGAAGACTACTACGTTGATAGGTTACAGGTGTAAAGGTGGTAACATCATAGCCGAGTAATACTAATTACCCGAAGCTTTCTTCGTACCCAATTTAAATTGGGTACAAGGCAGATAGACTACTACGATGTAGTAGCTAATAATGCTGTTGTTTTCTTATTCAAGTACTTTTTTCCGGTATGTTAAGATATTTGTGAAGTATCAAGATATAAGTATGAAGAATCAAGACGAGTTTTTAGTCTTGATACCTGATACCAGATACTTGCTACTTTCAAGATCTTTAGGTGCCTATATCGGCGGTGTCCACCTCTTCCCATTCCGAACAGAGAAGTTAAGCCCGCCAGAGCCAATGGTACTGCCGTAACAGGTGGGAGAGTAGGTCGGTGCCCAATTTTAAACAAAGCCCCTTTCGTAAGATTGGGGCTTTTTTGTTTCTCAATTTTTGGAATGTCGGTGCCTTCCCTCCCGATAGCAATCGGGACCGAACAATTTCCTCCCCCTGCTTCCGCTCAGGGCTTTCGCTCCCCCCTCCAAAGGGGTACAAAATCCTGCTTCATTGTCTATTATTCTTTCAAAACCACATCCAGATAGGTTATCGGATGACAATAGGATATACAACAAAAAGTCCGCCTAATTTATTGATCTCGCAAAGACGCAAAGACGCAGGAAGTGTGGAGGTGGCGGGTCAGGCCCGCCATGACGGTCGTTTGGGGGGTGATAGGGAGATTCCGGCTCGGAGGCCGGAATCTGAGTGAGCGGTACTGCCTAATAATATTAGGTTCTTTGTAAGTTTGACGTGATCTAGCTCATTTTCTCAACCATTATTTTTATCTATACTTGCAAAATAATACTTGTTTTAAAGCATCTGGAATCCATTTTTAAGTGTTTAGACTGCAATTTTAACATCCTATTTCAAGCTTTTTACGTACATTTGAATAATTTAGAAATACATATGAATATCAATATAGGATCACGCAGAGAAGTATTAATGCACCTGGAAAAGTATATGCTTGAAAAGATGCATGAATACCTTAAGCCTATCGATACAAACTGGCAGCCTTCCGATTTTCTGCCTGATTCAACACGCGATACATTTTATTCAGAAATTAGGGATTTAAAGGAAAATGCTAAAGCGCTTTCTTATGATCTGGTAGCGGTTTTGATCGGTGATACGATTACCGAAGAAGCTCTTCCAACCTATGAATCCTGGTTGACTATGGTTGACGGCATTTCGAAAGATGAACAAAACGGTTGGATGAAATGGGTGAGACTCTGGACTGCAGAAGAAAACCGCCACGGTGATCTGCTGAATAAATACCTTTATCTATCGGGCCGTGTGGATATGCGCCAGATGGAAATCTCAACTCAATATCTGATTGCTGATGGGTTTGATATTGGTACCGGTCATGACCCTTATCGTAACTTTATTTATACCAGTTTTCAGGAACTCGCTACAAATATTTCGCATAGAAGGGTTGCTTCATTGGCTAAGGCTGACGGGGATACACTTTTGTCAAAAATGTGTGGTGTAATAGCTTCGGATGAGGCCAGACACGCAAAAGCATATAAAGATTTCATGCTTCGTATTTTTGAAGTAGATCCAAGTGAGGCAATGATTGCTTTTGAAGATATGATGCGTAATAAGATTGTAATGCCTGCTCACTTCTTACGCGAAGTAGGTTTACAAATGGGTCAGACATTCGGTCACTTTACTGATGCTGCACAACGACTAGGTGTTTACACCGCAGTTGACTATGTACAGATCATGAAACAACTGATTGATGAATGGCATATTGAAAAAATTACTGATCTGAATGAAGCCGGTGAAAAAGCACGTGACTATGTCATGAATTTACCAAACCGTTTAATCAGGATTGCCGAAAGAATGAAGAATCCTTCCCTTGAGTATAAGTTCAGCTGGATAGCAGGATAATTAAATTAATAAGAAAAGCCCGACCTGTATTTCTACTGGTCGGGCTTTTCTGTTATTTTTAAAATCACTTTTTAACTAATTGCATCTTCTCTGGATTCCACAGTATTGCAGTATCGTTGTTATAACGGTCATTACACAACAATGCAGGTGCTGCAGCACGATATCCGAAAATAGCATCCTCGGCAACTTTACCATTATTTTTAATTGCATTAAAGAAATTTACAAAATGGTCGTAAGGACCACCCATATAGCCTTTTTCTGCTGCAAAGGTATATTCTTCCTGCGGTAGAATTCGTTTACGATCACTTAAAGGAGTGCCAGCATTTTTCATCTTTTCAATGAAAAATGGATCATCAGAAGAAAAGTTTTTATTTCTCCTCAGTGTAACACTATCCCAGCCAATATCCATCGCACCTTCACTTCCTACCAGTTTTAATATTGTATTTCCACTGGTTCCATCGGCAAAATTACATCTTAGGGAAAGATTAAATGCCGGGTGAGCCTGAGCTTGTTCAGGATAATCGAAAATTCCTAAAAGTACATCAGGAACTTCCCGTCCGTCTTTCCAATACCTTAATCCGCCGGAGGAATAGATCTTATTCGGACCGAAGGAATCTGTTATAAAATGTAAACTTGAGAAGAGGTGAACAAACAGATCACCCGACATTCCGGTTCCGTAATCACGATAATTTCTCCAGCGGAAGAAACGCATCGCATCAAATGAGCGCTTGGTTGTATTGCTTACAAATGTATCCCAGTCGACAGTAGCGGCTGAAGCATCAGCAGGTATTGGATATTGCCAGGCACCACCCGGTGAATGACGTGCCCAGAATCCTTCAGCAAAGTTAAGCTGACCAATTGCTCCGTCTTTTAAAAGTTCCTTTGCTTTCTCATTTCCCAGTGAAGATACTCCCTGGCTACCAACCTGAAATACCTTTCCAGTTTCCTTTTGTGCTTTGATCACTGCAGGTCCTTCAGTAATATCATGAACCATTGGCTTTTCACAGTAAACATGTTTGCCCGCTCTCATGGCATCGATGGAGATCTGCTGATGCCAGTGATCGGGGGTAGCAACTATAACTGCATCAATATCAGGGCGGTTTAATATTTCCTTATATGATCTTGTGGTGAAAATGTCTTGTCCCCAACGTTCTTTTGCAGCTTTTAGCCGACCATCATAGAGATCACACACGGCTACCAGTTTTACACCAGGGACCTTTAAAGCTGTGATCGTATCTCCAGTACCCATTCCACCAGCTCCTATTAGTGCAATATTAATATTGTCATTTGCGCCAATGTATTGTCTTTTGTGAATTATAAACTGTGCTGTTTCACTTTCCTGAGCTGCAGCAAGTACATTGCTTCCAACCGCAACGGCGGCAGTAGTTGCTGCAATTTTTTTAATAAAGCCTCTGCGGGATGATTCC
>Ga0209480_10002861_pt1 | contig 11583 bp, 6 predicted proteins | sample JI61114C2DNA_FD_187501 | JGI IMG/M metagenome (GOLD analysis project Ga0209480, IMG submission 187501) | Wastewater effluent complex algal communities from Wisconsin, to seasonally profile nutrient transformation and Carbon sequestration -... | ecosystem: Engineered > WWTP > Effluent > Algae...
ATCATAGGTCCGCGCGAGATGGCCGATGAACAGGACGGTCAAGGCAAGGAAGGCCAGGCCGGCGAGCGGCAGCGGACGGATCGGCGCGTATCCGTCGGCGCGCAGCTGCTTCCTGCCGGTGAGCATGCTCGATGGCAGGCGGTCGCGATGCCGCAGTGCATGCACCACCACGCCGCCCAGGTGGAGCAGGACCACGGCCAGGAAGCCATTGGCCAGCAACTCATGCAGTTCCTTGACCGACCCGGATTCGCCGCCGGTCGCCATCAGGGTGCCGGTGATGCCAAGGCCCAGCGCCAGGCTGGCCATCGTCACCGCGGCCCAGCTGGAGGCCGGGTTATGGCCGGCCCATTCCTTGCCACGACCCGAGACCATGTCCCTGAAATAGCCGAACAATCGCGCGGGGTTCAGGACGAGATCGCTTGCGCGGGCATGGCGTGTCCCGACCAGCGACCAGACGATCCGCAGCAGCAGCACGAACACCATGCACAGCCCCGCCAGCATGTGCAGCGAGAATCGCGCCGACTCGTCATCGACCAGGTTCGCGATGGCGAACGCCGCGGCGAAAAACCCCGCGAACAACCAGTGGAACACTCGGGTGGGGGCATCGTAGATCAGCACGTTGCGCATGGCAGGCTCTCTCGGTCTGGAGGCTCCGATCGTGGGCGCCGCCTCTGCCGGCGACCATAAGGCGAATGCCCTAACGCCAATCAAATCAACAATTTGCGGCCGAACGGGCACCCATGGCGAGCTACGCCACACCCCGCGCCGCCAGCATTCGGTCCAGCACCGACTTCAGCGCCAACGGACGCAATGGCTTCACCAGCAGGGGCAAGCCGGCTTCCTGCGCGGCGCTGCGCACGGCCCCCGTCTGGTCGGCACTCAGGATCAGGCAGGGCACGTTGCCGAACTCGAGGGACAGGCGCTGGCGCAGGGACACGCCGTCATCGCCATGGTCGAGGTGGTAGTCGAAGACCCAGAGGTCGGCGGTGCCGCGCGACAGCTCGACGCGCGCGGCGTCGCCATCGGCCACGGCACGCACCTCGCATCCCCAGCCTCGCAGCACGCTGGCCAACGCCTCCAGCGCCTGCGGTTCGTTGTCCACCAGCAGCACGCGCAGGCCCGCCAGGCCGCGCGTCGCATTGCGATGGGGCTGCATGGCTGCCACCCGCGGCACCTCGATGCCGAAGCGGCTGCCGCGCCCGGGCCTGCTGTGCAGGTCGACATCGGAACCGAGCAGGACCGCGATGCGGCGGGCGATGGCCAGGCCCAGGCCAAGCCCCTGCCCCGGTGCATCCTCGCCGCGGCGGAACTCCTCGAAGATCGCGTCGAAGCGCACCGGCTCGATCCCGGGGCCGGTGTCGTGGACCTCGATGCGCAGCGCATCGCCATCGCGGCGCACACCCAGCAGCACGCTGCCGCTCGCGGTGTAGCGGACCGCATTGGCCAGGAAATTCTGCAGGACGCGGCGCAGCAGTTGCGGGTCGCTGCGAACCCACGCGCGGGTGGGCACGTGGCGCAGGCGCAGGCCGCGCTCGCGGGCGAGCACGTCGAACTGCGCGACCAGCGGATCCAGCACCTCGGCCAGCGGAAAATCCCGCGGCTCCGGCACCAGTCCACCCGCTTCCAGCCGCGACATGTCCAGCAGCGTGCCCAGCAGGTCGGTGGTGGAATCCAGCGCGCCGCCGATCTGCCGGGCGAGCTCGCGCTGCTCGCCATCGCCGCGCTGCTGCAAGGCGTCCGCGAACAGGTGCGCGGCATGCAGCGGCTGCAGCAGGTCGTGGCCGATGGCGGCGAGGAAGCGACTCTTGGCGTCGTTGGCGCGCTCGGCCTCGCGCTTGGCGGTCTCGAGCATCGAGGTGCGTTCGCCGACGCGCTGCTCGAGCGTCTCGTTGATGCGCTTGAGGCCGGTCTCGGCCTGGCGGAACGCGGTGACGTCGGTGAAGGTGGCGACGAAGCCCCCGCCCGGCATCGGATTGCCGCGGATTTCCACGATGCTCCCGTCCGGGAACACCCGTTCCGACAGGTGCGCGGTGCCGGCACGCATATGCGCCAGCCGGCGCTGCAGGGCGGCATCGTCATCGTCCGCGTCGCCGAGCGCACGCAGCGCCCATTGCGATGCCTCGGCGATCGGCATGCCCACCCGCAGCATGCCGGGCGGGTAGCCGAACAGTTCGGCGTAGCGGCGATTCCATGCGACCAGCCGCAGCTCGGCATCGACCACGCTGATGCCTTGGCTCATGTTCTCCAGCGCCGCTTCCAGCACGCGCTGGTTGAAGCGCAGGTCCTGGCTGGCCTCGCCGACGATCGCGGCGACGGTGTCGAGGTCGGCACCGGGTCGACCGGCATCGGTGGCATCGCGACGGGCCGCATCCAGCAACACGCGCGCCGACGCCGAACCGAGCACCGACGACAACGCTCGTTCGATCTCGGTTTCGGCGTCGCGACCGCGCGCCAGCAGGTGCTCGACCTGCGTCGCCGGCAGGAAGCGGCGCGCGACGTTGTCCAGGCTGCGCGCATCCAGCCGGCGTCGGCCCAGGCTGGCCACCGGCCGATGCCAGGCCGACAGCAGCAACGTGGTGAACGTGCCGACGAACAGGCTGGCGGCGACGGCGCGACCCAGCGGGCTCCAACCGGTGAGGCCGAAGAAGCCCTCGGGTGCCAGCCAGGCGATGCCGAACGGCCCCCCCTGCAACCACGCCGGTGCGTCGTCGCGCAGGAGCAGCGGCACCGGCAGGCACCAGGCCCAGGTCAGGAACGCGGCGACCATACCAACCAGGGCCGCGCGTGGCGGGGTCTGCGTGCGCCACACCGCGAAGCCCAGCGCCGGGGCCAGCGTCGCCAACGCCGAGAACGACAGCGCGCCGACATCGGCCAGCGCCGCATTACCGGCGATCGAGCGACTGTAGGCCCAGGCCAGCAGCATGATCGCGGCGATGCCGAGCCGGCGCAGCAACAGCACGTTGCCGCGCAGGTCGCCGGCGTCGCCACGCGCCCACGCGCCGCGCAACAGGCCGGGGGCCAGCCAGTGGTTGCCGATCATCAAACTCAAGGTGAGCGTGCTGACCACCACCATGCCGGTGGCCGCGCTGAGTCCTCCGAGGAACGCGAACAGCGCCAGCCCGGTGTGCGATTGCGACAACGGCAGCGCCAGCACGTACAGGTCGGAGGGCACGCCCTGTCCGGCCAGCAGCGCATCGCCGGCGCGCGCCAGCGGCAGCACCGGCAACGCGATCAGGACGAGGTACAGCGGGAACAACCAGCGGGCGGTCAGGACGTGGCGCTCGTCGCGGCATTCGACCACGCCGACATGGAACTGGTGCGGCAGGGTGAACATCGCCAGCACGCCCAGCAACACCAGCGGGATGAAGCCGCCGTTGTCGGTCGATGCCGCGGCTTCCGGCAATGACGGCGGCGATGGCAATCCCAGGCCCAGCCAGACGAACAGGCCCAGCGCCAGCATGGCCACCAGCTTGAACAGCGACTCGAACGCCATTGCCAGCACCAGCCCGCGGTTGTGCTCGGCCGCGCTGGCGCGACGGGTGCCGAACAGCATTGCGAACAGGCCCATCACCAACGCGACGTACAGCGAACTGTCGCGCCACGGCGGCTGGTCGGCCCCGGCCTGCGAGTCGGTCAGCAGGGCGAAACTCATCGACACCGCCTTCAGCTGCAGGGCGACGTACGGAATCAGGCCGAGCACCGCGATCAACGTCACGCCCGCGGCGAGCCATGCGTCCTTGCCCAGGCGGGTGGCGATCAGGTCGGCGATCGAGGTCGCATTGCTGGCGCGCGCCAGCTTCACCAGTTGCAGCATCAGCCCCGCGCCGAGCGCGTACAGCAGCAGGGTGCCGACGAAGGTGGGCGGCAGCGGCCAGTCGTAGCGCGCGGCCTGGGTGACGGTGCCGAAGAACGTCCATGACGTGCAGTAGACCGCCAGCGACAAGGCGTACACGTGGCGCCAGTGGCCAGCGAGGACACCCGGGCGACGCTCGGCATACAGGGCGGTGCCGAACAGCAGGCCCAGCCACAGCACCGCAGCCGCGACGACGACCGCGACGCTCAGCATCGCGCCACCGTCAGGCATGGGCATCGTGGCGAATGGTCAAGGCATCGCATGCGCGGCGAGGATAACGCGACGGCGGGCCAAGGCCCGCCGTCGGAGTTGCAACGCGTGGCAGGCTTCGATCAGAAGTCGTACTTCACGGTCAGGCTGTACTGGCGCGGCGGGCCGTAGAAGCCGGTGTGCACGCCCAGCGCGGCGTACAGGTTGTAGCCGGTGGTGCGGTATTCCTTGTCGGTCAGGTTGCTGCCCTGCAGGGAGACGGTCCACGCATCGTTGGCCTTCCAGATGATGCCGGCGCCCACCAGGCCATAGCCGTCCTGGGTGATCGGCTGCACGGTGGCCAGGGTCACCGGGTCCTTGACCACTTCGGTCGTGGCCACCACGCGACTCTGGTAGGTGTAACCCACGCGCGCCGACAGGCTGCCGCCGCCGTCCAGGTCGATGCGGTATTCGGCGTTCAGCGCGCCGGAGAAATCCGGGGCGTTGGTGAATTCCTGCTGGTCGGCGATGTTGACGTTCTTGAACATGTAGGTATCGAACTTCGCATCCAGCCAGGCCAGGTTGCCGGAGATGTTGAAGTTGTCGGTGGCCATCCACTGGTATTCGACTTCGAACCCGTTGACCGTGCCCTCGCCGGCGTTGGTGAAGTCGCCGAAGAACGCCTTGGTGTTCTGCGGCGTGGTGTACTCGGTGAAGATCGAGAGCTGGATGTCCTTGTACTTGTTGTGGAACGCCGACAGGTTCAGGAACAGGCGCTGGTCGAGCAGGCCCATCTTGGTGCCCACCTCGAAGCTGTCGACCTGCTCGTCCTGGAACGGCTCGGCCGAACGCGGGACCGCGGTGGCCTGCGCGCGGATGTTGTAGCCGCCCGACTTGAAGCCGCGCGAGGCCAGGCCATAGACCATGATGTCCGGGGTGACCTGGTAGTCCAGCGAGATCTTCGGCGACAGGTTCTTGAAGTTGATGGTCTTGTCGAACGCAGCCGCCACCACGCCGCTGGGCTTGGTGAAGGTGCCATCGGTGTAGCCGATGTTCCTGACCACCGCGTGCTTGTCCTCGTTGGTCCAGCGCAGGCCCGCGTCGATGCTGAACTTGTCGCTGACGTCGAAGGTCCAGTCGGCGTACGCGGCGATGCTCTCGGTGTAGACCGTGCCCTGGGTGTCGCCGAAGCTCAGGTTGAAGAAATTGTTGAGGACCTGGCCACCCGCCTCGCCGTCGAACTTGTAGATGCCGATCACGCCGCGCGAACGACCGCCGGCATCGTAGTTGGCCTGGAATTCGTGGGTGACCTGCTCGTCGCTGTAGAACGCCTTGACGTCGGCGATCTTGTCCGGGGTGGTGTCGAAATCGATGTTGGTCTCGGTATCCGACTCGCGCTTGGCCAGCACGTACTTGAAGGTCCAGTCTTCGTTCATGCGGAAGTTGGCGACCACGGACGCACCGCTCAAGGTGGTGTCGTTGACGTTGGGCATGCCGTTGCGTACGTCGTAGCGGTCCGCCAGCGGCAGGAACGGGCCGGTGGTCGGGGTCAGCAGCGCGTCGTACGGATTGGCGCGGAGCATCTGCGCGCCGCGCACGCCGGACCCGTCATCGACATGGTCGAACGCGAACTGCAGGTCGAAGCTGTCGGTGACGTAGGCGCCCAGGTTGGCGCGGACCGCGCGGACCTTCTTGTCGCTGACCTGCGCGCCGGTGACCAGGTTCTCGCCGAAGCCGTCGCGGTGCAGGTCGGCCACCGAGATGCGGCCGCGCAGGTATTCGCTGCCGCCGAAGCCGCCACCGAGCGCGGCCTTGATGTCGCGCTGGCCGTAGTTGCCCAGGGTCACCGAGCCGTAGCCGTTGAAATCGGAGCGCAGGCCCTTGGAGATGTACTTGATCGCGCCGCCGATGGTGTTCTTGCCGTACAGCGTGCCCTGCGGGCCGCGCAGCACTTCGATGCGATCGACGTCGAACACGTCGAGCAAGGCGCCCTGAGGACGGGCGATGTAGACGTCGTCCATGTAGATGCCCACGCCCGGATCCACGCCCCACAGCGGATCGGACTGGCCGACGCCGCGGATGTAGGCGGTCAGCGTGCTGCTGGAGCCACGCGCTGCGTAGATCGTCAGGTTCGGCACCTGCCCGTCGAGGTCGGCCAGGTCCTTGACGTTGAGCCTGTCCAGCGAGTCCGCGGTGAACGCGGTGACCGCGACCGGCACTTCCTGCAGGGTCTCCTCGCGCTTGCGGGCGGTGACCTTGATGCCTTCGAGTGTCGTGGTCTTCGGGCCGTCCGCCGCCGGCGCGGCGTCCTGTGCCATCACGGTGCCGGTGCCGGCCAGCAACGACATCGCCAGCACGCCATGGATCGCCCTGCTCAATTGTTTGCGCTTCATCTGTCCCCTCCAGGGTAGGTGCACGTGGGCGGGCCCACGCCGCCGATGGGGTGCACGGTAGGTGTTAAGGACGATTAACGGCATTGGACGTTCGGACAATGGGCCGCGATCCCCACGACCGGGAGACTCGCACCCCTGATCGATGCCCACGGGGGCGCAATGGCATTCCTGATCGTGTTGGCCGCGCTGTGCTTCCTGATGTTCGTGGCCTACCGCGGCTACAGCGTGATCCTGTTCGCGCCGGTGGCGGCGCTGGGCGCGGTGCTGCTGACCGATCCGCACCTGGTCGCGCCGATGTTCACCGGCCTGTTCATGGACAAGATGGTCGGGTTCCTCAAGTTGTACTTCCCGGTGTTCCTGCTCGGCGCGTTGTTCGGCAAGGTCATCGAGCTGTCGGGTTTCTCGAAGTCGATCGTGGCCGCGACCATCCGCGTGGTCGGGGCACAACGGGCGATGCTGGCGATCGTCGCGGTCTGCGCCTTGCTGACCTACGGCGGCGTCTCGCTGTTCGTGGTGGTGTTCGCGGTCTACCCCTTCGCCGCGGAATTGTTCCGCCAGTCCGACATCCCCAAGCGGCTGATCCCGGGCACCATCGCGCTGGGCGCGTTCACCTTCACCATGGACGCGCTGCCGGGCACGCCGCAGATCCAGAACATCATCCCGACCACCTTCTTCGGCACCGACACCTGGGCTGCGCCGGTGCTGGGCACGTTGGGCGGCGTGTTCATCCTGATCGTCGGCATGGTCTACCTGGACTGGCGCCGCCGCGTCGCCCTCAGGGCCGGCGAAGGCTATGGCGACGCTGCCACCCTGGTGAACGAACCCGTCCCGTTCGCCGGCGGCAATCTGGTCAATCCGATGATCGCGATCCTGCCGTTGCTGGTGGTCGGCATCGTCAACAAACTGCTGACGCTGTGGATCCCAGGCGTCTATGGCGAGAGCCACAGCTTCGATCCGGCGGTGATCGGCAACGCCGTGCCGGTCGTACAGGAAGTATCGAAGCTGGCCGCGATCTGGGCGGTGGAAGGCGCCTTGCTGGCCGGCATCGCCTGCGTGCTGCTGTTCGCATGGAAGCCGGTGACCTCGAGCTTCGCCGAGGGCAGCAAGTCGGCGATCGGCGGCGCGTTGCTGGCCGGCATGAACACCGCGTCGGAATACGGCTTCGGCGCGGTCATCGCCGCCCTGCCAGGCTTCCTCGTGGTCGCCAATGCACTGGGCTCGATCCCGAATCCGCTGGTCAACGAAGCGGTCACCGTGACCGCATTGGCCGGCATCACCGGCAGCGCATCGGGCGGCATGAGCATCGCGCTGGCCGCGATGGCCGAGACCTTCATCGCCAACGCGAACGCCGCCGGCATCCCGATGGAGGTGTTGCACCGCGTGGCCGCGATGGCCTCCGGCGGCATGGACACGTTGCCGCACAATGGCGCGGTGATCACCCTGCTCGCGGTGACGGGACTGACCCATCGGCAGGCCTACAAGGACATCTTCGCGGTCACGCTCATCAAGACGATGGCGGTATTCGTGGTGATCGGCCTGTATTACGCCTTCGGCCTGACCTGAGGCTGGCGAAACACGCGACGCTTGCCAGTGCACGGCGTGGCCCGCACCATGCCGGCCCATGAGCGAAGCACACGATCCGCACGTCCTGCCCACCCGTACCACCCCGACGTGGGAGGTCGAACTGCTGATCGCCGGCGGTGCGGTGTTCGCCATGTTGCAGCTGCCTGGTCAACTTGATGATGCGCTGTTCGCACTTGAGCCGCGGCTGGGCAGCGACTGGCGGCAGATCCTGATACTCGGCTACATCTACTGCAAGAGCGCGGCGATGATCCTCGCCACCACCTTCGTCCTGCACCTGCTCCTGCGTGCGCGCTGGATCGCCCTGGTCGGCATGCACTCGGTCTATCCAAAAGGCATCCTCCTCGAAAAGCTCCGCATGGGGCCGATCCAGAACGAGGTCGAACGCGAGCTCGACCAGCCGATCCCCGATCGCATTGAACGCGCCGACAATCTCGCCACCACGGTTTTCGCGATCGGCGTCATGCTGGCAACGATGCTGATCGCGATCGCGGTGGGCGCCACCACGCTCTATGCAAGTGGGATGCTGGCCGCCATGGCCAGCCAGGGTCGGATCGCGGCCACCTCCGCCATGCTCGCGATCTTCGCGATGGTCATGCTGCCCTGGATGGCAGTGGCCTTGCTGGACCAGCACAAAGCCGCGCAGTGGCCGGCAGACGACTGGAAGCGCCGGACGCTACGCGCCTGCCTGCGCGGCTATTCCCGCATCGGTTTCAGCCGCAGCGGCAATCCGATCATGGCCTTGCTGGCGAGCCATGGCGGGGATCGCAAGGCGATCGCGCTGACCACGACGGTGATGTTCCTTGCATTGACCGCCGCCGGAATTTCGCTGGCGATGCTGCGCAAGCCGGGGTTGCTTGGCAGCTATGCCATGTTCCCGCAGTCGGAAACGCGCCGGATCGATCCGGCGTACTACGACGACCAGCGCACGCCAACGCGGGATGCGGCAACGCCGTACCTGCAATCCATCACCATCGCCGGGCCTTACCTCGAACTGATCGTGCCTTACCGACCCCGCCTCGACGATCCCGCCATGCGCCGTACGTGCGCGCATGCGGATGGATTGCCGCAGGCACGACGAACCGATGTTCGCCTTGCCTGCCTGCAGGCATTGCGCGCAGTGACACTGGATGGAAAGCCGTTCAACGACTTGCGCTACGAGATCTCCAGCGATCCGCGCACCGAACGCCCCGCGTTGCTGGCGATGATCGATGTCCGCGAGCTTGCCCGTGGTCGCCATGAAATCCGCATTGCGCGTCCACCCCGCACAGACAGGAACCCGGACAAGGACGATCCGGATCCGGGTTACGACCAGATCCCGTTCTGGAAGTAACTACGCTCGCGACCCTGCGACGCTCGGGGCTTAAAATCGCGGCGTGAGCGACACGCCGCAACGCAAAATCATCCACGTCGACATGGACGCGTTCTATGCGTCGGTCGAGCAGCGCGACGATCCTTCATTGCGCGGCAAGCCGGTCGTCGTCGCCTGGCGTGGCGCGCGTTCGGTGGTCTGCGCGGCCAGCTACGAAGCCCGCGTGTTCGGGGTGCGTTCGGCGATGCCGGCGGTGCGCGCGGAACGCTTGTGTCCGGATGCCGTCTTCGTGCCGCCCGACTTCATCCGCTACAAGGCGGTGTCGAAGCAGGTGCGCGGGATCTTCGAGCGCCACACCGACCTCATCGAACCGCTGTCGCTGGACGAGGCCTACCTCGATGTCACCGCGCCGAAGCAGGACCTGGGCAGCGCCACCGCGATCGCCCTGTCCATCCGCGATGCGATCCGCGAGGAAACCCTGCTGACCGCCTCGGCCGGCATCGCGCCCAACAAGTTCCTGGCCAAGATCGCCAGCGACTGGAACAAGCCGGACGGGCAGTTCGTGCTGAAGCCGGCGATGGTCGATGCGTTCCTGGCGCCACTTGCGGTCGGCAAGCTGCCGGGCGTGGGCAAGGTGATGGAAGCGAAACTCACCGGACTCGGCATCACCACCTGCACCGACCTGCGACTGCATGGCGCCGCTGCGCTGGAGCAGCGCTTCGGTCGTTGGGGCCGGCGCCTGCATGAACTCGCGCTGGGCATCGACGAACGCAGCGTGCAGCCCGAGCGCCTGACCCTGCAGGTCTCGGCCGAGGACACCTTCCCCGAGGACCTGCCGCTGGACGCACTCGAGGACCACATCCGGCGCCTGGCGACCAAGGCCTGGGCCGGCTACCTGCGTGAGCGCGAACGCCACCCCGAGCGCATCGCCCGCACCGTGGTGCTGAAACTGAAGACCCGCGATTTCCGCACGCTCACGCGCAGCCTCACCGCGCCCGAGCCGCCCACCAGCGAAACCGCGCTCGCCGACAACGCCTGCGACCTGCGCGCCCGCGTGGCCCTGCCCGCCGGCACGCTGTACCGGCTGGTCGGCGTGGGCCTGTCCGGCTTCAGCGAAGCGGATGGAAACCCGGCGATGGATGACCTTTTCGGTTGATCAGGGCAAGGTCCCCGACACCACCGGCAGGCTGATGAAGCTCGCCTGTTCCGGCGTGGCGACGATCCGCTGGACAGCCTTGCGATAGTCGCCCGGCTTGGCGAAGAAGATGTTGTCGACGTAGGTCTGCGGGTTGCGGTCGTACAGCGGGAACAGGCTGGACTGCACCTGCACCATCAGGCGATGGCCGGGCTTGAGCACGTGGTGCACGGTCGGCAGGTCGAAGGTGTAGGCCTGCGCCACGCCGGGCTGCAGCGGCTTCGGCGCGGCGAAGTCGTCGCGATAGCGGCCCCGGAAGATCGTGATGGCGAGCGGCAACTGGTAGCCGGCCATCTTCGGATCGTCCGGGTACTGGTCGGGGTACACGTCGATCAGCTTGACCACCCAGTCGCTGTCGCTGCCCGAGGTCGATGCGAACAGATTGGCGACGGGAATGCCGGCCAGCGCCAGCGGCGCAGCCAGCGGTGCGCTGGTGTAGCTGAGCACGTCGGTGCGGCCATCGACGAAGCGCTGGTCCCTGACCAGCCACGTGGTCCAGGTCGGGCGATCGTCCATGTTCACCGGGCGCGGCACGAACGGCACCGGCTTGGCCGGGTCGGACACGTATTCGGCGTACCCGGCCCCACCGGCCACGGGCCGCGTTCCGTCCAGGGTTTCATCGGCATGCAGGTACAACGGCACGGCGGCGTTCGGGCAGCCCTGGGGGCAACTCTGCGGCCACTGCACGTAGGTATTCCAGCGCTGGCTGCCGGCGTCGTAGATCCACACCGGCGGGGTCTTCGCCACCGCTGCGCCCGGCTTGAGGTACTGGTCGAAGAACGGCTTGAGCACGTCGCGCCGCCATTGCAGCGCGGTATCGCCCTCGAACTTGAGGTCGCCCAGGCTGCTGCCATCGTAATTGGCGCCGCTGTGCCGCCACGGTCCGATCACCAGGTGGTTGCGGGTGTTGTCGGTGTCCTTGGACTCCAGCGCGGCCCACGCGGTGTGCGCGCCGTAGATGTCCTCCTGGTCCCAGAGGCCCTGTTCCCACATCGTCGGCACGGAGATCGCCGGGAGCTTCGCCAGCAACTTGTCCAGCGCCTGCTGCTGCCAATAGCGG
>Ga0209480_10002866_pt1 | contig 11571 bp, 10 predicted proteins | sample JI61114C2DNA_FD_187501 | JGI IMG/M metagenome (GOLD analysis project Ga0209480, IMG submission 187501) | Wastewater effluent complex algal communities from Wisconsin, to seasonally profile nutrient transformation and Carbon sequestration -... | ecosystem: Engineered > WWTP > Effluent > Algae...
TTGGTGCTGGAATGAATTCAATGATTCCTTCAATAAGTGCAGTAATATCAGTCGTTGGTTTTTTCCAATCGTCACTCATCCAACCTTGCTTGGCCGAACCATAGAACGTTGGAAAGTTCAATTGATCTTCTGTTGCATCCAGTGCAAACATTAAATCAAACACGCCTTCATGCACTTCGTCAGGTGTGCAATTTTTCTTATCAACCTTATTAACAACTACAATTGGTTTAAGACCCAACTGCAATGCTTTTTGTAGTACAAATCGAGTTTGTGGCATTGGGCCTTCAAAAGCATCCACCAGCAGTAAACAACCATCGGCCATGTTAAGCACACGCTCAACCTCACCGCCAAAATCGCTGTGGCCAGGGGTATCAATTACATTGATTTTATAGTCTTTGTAGCGAACCGATACATTCTTTGCCAAAATGGTAATTCCACGCTCGCGCTCAAGGTCATTGCTGTCCATAATGAGCTCACCAGGGTTTTCGTGATCCTTAAATACGTGTCCTGCATGAAGTAATTTATCCACCAAGGTAGTTTTACCGTGGTCAACGTGGGCGATAATCGCAATATTTCTAATCTTATTTACGTCCATAAATCTGGCTTTCGGCTGCTTTTTTCAAGTTTAAGGGCGCAAAGGTAAGTTTAATTTATGGATTTGGAAGCGTGATCGTGATTTTGGTTATTGATAATAACGAAGGATAATAGACTATTTTTCAGGTACCTGATTGGTAAAGAAAACATGCAGAGCCTCCATTATCGCGTCCGGATCGGAAAAATAATGAACAGCCGCATGGGTTAGATTAAATTGTTCAATGATTTGATAATAACGATCCTCATCAACATCGTACCCTTCCATCATAATTGCTTTTACATCGGGGTCAGTAATCACCTGCCTAAAAGTTTGTGTTCGATTATTCTCTTCAATTACCCGCGAAAGTTTTCGCTTCTCCCGCTCCAGTTTCCAAAAATAATCGAAGGGCGATTCAAAGGCCTGAATTTTACTTAGTGTGTGAGGTGCCACTTTCGTGCGATCTTCAATTTTATTGGGATATAGTCGGGTTGCTTTAATGGTGATTTCATTCAACAACAAAGTATTCTCCCGAAGTAAGATGAACAGAGCATCTTCCTCAAACATAAGTGAGAGTTCTACTGAATGATAACCTACAGCAGAAAAAATGAGTGTATCGGTCAGCTTTGCCGAAATCAAAAAACTTCCAGCTGTATTGGTGGTTGTGCCTCGGTTAGCATTCTTTACTGAAATATGAACATCGGGCAGGTTACTGAATGAAGCCGAATCAACCACAATACCACGATAGATTTTTTGCGCAGCCGTGTTGCCTACTAGTAACAAAATCAAAATAACAAGAAGTGGCCGCAGCACAGTTTACAATTTTCTATTGGATGCAAAATTGGGGTAGAAAGTTCTACCTACTAAACCTCAAAAACGTACCCATGGGTAAATCGCGGCCAGTTTTTGATTTCAAAAAGAATTCTCCGCACTCGGGTGATTCAACTTCAAAATGAGTTTTAACTACGTTCAACCCAACCAAAGGCGACAAACCCACTGCATACATGGAGAGAATGAAAAAGGAATCGGTTGGTTCTAACAGCTGACTGGCTAACAAAACAAGTTCATTTAACTTTTCTTGCAAGGTCCACTTCTCCCCTTCTGGTCCGCGACCATACGGTGGCGGGTCCATAATAATACCGTTGTATCTATTCCCACGCTTTACCTCCCGCTTCACAAACTTAAGCGCATCTTCATACACCCATCGAATATCTTTTTGATCATTCAATTGCATGTTTTGATTCGCCCAATTTAATCCAGGCCGCGAAGCATCTACATGCGTTACCTCGGCACCGGCCGCTCTTGCAACAACAGACGCAGCACCCGTGTAGGCAAATAAATTTAGTACTCGTGGTTTTGTATTTTTCCAACCTGTTATGGTATCGTAAATAAAATTCCAGTTGGAGCCTTGCTCAGGAAATAATCCCACATGACCAAAACCAGTAAGGGCTAAACGCAAGGTTAGGTTAAGCGATTGATATTGATAATCTATTTGCCAGCTGTCTTGCATGGGCTTCAGCTTATTCCAGCCACCTTTCACTTCATCTCCAAAACGATAATTATCTTTTTGTTCACGCGTAAAGTGCGCATGTGCTTGTTTATTCCATTCCGTTTCTGAAAGCACAGGTTCCCAAATGGCTTGTGGCTCAGGGCGAATGAGAACAACTTTTCCGAAGCGTTCTAATTTTTCAAAACTACCACTATCAAGAAGTTCGTAGTCTTTCCAGGAAGCGGGATGAAGCAGGTTCAAGAGTTAATGTTTTAGTCGGTCAAAAATAGCAAATAACATCTTGGCAATCCTTTGATCTTGAATTTTGAATCTTGAATTTTGGATGTCTATGCATTTCAAGATCACCAGCACCCAAAATCCTAAAATAAAAAGTTTGCTTGCACTCGAGAAGCCACGAGAGCGCAGGAAGCAACAACTCTTTATAGTTGAAGGCGCCAAAGAAGTGCGCATGGCATTAGAAGCAGGTTATAAGATTGGAAACATTTTCTTTTGCGATGAGATTATCGATTCGCGCGAATCAATAGATTTATTAAAGGATGATAAAGTATTGGTGCCCGTCTCGAAAGAGGTGTTCGATAAAATTGCTATCCGCGAAAGCACAGGCGGCATTCTGGCTGTGGCCGAACAAAAAACGCATCGCCTTAAAGACATACAACTCAGTAAAAATCCACTCATACTTGTATTAGAAGCTGTTGAGAAACCTGGAAACCTGGGAGCTATCCTACGCACAGCTGATGCTGCCGGAGTTGACGCGGTAATTATCTGCGACCCACAAACAGATTTTTATAATCCCAATGTTATCCGCTCAAGCGTAGGCTGTGTGTTCACAAAACAAATTGCCTCTGCTACCTCTGCTGAAACTATTGATTGGTTAAAAGAGAATGGAATAACAATTTACTGTACTTACCTCAAAGCATCCAAACCTTATCACGAAGTTGCTTATACACAACCAACTGCCATTGCAATGGGAACCGAAGCAACAGGCCTATCAGATATTTGGGTTGATAATTCAACTGCCAACATAATTATTCCCATGCAGGGAGTTATCGATTCGATGAATGTTTCAAACGCTGCAGCGGTTGTGGTATTTGAAGCCATGCGTCAGCGGGGATTTAAATGAGAGGCGGCACTAGTGTTTGCCTATAAGCCCGCATTAAATGCGAACCCGAAATAATTGTAAGCCGAGAAAAAGTGAGTGCGTTTAAGGAATGGTTTGATGGAGTGCATTAGACGCGAAGCTATTTGATTGGTTCTAAAGTAAGCTGGTCAGGCGACCAGCATGAACTTGGGCACTAGTGTTTGCCTATAAGCCCGCATTAAATGCGAACCCGAAATAATTGTAAGCCGAGAAAAAGTGAGTGCGTTTAAGGAATGGTTTGATGGGGTGCATTAGACGCGAAGCTATTTGATTGGTTCTAAAGTAAGCTGGTCAGGCGACCAGCATGAACTTGAGGAGTTGACGCGGTAATTATCTGCGACCCACAAACAGATTTTTATAATCCCAATGTTATCCGCTCAAGCGTAGGCTGTGTGTTCACAAAACAAATTGCCTCTGCCACTTCTGCCGAAACTATTGATTGGCTAAAAGAGAATGGAATAACAATTTACTGTACTTACCTCAAAGCATCCAAACCTTATCACGAAGTTACCTATACACAACCAACTGCCATTGCAATGGGAACCGAAGCAACAGGCCTATCAGATATTTGGGTCGAGAATTCATCTGCCAACATAATTATTCCCATGCAGGGAGTTATCGATTCGATGAATGTTTCAAACGCTGCTGCTATTGTGGTATTTGAAGCCATGCGTCAGCGAGGGTTTAAATGAGAGGCGACACTAGTGCTTGCCTATAAGCCCGCATTAAATGCGAACCCGAAATAATTGTAATCCGAGAAAAAGTGAGTGAGTTTAAGGAATAGTTTGATGGGATGCATTAGACGCGAAGCTATTTGATTGGTTCTAAAGTAAGCTGGTCAGGCGACCAGCATGAACTTGGTTTGATGGAGTGCATTAGGCTGAAGCACCTACATTACTTTCGTGAAAGTTTGCTCGGTGACACAATTTGCTGATGGACTGCACGGAGGATAAAAAAATGTCAGTTCTCTTCCATCACTACTAATCTCATAACTATAAGCGTAAGAATTTTCAGCACTTGCTTTCATTAAGTCATGAAGTTTGGAATAATCACCTTTTGAATCATCATTGCTATAGCTGACCAAATTGTAAAAAAATAATTTTTCTTCCGCCTGTTTATAATTACCTGTAGTCCTATACCTATAACCTAAAATTTCCACGGAATCTTTATCCATCTCAATTCTTAGTATCTCTACGATGCCCTTTTCCTTGAAATTATACTCTAACCTTGATATTCTGTTAAAGTCCTCAACATAAACATCTTCAAACCAAACTCCTTTAATGGTTATTGTATTTATCGCGCTATCGCTATTGCAACCTATAAAGTAAAAAACACAATTTAAGAATAGAAAAACTGTCGATAATTTCACAATCTTATTTTTTGGCTTAAGTGTAAAATCAAAGATATACGAGAACGAGTTAATTTCAATTAGTAGCTACATAAAAAAGCCTGCCATGGCCCGCCATGTGATAGACACATTTATTGCGACAATGGTTGTCACATAATCAAGTAAAAAAGTGACCAAGTATCTTGAAAAAAGTAAATGAGTTTAAAAAGTGGTTTGATCGGGCACATTCCTAAACCACAAATTACCACAATGCCTCGCAAGGTTCACATGCATTTTATGGTAGGCCTAGCTAGTCATTCTCACAAAATCCATCCATCATACCAATAGGCATTCCTGGCGGGGCATCCAATACTTTCTCTTCTTTGTATTCGTCCGGAGCATCTTGAAACTGATCGATCTGTTTCACAAGATATGCATTGAAAGCTTTCCACTCTTCATCTGAAGTAGGTTTGCTTTGCAACCAACTTTTAAGTTGTTCAAGTTTAAGCGTTGCAATTGCGCGCGTAGGTGCTGATGCCTCTTTATTAAGCGCCAACTTAACCAGGTTTGTAAACAAGGCGTTGTCAATACTCATTTGAATTGCGCCCTCATAGCCACTTCGCATTGGTGACTTAAATGTGGCACTCACCAATTTATCAAGTACACTTTCTAAACTTGGCAACCGGGCATCGCGTGAATGATGCTCAAACATTCTATTAGCTCGTGCCGGATGTAGAATAAGACTGAAAGTAAGATCAGAAGCCGTTTCTGCGGCAGCCAAGGGATCGAATGTTAAATCTGTTTTTCCTTTCAACAGTTCTCTATGACGATCATAGCCCAACGGGCGTGGTGGAATAATTTTTAATAAACTTTCAGGCAATGCCAATGCACTTGGTTGAACTGTTTTAAGTAATGATTCAATAGCTTTTAATTCTTGTTGTGGCGTAAGCAATTCTGCTATCGGCTGGCCATCGCCTCGCAATGCATATCGATAGTTGAGCCCACCAACAACTTTTGCTGCCGCTTCAACCTGATACCGATGAAAGAAATAAACAGGCACAAGAGCTTCCTCTAACATGGCCATTGGCATACCTGGCTTAATGTTACGCTCACCAAAATTCTTTAACGCCAACGCACGAACTTCTAACACCCGATCTAATTCATCGGAAGGATTTTTTCCATTATCCCATAAGTGCGCGTAGGGATGTGCGCCACCTAAAGGTCTTGCATCCTGATCGGATAAAAATGTTAATCCAGCCTTCAACGAATTTTGAATGATGTCATACAACACTTTGTCTTCATCAGTACCAGCAGGAAAATCCTGATAGCCATACTCAATAGTCATTTTATCGAACGCACCAATCTTGGTATCATACGCTTCACTCAAATCAATCTTACCATCTTTAATGGTTGCTATGGGGTGTGGATAATCCATCACCGAAGCAAGATTCTCTGCACTGCTTGAATAGGCATGTGCCAATCCTAAGGTATGCCCTACTTCATGCGCAGCCAATTGGCGTAACCGCAATAATGCCATGGCTTGCATCTCTTTAGAAACAGGTTTGCCTTCTTCGTATGGCGCAAGCAATCCTTCGGCAATTAAAAAATCTTGTCGCACACGTAACGATCCAAGGTTAACATGCCCTTTTATTATTTCACCTGTGCGTGGATCAGTAACCGATGATCCATAAGACCAGCCGCGGGTTGAGCGATGTACCCAGTTAATCAGATTATAGCGAACATCCATTGGGTCTGCATCATCAGGAAGTACTTTAACTTGAAATGCATCTTTATAACCTGCTGCTTCAAAAGCTTGATTCCACCACTTTGCCCCATCCATAAGTGCCGAACGAATCGGTTCCGGTGCACCGGGATCCATATAGTAAATTATAGGTTCTACTGCTTCACTCATTGCTGCCTTTGGATCTTTCTTCTCTAACCGATGACGGGTCAGAAATCTTTTTTCAATCGGCTCACTGATAGGCGTTGCATAATCATAATATGAAATATTAAAATAGCCAGCACGCGGATCAAACTTGCGGGGCTTGTACTTATTGTCAGGTAATTTTACAAATGAATGGTGTTCGCGCACGGTAACAAAATTAGGGGTTGGCGTTACACTGCGAATGTAACCACCAGTCGCCTGGCCAGTAAGTGTTAAGGTTACTTCAAATTCAGAGTTATCAGGAAAATTTTTTGTGCGCGGTAAATAAAAGGCTGACCGCGATTTATCAAGTGAGTAGCTTCCCTGTTGACTAGATCGGAGTCTGCCAATGACATCATGCGCATCTTGTAAAAAAAAATCGGATGCATCTACCAAAACTTTCCCGCCTTCTTCAGCAACAACAGTAAAACCCCAAAGCACAGATTGAGCAAAGGCCTCCTCTACTGCTTTGCGCTCTTGCGCGTTGTCGGATATTGCGCGATAAGAATAATTTAATTCGGTCAATAAAACTTTAGGTCCTCTGCGATCAAACTTAACCACCCGCTCGCGACCCAGTTGATTGCGGTCTAATCCAATGTCATTTGATCCAATGCCTGCTGTTAGTGATTCTACATATAAAAACTCAGAATCAAATTTATCTATGATCAAATAGACCTTATCCTGTTTATCATCATAATAATATTCAATGTATCCTGGAAAATTTTTCATTCCCGCAGTTTTAGCTTCAATTCCAGAAACTGCCTGTTTCGGTTCCGGAGTAACAGGTTGAGGTTGATCTTTTTTTCGTTGTCCGAAAGAAGCGATGCTTACTAAAATCAGGATAAATGCAATACAATTTTTCATGGATGTTGAGGTTAGCCTTTTGGGAAAGCTAACCAATAAAAAAAGTCATTGCAACAAAAGCAGAAATGGAGCAGTTGCTTTTTATTTTAACGGTCGATAACGCTAACCCAGTCTAACTTTTTTATCGCAAGAACGTGAAGGGCTGCTTCGACTTAAGTGTTTTTTTACCAGTAAGGAATAAAGAGATTACCACTTAATATTCTTAATTTCTTAACTATCTTAATGTTAATCATTATACCTCCGTGCCCTTGCGGTATACTAAATAGATTTTTAAACTTGCTTTTGTCATCGCTTCCGATTTGTGACTTTCGCAAAACATTCGGATTATTAACGTAGTAATCGGATAGCCTAATCTAAAAAACTGTATGTCGGAGGATGAAATCCGTAAGGAATTATTGATCATCGAACGATCCAAAAAAGACGCGCAGGCTTTTGGTGAACTCTATGAAAAATATTTTGATAGGATTTTCAATTATATTCTAAGACAAACTGATGACGAAGAGCTCGCTGGTGATCTTTGCTCGCAATCATTTGTAAACGCACTGAACAATCTCAAGAAGTATGAATTTCGGGGATTCCCCTTTTCGGCCTGGCTTTATAAAATTGCGGGCAATGAGGTAAACAAGCATTACCGCAAAAACAAGGGCAAGAAAATTTTTAGTATTGAAGAACTGAAAGTGCGCGAACTCGTAGAACAGGCTACGGATGATTGGGATGAGGAATTGATAACCCGGTTGTTACATTACATGAATGAACTGCCAACAGAGATGGTGCAAGTATTGGAGCTTCGTTTTTTTGAAGACAAGGATTTTAAAGAAATTGCTTTTATTCTTGATATGACGGAAAGTGGCGCAAAGATGCGCACCTACCGGGCTTTGGATAAATTGAGGACAAATTTTAATCTTAAGGTAAGGTATAATGGGTAAGCATGAAATTCGGATACGGAGGCAGCGCATGTCGGCTCGCGGAAGCGAGCGGTACCGAAATTATGGTTCGGTTTTAAAACAGCATGGGGAAGGAAAAAAAATTAAAACAATAACCCGAATTTTTACTTTCTTCTTTATAATCATTGCGCTTATTCTCGTATTCATTGTTGTATCGCGATGGGAAGAAAAGCAAACGATTAAGAAAACTTCGATGGTAAGCCACCAATACGCGAATAAAAGTTAATAGAATATTCGATCGCGTTCTGTTAATCATTAATTGACGGATAAACCTCTTCTTAGACTCGCTTGATAAAGTAAACCATTCTGCAAAAAATAGTTTGTGCCAAAAAATGTGACTTGTTCATAGGCATTGTGTTATGAGGGTAATACCAACTACACTAAACTATGGAAGCCAAGAAAAATCCCAGCAAAGATTTACGACAACAATCTTCTAAATTTTTTCTTATTGGATTGTGTGTAAGTGTCACTTTAGCCATCACTGCTTTTGAATGGCGCACGGAGCAGAAAAAAATTATCCTCGGCAATTTTGATTCTCATGATGAGCCCTTAATGGAAATCATGTCAACAACTCATGAACCCAAAAAGCCACAACCGATTCCCATTCAAAAAACTATTAACAGCATTAAAAAATCAGAAACACTTTCTTCATTTGTTTCAACAAAAGAAAATATTCCCGATCCGGATTTCACAATCCCGCAAGGAGATATAAAAATTGATTCGGGTTTTTATGATGTGCCTTTAGAACCAACTATTGAAATTTTTACAACTGCCGAACTAATGCCAAAACCGGTTGGTGGCTACGAGTTATTTTATAGTCAACTTTCTAAAACTTTAAAATATCCGCGCCAAGCACAACTATCGCGCACCGAAGGAAAAGTATTTGTTGAATTTGTGATTGACAAAAATGGAAATGTAACAGCAATAAAAACCATAAAGGGAATTGGTAACGGTTGCGATGAAGAAGCGATGCGGGTGCTGGCCCAAACTCGCTGGCAACCTGGAAAACAGCGTGGCGTGCCTGTAAATGTGCGAATGACCATGCCCATTAATTTTAAATTAGAGTAAATCAATTTTTAAAATTCTGGGGTTAGATAACTTTTGGTGAAAATCATTATTTGGTTACCTTTGCAACCTGTTTTTGGGCCTGTAGCTTAACTGAATAGAGTATCTGACTACGGATCAGAAGGTTGGGGGTTTGAATCCCTCCAGGCTCACTTTTTAAAATCCTAACTCAGCTTGTATGGGTTAGGTTTTTTATTTCACGTAGAAATATCAACATGCAACTAAGCGTTTACCAAGTAAAATCGGTCAAATGAAAAAAATCTTCGGTTCTATCCTGTTTGTATTATTGGCTATTTGCGCCTTTGCGCAAGACGAACCTGTAAAGAAAACTCATAAGCCCACTATTCCGGGCACCTTCATGGTCGATTTAGGTGTTAATCAGGCTATCGGCAAGCCAGATACTTGGAAGCAAGGCACTTGGGGATCGCGCACAATGAATCTTTATTATCAATATTCCATGCGGTTCGGTCGCTCAAAGTTTAGTTTCAATCCTGGAATTGGTGTTAGTATGGAGCGCTGGAAGTTTAAAAATGGGGCAACGCTAATAGATACCGTTGAGTTGGTTAGCTTCCCCAATGGTGCGGCCTCGCCTAATCAGGTGGAGCAGTATAATTTATTAAGCCCAACCCGAACCATAGGTCAATTGGCAAAAAAATCACAATTAATTGCCAACTATGTTGAAGTGCCAATTGAATTCAGGTTTGATACCAGCCCTGAGGATATAGCAAGAAGTTTTAATGTTGCTATAGGCGGGCGCGTTGGATATTTATTTGATGCAAAGACAAAACTTAAATTTAAAACTGATGGAGAGATAGAAAAATACAAAGTGAAACAAGAACACGGACTTGAAAAATTTCGCTATGGAATTTACACTCGCATTGGAGTTGGAGGTTTCAATTGGTTCGCCTTCTACAATCTTACCGATGTATTTCAAAAAGGAAAAGGTCCTTTAGGTAAGGATTTCAACTCATTAACCTTCGGGATTTCGATAAACGGATTCTAATTTATTTTCCTGTAAAGACTGCTTTTCTTTTTTCAAGAAAAGCTTTCACGCCTTCTTTATAGTCTTCAGAAGTGCCTGCAATTTCCTGGCAATACATTTCGTACTCCAGCATTTCATCCAAGGTAGAAGTAGTGGATTTATTCAACATCTTTTTAATTAATCCAATCGACTTAGTGGGAGCTTGCGCGTAGTAGTTGGTATATTCTTTTACAGCAGCATCCAGCTGATCGGCAGGCACAACCTTATTAATTAACCCAAGATTCAACGCTTCGTTTGCTTTCACTTTACTACCTGTAGAGCAGAGTTCGAAGGCTTTAGCCATGCCAACCAAGCGTGGTAAAAAGTAGGCCGATCCGGAATCCGGAACTAAACCGATGTTGATGAACACTTCAATTAACGTTGCTTCTTCAGCAGCTACTATAATATCGCATGCAAGTGCGAATGAACATCCGGCACCCGCAGCTACACCATTTAATCTTCCCACAATAGGTTTAGGTAACGATCGCATTGCGCGAATGATTGGATTATATCTTTTCTGAAGAGATTCCATGAATGAACGCTTCTCTGTTCCGGATACAGCTTTTAAATCCTGGCCCGAACAAAACGCTTTGCCAGCACCCGTTAAAACAACAACTCTAACCTGATCATCTTTTGCAACTGCTTTCCATACATCTTGCAACTCGAAGGTGATACCATCATTAAGTGCATTATACACTTCGGGGCGATTTAAGGTAATGGTAGCAACGCCATTAGCTACTTCATACTTAATGAATTGAAAGTTCATAAAACAATTTTTATTTAGCCTACGAAATAAGCCACAGATTCACTGATTTATTGCCAGCTGTGAATCAGTGGTATCAAAACAATAGAATCACTCCCAGAAAACCTATTCCAAAACCAACCAATGCACCCAGCATAATTTGGCGAGGTGTATGCGCATTAAGGTATAATCGTGCAGACATTACTGCACCTGCCGCTACAATAATCAACGCTGTGGGCCAAAGTAAATACGTTTGTTCAATGGCTTTGTTCAATGGCATAATTATGCCAATGCCACCCCATATAGCTAAACTGTGCACACTTATCTTGTAAAAAAAAGTAATCGCTGTTGCTGCCACAACAAGAGCCGTAACGAGTAAAATAAGACTATTAAAATTTGGTGAGAAAGATACTTTATAATGAAAAAGAAAAGTCATAACCACATACGTGATGGAGATACCAACAA
>Ga0209480_10002868_pt1 | contig 11568 bp, 9 predicted proteins | sample JI61114C2DNA_FD_187501 | JGI IMG/M metagenome (GOLD analysis project Ga0209480, IMG submission 187501) | Wastewater effluent complex algal communities from Wisconsin, to seasonally profile nutrient transformation and Carbon sequestration -... | ecosystem: Engineered > WWTP > Effluent > Algae...
CTCCGCGAGATGCGCCTGTAACGACGGCGGTTTTGCCGGAAAAAAGATTTGCGGGAAGTTTGATTTCGACAGGTTTCTCGTTCATAAATTTTCCTTTGCGTTTTTTGCGTTTTGCGAGAGAAAAAATGTTTCCCGCGAAGGCGCAAAGTTCGCAAAGCATAAGATGAATTTTCTTACAAATACTTTGTGTTATAAAATATGCCTTAATTCTTTTCAAATCACAAAATTATGAACGAACAAAATACCTTTGAACATCAGCCGATCGCTTGGCAACCGACTGCTGAAATTATCGAAAAAGCGCAATTAACACGCTTTATGAAGCAAACAGGCGCAGAAAATTTCGATGAAGTTTTAAACAAATCGATCGAATCGCCCGAAGATTTTACGGCGGAAGTCTTAAAATTTTTAGACATCAAATTTGATCCGCCTTACGAAAAATTATTAGACACATCAGACGGCATCGAATGGTCGAAGTGGTGCGTCGGCGGCGGTTTGAACATTTCCGAAATGTGCGTCGATCGTTGGGCGAAAGATGAATCGACCGCAAATCAGCCGGCGGTAATTTGGGAAGGCGAAGAAGGCGAAGTTCGCGAAATTTCTTACCGCGAATTGCACGAAAAAGTTTTGGCTTGCGCGGCAGGTTTGCGTGCCGAAGGCTTGAACAAAGGCGACGCGATCGGAATCCATTTGCCGATGATGATCGAAACGGTCATCGCGCTTTTGGGAATTGCGAAACTCGGCGCGATTGCCGTGCCTGTTTTTTCGGGCTACGGCGTTGAAGCGATTTCTTCCAGAATGAACGCCGTCCGAGCCAGAGCGTTTATCACAACCGACAGTTTTCCCAGACGCGGAAAACTTTTCAATGCGTTCGAAGTTGCCAAAGAAGCTCTCAAAGATTGTCCGACTATCAGAAAAACATACGTCGTCAGCCGAAATCATTGGGGTTCGTTTCAAAAATTAATGGATCGCGGCGCAAAAAAGGCAAGTGCCTTCAAATCGCGAAAAACTTTTGCGGAAGATCCGCTGATAATTCTTTACACCAGCGGCACGACCGGAAAACCGAAAGGCATCGCGCATACGCATTGCGGATTTCCGATAAAATCGGCGCAAGATATGGCTTTCGGCACAGATGTCGGCAAAGGCACGCGCATTTCTTGGGTAACGGACATCGGTTGGATGATGGGACCTTGGTTGATTTATGGTGCATTGATAAACGGCGCAACGATGGTTTTATATGACGGTGCGCCCGATTTTCCCGAAGCCGATAGAATGTGGGAATTTTGCGCGAAACACAAAGTCGAAATCCTCGGAATTTCGCCGACGCTCGTTCGCTCGTTGGCGACAAAAGGCGACGATTTGCCGAAAAAACACGATTTATCTGCGCTTCGAGCTTTCGCTTCGACGGGCGAACCTTGGAATCACGCGCCTTGGTGGTGGCTTTTTGAAAAAGTCGGCGATTCGAAATTACCGATCATCAATTATTCCGGCGGCACGGAAATTTCGGGCGGAATTTTGATGGGAAATCCGCTTTTACCGATCAAACCTTGCTCGTTTCCCGCGCCGTGTTTGGGAATTGATGTCGCAATTCTTGATGAAACAGGCGAACAAGTCGAACGCGGCAAAGTCGGCGAACTTTCGATTCGTAAACCTTGGATCGGAATGGCACGCGGATTTTGGCAAGAACCGGAAAGATACATCGAAACTTATTGGTCGAGATTCAAAAATATTTGGGTTCACGGCGATTGGGCGATGCAAGATTCGGGCGGCGATTTTTACATTCTCGGACGTTCGGACGATACTTTGAAAGTTGCCGGAAAACGAGTCGGTCCGGCAGAAGTCGAAAGCCTTTTGGTCGCCCACGAAGCAGTCGCCGAAGCTGCAGTCATAGGCGTTCCCGACGAAATAAAAGGCACAGCAATGATCGCATTTTGCGTTTTGAACGGCGAAGAAACCGAAAATCTCGCCGCCGAACTCAAACAACTCGTCGCCAAAGATATGGGCAAACCACTCGCGCCGTCAAAAATCCATTTCGTTTCCGCCTTGCCGAAAACACGCAACGCCAAAGTTATGCGTCGCGTCATTCGCTCGGCATATTTAAGCGAAGACGCGGGCGATTTATCGGCACTCGAAAATCCGAATGCGGTTGAAGAAATCAGTAAGGTTGCGGTGAAATAATATGTTTTGTCCAAAATGTAATGAAGAAATAGTTGTTACCGAAACTGAGGTTTGGTGCATAAAAGGCAATATGCAATTCTCGGAACATCTAGCTGAACGCCTAAATGACTGTTTTATTTTGAAAACTGATGAGCCGAAACATTTGCAGTTTTCTTTTCAAGTTGGTGGAAATTGGTTTTGTCCGAAAGATGGAGTAAAAATGATTGAAGAAAATGGTTACATTAATTGCCCGACATGCAATTTGAGCTTAAATGAATTTATTTTTGCTTTAGTTGAACGTCATCCTCATAAATAAATATGTTATCTAACTCAATCATTATCTATACCATCGGACACGGAAAGCAATCTTGGGCGGAATTTCTTGCGCTTTTGCAGAAGTTTGAGATTGAATTTTTGTGTGATGTGCGTTCATTTGCGCGGTCGCGTTGGGTGCAGTTTAACGGGAAGGTTTTAGAAGCGAATTTGCGGGAAAACGGTATCGGTTATGAATGGTTGCCGGAAACGGGCGGGAAATTTAAGCCGATTCCCGAAGATTTGACGCGCGGAATCGAGAGAATTTTGGAAATCTCGGCGGAAGTGCGGACGGTGATGATGTGTTCCGAATCGCAACCGTTGACGAAACATAAAATTTCACGCGCAAATTGTCATCGCGTCGGAATGCTCGCGCCGCGTTTGAAGGCGAAAGGCGCGGAAATAATTCATATTTTGCCAAATGGCGAAGCGATCGAGTTTGATGAAACGGAAGTTTTTTCGATTTGGTAAAGATTTTTTAGCCGCAGATTAACGCGGATAACGCGGATTAATCATAAAAAAAATCCGCGTTATCCGCGTTAATCTGCGGCTAAATTTCTTAAATTATTTCTACTGAAACTTTGACACTGCAAAAAGCCGCGTTTCCGGTTAATTCGTCAATTAAATTTTCGTCGGTCAGATCGTTTATCGAAGCACCGTTTTGAAGCGAATTTGCCGAAAAGTTTTCGCGTTCGTGTCCGTAGCCGTGCGGGATCGAAATCGTTTTTTCGGCAATCGTGTCGGTAATTTCGCACGGAAGTTCGATGCTTCCGACGCGTGATAAGATTTTTACTTTCGCGCCGTTATTTAAATTCAAATTTGCCGCGTCTTTCTCATTTATTAACGCCGTGCAGCGGTTTTTGCCTTTCGTCAACACTTCCGAATTGTGAAGCCACGAGTTATTATCGCGCAGATGCCGTCTGCCGATTAATGCAAATGGAAATTCGTTTGAGTTTTCATTTAACTTCAATCTTTCCAAATCTTTAACCAAAATTTCCGGCGCGAGATTTATTCGTTTGTTTTCGGTCAAAAGTCGTTCGGGCAGACAAGTTTTTAACTCGCCCAGATCAATGCCGTGCGGATTTTTTTGCAATTCTTCGAGCGATAATTTGTAGCGTCCGAACATCAAACCGAAGTTTAATTTTGCTTCGGGCGGTGTCAGAACAGCCTGCGTGAGCGGGCTGTTTGATTTTGATTGAGAGTTTTCTTTATCAGCGTCCGACAGCCCACTCACGCAGGCTGTTCTGACAGTTAAACGATGCGCCAGTTCTTGAAAAACTTCCCAATCGTATTTGGCATTTTCGGCTTTTTCAAATAACGGCGCGGAATATTTTGCCGCATTTCTGACGGCGAGAAGATAGAAAATCACGTCGTAATGCGAAGTTTCCAAACCTGTCGCGGTCGGCAAAATAATGTCGGCAAAGCGCGTTGTTTCGTTGATGTAAATATCGATCGAAACCATAAATTCGAGCGATTCGAATGCGCGTTCGAGCTGTTTGCCGTTCGGCGTGGAAAGCACAGGATTTCCGCAACTCGTGATCAAGGCTTTGATTTGTCCTTCGCCTTCGGTCAAAATTTCTTCCGACAGAGCGGCGACGGGCAATTCGCCCATAAATTCGGGCAATTTTCGCACACGCGATTGCCAGCGATTGTAGATATTTGTGCTTTTTTCAACTTGCAAAACGTCAAACGCAGGCGCGGTGAACATTGCGCCGCCTTCGCGGTCGAAATTTGCGGTTAAAATGTTGATCGCATTGATTAACCATTGGCAAATTCCGCCGAATTTTTGAGTTGAAACGCCGATTCTGCCGTAACAAACCGCCGTTTTTGCGTTGGCAAATTCGATGGCGATTCGTCTTATTTCGTCAGCGGAAATTCCGGTTAAATCTGCGACTGTTTCGGGCGCGTAATCTTGCACAAATTCGATAAATTCCTCAACGCCGTCGGTAAATTCCGCCAAACGGTCGAGCCGTGCCAAATCTTCTTCAAAAAGCGTGTGAATTATTGCAAGCAGAAAATATGCGTCGGTCGAAGGTTTAATGAAATGATGTTCGTCTGCGATTCGCGCCGTTTCGTTGCGTCGCGGATCGATCAGAACGATTTTGCCGCCGCGTTTTTTTATTGATTCTAAACGATTTATTACGTCCGGCGCAGTCATCAAACTGCCGTTTGACGCGAGCGGATTTGCGCCTAAAATTAGAAAATATTCGGTGCGATCGATGTCAGGAATCGGCAAAAGCAGCGGATGCCCGAACATTGCCCAAGCGGCAAAATGATGGGGAAGTTGGTCAACCGAAGTTGCCGAAAAATTGTTTTTTGTCTTCAGAGATTTCAAAAGCTCACTGCTGGAAAGAAGCGTTCCAAAATTGTGAACCGACGGATTTCCTTGATAAACGGCGACTGAATCTCTGCCGTATTTCGTTTGAATTTCGCCGATTTTGTTGGCGATTTCGTCAAATGCTTCGTCCCAAGATATTTCTTTGAACTCGTCGCCGAATCTTTTCATCGGAAATTTCAGACGTTTTTCGTCTTCGTAAATTTCTTTGAGCGCAAACGCTTTCGGGCAAATATGTCCGCGTGAAAACGGGTCTTGCTTGTCGCCTTTGATCGATAAAATTTCGCCGTCCGCGTGTTCGATCTCGATGCCGCAAACCGCTTCGCATAAATTACAAGTTCGATAATGAAATTCTGACATAATTTGTTGTTTGTCCGCGAAATACGCGAAATACGCGAAAAAAGACAAAGAAATTTAATTTTAGCGTGTTTCGCGTATTTCGCGGACAAAATTCTTATCAATAAAATCGCTTAAAACGCGGAATCCAACAACGCACATTTTCACGATAATTTTCGTAATCCGCGCCAAATCTTTCCAGCAAATCGTCTTCTTCGAGCTGACGGAAAATCATTTGCCAGATCGCGCCGCCCATCAGCGCGTAAATCAAAACGAGCGGCGAACCGAGAAATAAACCGACTGCTAAACCTTGCCCGATGCCCGAGATCGCCATCGGATTTCGCACGAAAGAATAAATTCCCGCAATAACCAATTTCGATGCCGAATCGAGCGGCAAAGGCGTTCCGCGTCCGATTTTCGCCATCGTAATTGCGCCCGAAACGCCGATCGAACTTATTAGAACAAACAGAACAGATGAAATGATCTTTTGAAATGGAAACGTAAATTGCGTGATGCCGAGTTTTGTTTCGAGCCAAATGATCATTGACGGAAAGACGAACAAGATCAAGCTCCAAACGACAATGATCTGCGTGAAAGTTTTGGCTAAGATCCAACTCGTTTTGGCTTCGACCGAATTGCGAAACATCAAATTTTTAACTGTCGGCGATAAACCGATGGCAAAATTTCCGCTTAAGATCATTGCCGAAAACATCAAAACTACGCCGAGCCAACCCGAATCCGTCATCATCGCAAACGCCATACAATAAAAAGCCGCATAAGAAATCGCGCCGACAACAAACCAGATCGCAAGCGTCAAAAATCTGTTTTCAAACCGAATAAATGCGCTGACAACAAACGAACCAACCGTCAAGAAAAACAGATCCGGCAACCAAAACGCCAATAAAACCGTTTCCGAATCGCCCATCTGAAAATATTTGCGCGAAGCCGGAACTGCAAAAAGCAAAATCCACCAAGCCAAAACCGCTAAGCCTTGCAAGGCAAAATAAATTGTGGCGAAAAGGCGAATTTTTTTCATTGGCAATTTCTGTGAAACGGTTTATTGTATAATGAATTGCCCAAAATCAAAATGCTCCGAAGAGAGATGAAATTATGAACAGGTCAGTATTTTCTTTGCTTATAGCTATTTTTTTATTCTTTTCGTTTGGCACAGTTTCAAGTTTCGCCGCTCATAAATTTATCGCGCCGACATCAACGCCAAAGCCAAAAAAAATCGCAGAAATTGAAAAGATCGAACTCGATAAAACTGAGGTGATTATTCCTTGTCCACCGTTTAGAGAAAACTTTTTCAAGAATAATCGTTGTTACAAGGAAGACAGATTGGTTAAGGTTTTCACTTCTGTGAATAACCCGAAAAAACTTTCGCTTTCATATAGTTATACGGTTTCGGGCGGAAAAATTATAGGCGAAGGTGAAAATGTAGTTTGGGATTTAATTGGCGTAAATCGGGGAACTTTTACGATCACAGTTTCAATAAACGGCAAAGGAAAAGTCAGTAAATTAACTAAAACCCAAACTTTAAAGGTCATAACTTGTCCTCACTGTGAAGTGCCATGTGAAGTTTGTCCTAATTTATCAATCTCCGGCGGCGGAAATGTAAAAGCCGGTGAAAATGTGGATTTTACGGTTAATGTAGAGCCTGATTTCCCCGAATATAGTTTGTATAAATGGACAGTTTCGGAAGGAGAAATAATTGAAGGTCAAGGAAATGGAAAAATAACCGTCAAAACAACCCGTGAAATGATAGGAAAAACTATAACGGCAACTGTCTCGGTAGAAAAAGTAAAAAATTCGGATGCCTGTCCTATTTGCAACTTAACTGAATCTGCAACTGCTTTTGTTATCGAATAAATAATGACGAAAATAAAAATTCTCAATGAACAAAATCTCAATATTATTTGCGAAAAGTTAGCTGAAAAGTCTGCTGATTTGCGATTTATTTACGAAACTTACGGCACACCGCCGCTGTGGGCGCGTGAGGCTTCATTTCAAACGCTGATTCATATTATTTTGGAACAACAAGTTTCGCTTGCTTCTGCGCTTTCGGCGTTTAATAAATTGAAGGAAAAATTGGGTGAAATTACGCCCGAAAATGTTTTGAAATTGTCGGATGAAGAATTGAAAGCGTGTTATTTTTCCAGACAAAAAACGGTTTATGTGCGCGAATTGGCGAAGGCAGTTTTGGATAAAAGTTTAGATTTGCGATCGCTTGAGAAATTATCGGATGAAGCAGTAAAAATCGACCTAAAAAAGATAAAAGGCATCGGCGATTGGACGGCGGATATTTATCTTTTGATGGCTTTGCTTCGTGCGGACGTGATGCCGAAAGGCGATTTGGCTTTGCACATTGCTTGGAAGAAATTAAAAAATTTGAAAGACGCGCCGAAATCGGACGAATTTCAGCAAATTGCCGAAGATTGGAAACCGTTTCGCGCAGTCGCGGCGCGTCTTTTGTGGCATTTTTATTTATCGAAAAAATAATCTAAACACCGTCAAAACCTGCATCTGATTTGGCATTTTTGGCGTAATACGGATGCTCGGAAACCGCCGCGATCAGATTATTTTTATCGTTCTGTGAAAGCGGTTTGCCTTCTTGAATACTTGCCGCGATCATCCAAGCCTGCTGAAAAACCGCATCTTTTTTTGAATTTTGGGATGAAAGACGTTTGCCCGGTCCGGCGTTGGCATAGACGTATTGACATTGAACGATATAGGCGACAGCTTCCGATATGGCGGTGGACATTTTCGTTTTTGCGACATCATAAACCGCGTGGACGCATTCGTGAACGACCAAAGCCGTATTGCTGTAAGTTCCCGCAAATCTGAAACCTACGAAAATCGTATTCGTTTTATAGTCATATTCCGCCGAGCCGTCTAAACTGGAATTATACTCGACCTTGATCTGGTCGCGGTCAATAAATCCCGCTAAAAGCGGAAAAGTTTTCGCATCGAAACCGATTCCGCTAAAAGAAAAAGATTTGATTTTCTGTGTATCGGAATCATTCAAAATACTTTTAACCATTCTTTTCGCAAGCCACGAAGGTTCACTCATTTTATTATTCTCCTAATATTTTATTGTAAATTTATCTGTAATACGCTCAAACTTTTACAGACGGCTTGGGAGAAATGTTTTGCTAAAATTATTTTTTCGGCTCAATTATTCTATATCTAACGGGCGAAGAAAGCACGATCGAAGTCGTTGTAATGCCGTAAGGTGTTAATTTATCGATCAATAACTGCAAATGTCCGACATCGGCGACGGCGACTTTCATAATGAACGAATCGCCGCCCGTGCCGCGATGACATTCGAGAACTTCGTTCGATTGTTCGGCGACTTCGATGATGTGCGAATAATCAACGCCCGTGATGCTCATACGAATAAACGCCGTGATCGGCAGACCGACTTTTGCCGCGTCAATTTCGGCGCGATAACCTGTGATGATTTTCGCGTCTTCGAGCTTGCGAATTCGTTCGATGACCGCCGGAGTCGTCAAACCAACGCGCCGACCAAGTTCGGCATAAGTCAGACGCGCATCTTTTTGCAGTTCGGTTAAAATTTTCCAACTGATATTGTCGAGTTCCAAATCTAAAGACATTAGCGAAATTATCAATTATTCATTATCAAATATCAATTATTTTGCAGGTAAAAAAATCAAACCTCAAAATATAATTGATATTTGATAATGAATAATTGATAATCGGCTGTCGGTTTTATCAAATTATTTAATGTGCAATTTTTAACGCGGTGTTCGTTCTGAAAGCGTCTTTTGAGTATGAAACGCATTTTTACAAAACTGAATTTTGGACTGATTATTTTGCTGATTTCTTTAACGGCGTTCGGTCAGCCGAATTTGCAGCAAAAGCAAATCGAAGCAAAAGCGGCGTTTGACGAAGCGATAAAACTGCGGCAGGAAAACACTTTCAAATCATACAAAGCGGCACTTGAAAAGTTTGAAAAAGCGGCGCGAATTTATGAAGAACTTGGCGATAATGCTAAATTCGGCAGTGCTTTACTCGGCGCGGGTTTGATGAAAAATCTTTTGGGCGAAAATGATGAAGCGTTAGAACTTTATCTGCAAGCATTAGAGATTTTTCGCGCCGCCGGAGAAAAAAGTTTAGAAGCGCGGACGTTGAATAATCTCGGCTCGCTTTATGATGAAATCGGCGACAGCGAAAAAGCTCTCGAATCTCATTTGCTCGCGTTGCCTTTGCGGAAAATCGTCAATGATAAAAGCGGTGAAGCGCGGACTTTGAACGCCATCGGCGTAATTTATTTGGATTTGGGGGAACGGCAAAAATCACTCGAATTTTTGCAAAAATCTTTGACGATTCGCAAAGGTTTGGGCGAACGAGCGGAGCAGGCGATAACGCTCAACAACATCGGACGCGTTTACGACGATTTGGGCGACAAGGAAAAAGCGTTTGAATATCTCAGCCAATCTCTCGTGCTGCGTCGAAGCGTCGGCGATAAGATCGGCGAAGCACGAACTTTGAACAATCTCGGTTTGATGTTTGTTGGTTCCGAGCCGCAAAAATCTATCGAATATTTCCGAAAAGCGTTTGAAATTTTTACGGCTAACGGTTTTGACAGCGAAACCGCAACGATCTTAAATAATATCGGCACGGCTTATCTCGACCTTAACGAACCGCGAAAAGCACTCGAATTTAATCGGCAGGCACTTCCAATTTATCGAAAATTTGGTGATAAATCGGGTGAAGCAACGACGCTCAACAACATCGGATTTGCACATTTGTCTTTGGACGAAACGGGCGAATCTATAATCAATTTCAATCAAGCGTTAGTTCTCGCACAAGCAACGCAAAACAAAGGGCTTGAAGCGATTATTTTGAGCAATTTGATGCGTGGTTTTAAGAAATCGAACAATTCGGAAACAGCGATTTTTTACGGAAAACAATGCGTCAATCGCTATCAGGAATTACGTTCGGCGATCAAAGGTTTGGATAAATCGATTCAGAAAACTTATCTGAAAACCATCGAAGACGAATATCGTTTTCTTGCCGATTTGCTCATCGAACTCGGACGTTTTGCCCAAGCTGAAGAAGTTTTGCGAATGCTCAAGGAAGAAGAATTTTCCGCATTTGTGCGGCGTGATGCGGACGAAATAAAATTGCTTTCGCAGAGAGTTGTTTTGACCGAAAAAGAAAAATTTCTGCTCGAAAGATATAAAAAATTAGCCGAAAACGTCGCAAGTATCGGTCAAAAATTTCAAAAACTCGACGACAGAAAACGATTTTTGTCGCGCCAAGGCGAAACGCTTTCGCTTGCCGAAGAAAAAGAATACGAAAAACTTTCCGCCGATTTGTCGGACGCAAACGCGGCTTTCAAATTGTTTTTGGAAAAAGATTTAATCAAAGAAATCGGCATCGCAAATGTCCGCAAAATCGAGATTGACCGCAATTTACAAGACAAACTCAGAAAATGGGGAAACGGCACGATCGCGCTTTCGACGATCATCACGAACGACCGTTACCGCGTTATCGTTACGACTCCGACAGTTCAGATCGACGGCAAAACCGACATCAAACTTGCCGATTTGAACAAAAAAATCTTCGCTTTCCGCGCCGCTTTGCAAGACCGCAAAATTGATCCGAGACCTTTGGGAAAAGAACTTTACGACATTTTAATTAAGCCGATCGAAAAGGTTTTGACGGACGCGCAAGCCAAAACTTTGGTTTGGTCGCTCGATGGAACTTTGCGCTACATTCCGCTCGCCGCTCTGTCGCCCGACGGCGAAACTTATTTGGTCGAAAAATATCAAAACGCGATTTTAACGCCGAAAACACGCGACGATATTTACGATTCAAAAGTCGAATGGAAAGCACTCGGAATGGGCGTTTCGACTGAGCAAAATATTTTTTATCCCGATTTCCCCGACGACAAAATTACGACTCCGGCACTTCCGGCAGTTGAAGACGAATTGAAGGGAATTATCCGCGAAACCGAATCTGAAAAGGGGATTTTGTTCGGCAAACGGTTTTTGAATCAAGATTTTACGCTCAAAAATCTGACCGATTCGTTGGCAAAGGAAAACGCGAACGGCAAAAAAGAATTCACGGTCATTCATTTGGCAAGCCATTTTCGGCTTTCGACAAATTGGTCGGATTCGTTTTTGCTTTTGGGAAATTCGCAGATTTTGACGCTTGAAGAAATGAGCAATTCGCCGCAAATTTCGTTTGGCGATGTCGAATTAGTCACGCTTTCCGCGTGCAACACGGCGGCGGGCGATGATACGAACGGCGGCGAAGTTGACAGTCTTGCCGAACTAATTCAAACCAAAAGCGGCAAATCGGTTTTGGCAACGCTTTGGGCAGTCGGCGACGAAAGCACGGCGAAATTAATGAGCAATTTTTATCGTCTGCGGAAGGAAAAACCGAATATGACGAAAGCCGAA
>Ga0209480_10002869_pt1 | contig 11562 bp, 8 predicted proteins | sample JI61114C2DNA_FD_187501 | JGI IMG/M metagenome (GOLD analysis project Ga0209480, IMG submission 187501) | Wastewater effluent complex algal communities from Wisconsin, to seasonally profile nutrient transformation and Carbon sequestration -... | ecosystem: Engineered > WWTP > Effluent > Algae...
CCTGTTTACAAGACAGGTGCGCTGCCAATTGCGCCACGCCGGCGGGCGGTCGCGGCATACCCGAAGGCGTGCGGCGAGGCCGCGGAAAGCCTACCGGCCCGCGCGGGTCGTCACCCCGCCTCTGGTATGCCGCCCACCCATCGCCCGCCGCGACGTCAGGTGGTCGGGCGGCCGGCGACCGCGACTGACAGCCCCAGCCCGATCATCAGCGCGCCTCCCCCGGCGCCCAAGCGCTCGAGCCGCCGCGGGCTGCGCGCGAACCAGTCTCGCGCCCGCCCCGCCACCAGCGCCCACACCGAGTCGCCGATCAACGCCATCAGCGCGAATACCGCACCGAGAGCGAGGATCTGCGGCTGCGGCGCACTCGCCGGGTCGACGAACTGCGGCAGCAGCGACGACAGGAACACGAGCGTCTTGGGGTTGGTCAGCCCAACCGTCAGCCCCTGGAAAAGACTCCGCCGATCCACCGCCGCGGACGCCGCCACACCGGATCCAACCCCAGCCGCCTCGCCCCCACGCGCGGCCAATAACGACGCCGCCAACTCGCCTCGGTGCCGGATCGCCTGCACCCCCAAATAGACCAGGTATGCCGCCCCCGCCACCTTCACCACCGTGTAGGCCGCCGCCGACGCAGCCAGCACCGCACCCAGTCCGACCGCCACCAACAGACTCTGCACGAGCAGCCCGGCCGCATTGCCGACCACCGTCCACAAGGCCGCCCGGCGCCCCACCGTGATGGCCCGCCCGATGGTGAACAGCAGGCTCGGCCCAGGAATCGCAACGATCACCGCCGCCGTCGCGAGGAAGGCGAGCAGGAGCGGACCGCTGGGCATGGCCGCCAGTATGCCGCCCGCTTCCTCAGCGCCAGGACGAGAAGAACCCGGGTGGTCCAGACATCGGCGCCCACGAGGGCGACCCACCGTGCAGCACCAGCCACACGAGCGCGCCGAGCCCGCCGACGACGAACAACGCGCTGACGACACTCGTCACCAGGCCCTCGCGCACGACGCCACGCATCACCGACCGGGACCCCCGGCGCAGCGACGCCCCGCCGGGCCCCCACCACGCCATGAGCAGGGCCAGCGCCATGCCGCCGCCGAGCGCGATCGGGTGGTTCGGGTTGGGGGAGCTCGCCGTTGTCGCCGAGAGCGCGAGCGCCACGCAGAACACCCCAGCGATGCCGACGAGCAGCGGGAGGAGGAGGCCGACGGCCGCGGCCAACGATCCGGTCAGGAGGTGCCATGGCCCCAGGGCAACCGTGACCGGCACGTCGCCGCGCCGCGAGCCGTAATGGAATCGGCGCAGCACGATCGATGTCATCGACCGATCGGCGGTGCGGGCGAGCAAGGACCACGCCAGGACAACGAGCAGCGCGACGACCGGCAGCGCGGCCGCAAGCGCGACGACGAACAGGCCGCCCACCGCCAGGGTTCCGGTGCGGTCAGGTCGACCGATGCGCGGGTCGGCAGCACCAGAGCCGGGCAGGTAGGCCCCCCGCTCGTCACCGTCGAAGTCCTCCGCGCCCCCTCGTGCGCCGGCCTCGCCGGCCAGCGACGAAGGCACCACACGAGCGGCCGGCCCCAACGCCGCCCCAGGCCCCGCCAAGGACGCGGGTGCGTGCCACGGGGGCTCGCTCGGCCACGGGACGGGCGCCGCGGCATACCCCCCAGGAGTGGGCCCGGCATAACCGGGGGCTGGCGCGGGCGCGGCATACCCCGCGGGCGCCGGGTCGGCATAACCGGGGGCTGGCGCGGGCGCGGCATACCCCGCGGGCGCCGGTCCGGCATAACCAGGGGCAGGCGCGGCATACCCCACGGGCGGAGGCACGGGGTAAGGCGCGCCCGTCGGCGGCTGGGTCGGCAAGACGGCGGTATGCCGTGGCGCCACCGAGCGACCCGGCCCACCAGACCCAGCCGCCCCAACACCCCCAACACCCAAACCACCACCGTGGATCGGCATGACGTCGGTAGCGAACCCACCGGCGGCATAACGTTCGAGCGCAGCCATAACGATCTCTGCCGGTGGGCGATCGTCGGGGCGCGGCGACAACGCCGCCGACAGCAGCGGCTCGAGCCGCGCGTCGACCCCCTCAAGGTCACTGTTGCCGGCGCGGACGCGCGTGAGGACGATGTTCATCGAGCCCCGACCGAACGGCGGGCGCCCGGTCGCCGCGAAGGCCAACGTCGCGGCCCACCCCCACCAGTCGGTGGCAGCGGTGACAGCAGCCCCCTCGATGACCTCGGGCGACAGATACCCCGGCGTCCCCATGACCAGCCCCGTCGCGGTCAACCGAGGGTCCTCAGCCACATGGGCGATGCCAAAGTCGATGACGACGGGCTCCCCGTCGTCCTCCAGCAGCACATTGCCCGGCTTGAGATCCCGGTGCACCACCCCGACGGCGTGGATCGCCTCCAGGGCGCCATGCAACCCACGCGCCAGGAGCAGCAAATCGCCGGCCGACAGCGGCCCACGAGTGTCGACCCGGTCATCGAGGGCGTCACCGGCGATATACCGCGTGACGACGAAAGGCCGGTCCCCCGACAGGTCGCAGTCGATGATCGGCGCGACCCTCGGATGCCGGATCCGGGCCAGGGTCGCGACCTCACGCTCGAGCCGCGCGCGTGCCTCCGGATCGTGTGCGACGTGCGGCCGCAACACCTTGACGGCGACGGCGCGCCCATGCGGGTCGAGAGCCAGATGGACAACGCCCATCCCCCCTTCGCCGATCCGTTGGATCAGGCGGTAGGGGCCCAGTCGCTCAGAGAGCGCCTCGGTCTCGGCCGTCATGGGACAACGGTAGGTGAGGGCACCCCTACCGTTGGCATGCTCGGCGTGTCGCCTCACCGAGATCGGGTGGCCCCAACGTCCCCACCGGGAGTCCCGGCCACACGATCCGCGTATGCCGCCCGCTTACTGCTGGATGTACTCCACGAGTTGGTCACGCTCGGACTGCAGCGAGTCGATGCGGTGCTTGACGATGTCGCCGATGCTGACGATGGCCACCAGGGCACCCTCGGCGACGACCGGCACGTGGCGGATCCGACGATCAGTCATCGTGTGGGCCAACGACTCCACCGAGTCGTCCGCGGTGCACGTGGTCACGTCGGCGGTCATGATCTCGCTCACCGGGATGACCAGGACCGCGGCACCCCGCTGGTGCAGATGGCGAACGACGTCACGCTCGCTGACGATCCCGGCAACGGCCGCACCGTCCGGGCTGACGACGAGCGCGCCGACTCGATGCTCGGCGAGGGCTTCGAGCAGGCGGGAGACGGTCTCATCAGGCCGGATCGTGACGACCTCGGTCCCTTTGTTACGCAGCACGTCGGAGATCTTCATACCCGGACCGTAGACCCCCGCGACGACTCAGGCCAGCGTTAGCATCACGCGAATTCCCGTTCAGGGCCGTTCGTCGCTCACCTTCGCAGCGCGCAGCCCCCGGGCCCGAGGGGTATGCCGTTCGCGCGCCTGCACGACGCACGGGGCCGTCGAGCCACGCACCACCAACTCGGGCCGGAAGGTGAACTCCTTGGCCCGGGAGTCCGACCCCCCAATGATCTCGACCAAGGAGTTGACGGCCGTTTCGCTCATCGCCGTGACGTTCTGGCGGATCGTCGTCAGCGGCGGATCGCTGAACGCGATGAGTGGTGAGTCGTCGTAGCCGATCACCGAGACGTCCTGCGGCACCCGCAGCCCACGGGCTCGCACAGCGCGGACCGCTCCCAACGCCATGAGGTCCGAGGCCGCGGCGATAGCCGTGACGCCACGGTCCAACAACCGCGCCGCAGCCGCCGCTCCCCCGTCGACCGTGAAGAGTTCGTGGACGATGAGGTCGTCGATCTCGGCCCGGCTCAACGAGGTATGCCGCGCCATCGCCCCTCGGAAGCCCCACAACTTGCGGATCACCGGGATGAACCGATCGGGGCCGGCCGCCAACCCGATCCGCACGTGCCCCAGCTCGGTCAGGTGGGCGATCGCCATCTCGATGGCGGCGACATCATCGTTGGCGATGGTGGGGACATCGAGCCCGTCGATCGCCCCGTTGACCAGGACGAGCGGCATACCCAACTCGCGCAGTCGGAAGTAGCGGCCAGGTTTGGAGTCGGAGTCGGCGTGCAGGCCGGAGATGTTGATCATCCCGGCGACCCCATGGTCGAGCAACTGCTGGACGTAGTCGTCCTCGTGGACGCCACCGGCCGTCTGCGTGCAGAGGATCGGGATGAAGCCGCGACGGGCCAAGGCTGTCGAGATGAGCTGCGCGAAGGCCGGGAAGATCGGGTTGGTGAGCTCCGGCAGGATGAGCCCCACGAGGCCAGCACTCTTGCGCCGCAGGTAGGTCGGTCGCTCGAAGCCGAGCACGTCCAGCGCGACCATGACCGACTGTCGGGTGGCCTCGGACACGCCGGGATGATCGTTGAGCACCCGGCTCACCGTTGCCTCGGACACCCCCGCAGCCTGGGCAATATCCCGTTGCCGCGCGCGCACCATCGCCTACCTCCCTCCCCAGCCGTTCGACCCCCCGGTCCCCGTCGCCCAGATCCGGACCGACACGTCAGGCCCGGTGGCGCCAAGGGTGAGCGTAAACGCTTCCAACTCCCCCCCGCCACCGAATCCCACCATGCTGTCCGAGATCCCCAGCAGGTCCCGCACGTCGATCCGCACCGGGTCATGCGCCGCGCGCGCGACGTGCACGAGCGCCGTCTCCCCCGGCGCCTCGCGCAGGAAGACGAGGGCGTCGCCGGCGGCATACACCCAGCGCAGGCCGCCCCGGAGCAAGGCGACCGACCCGCGGCGCAGGCCGGCGAGATCCCGGTATGCCGCGAGCAGCCCTTCGTCCCACGTCTCACCGTGGGTGCCGTCCCCGGCCGGCCACGGCATCGGGCGGCGGCCGTCCTCACCGAAGCGCCCGCGCATGCCGATCTCGTCGCCATAGGTGACCATCGGTGTGCCGGGCATGGTGAACAACAGCCCCGCCGCGGCCCGAACCAGCGCCAGATCGCCGCCCACAAGAGTGCGGATGCGTGACGTGTCGTGCGAGCCGAGGAGCGTGAAAGACCGCACGAGGGTGGCCCACGGGATCCGCGAGGTGAAGTCGATCATCGCGTCGGCAACCAGCTCACCCGGAAGGCGCGGCACCCGCACCGGTTGACCAAGGAAGTCGGCGGGGGCGTCGGGGTTGGTCGGCGACGTGAGCCAGGTCCACACCGGACGGGTGAAACCGGCGTAGTTCATCGCCCCGTGCCAACCGTCACCGGTGAGGTCCGTCGACACGTCGTGGCAGTGCTCGGCGACGACGAGAGCATCCGGCCTGGCGGCAACGCTGGCCGCACGCAGGTCGCGGGCGACCTGGTGATAGAGGTCGGCGCCGCGATGGCGCCCGGTCATGTTGGCGACGTCGACCCGCCACCCATCCAGCCCGCCATCGGGGCCGAGCCAGCGCTGGATCACCCCGCGCGGGTCCTCGAACAGTCGGCGACGCAGTTCCGGGCTGCTGTGGTCGAGCTTGGGGAGCGAGGGGACGCCGAGCCACGCGGCATACTCCTGGCCGGGTCCGAAGAAGTAGAAGGCGCGCTCCGGGGCGGACTCGTCCGCGCGCGCGGCCTCGAACCACTCGTGGGTGACCCCGGTGTGGTTGCTGGTGAAGTCTCCGAGGACGCGTATGCCGCGTGCGTGCGCCGCGTCGGTGAGCCGCCGCAGTGCCGCGTCGCCGCCAAGGAGCGGGTCGACGGCGTCGAAGGTGTGGGCGTCATAACGGTGGTTGGAGCGCCCGGGGAAGAACGGCGTGAGGTAGACGACGTCGGCGCCGAGGGCCGCGATGTGGTCGAGGTGCTCGGCGACGCCGTCGAGGTCACCGCCGTAGAGCTGGCGGCTGCCACCCGCCCGCGAGCGGGTCTCCACCGGGTCCGACCAGGCCGCCTCGACGGCCCAGTCGGGGGTCTCCCGCTCGTCGGCGGCGGCCGAGCGGGCGAAGCGGTCGGGGAAGACCTGGTAGACGACGGCGTCCAGGGGCCACTGCGGCAGCGGGGTGTCCACGGCGACGATCCGGAAGTTCGCGGCGTCGGGGACATCCCGCAGGTGGCTCCCGGCCCCGTTGACCCACAGCCACCCGATCGCGCCGCCGGAGAGCAGCCAGCGGTAGGACGTCACCGGGTTGCGACAATCCACCTCGGCGCGCCACCACACCTCCCGCTCGGTGGAGCGTTCGGCATCGCGCACGGCCGTGACGAAGTGGGGTTCCCCATCACGCAGAACCCGCACGTATGCCGCGTCGAAGGGCGCCTCCCCGGGGGCCGTCGCGACCGCGGGAACCCGCAACCACAGGCTAACGACCGCACCGAGGCGAGGCGTCTCGGTCGAGACGTAGAGCGCCGAACCGTCGTGGTGGGGCCGGTTCAGACCGATGGCCGGCGTGCTGATCAGCCCGGTGACCGGCCCGGTGACCGGCAGCGCCGGATCGAAGGACGCGGTCACTTCACCGACCCGGCGGTGAGACCACCGATGAGCTGGCGCTGGAAGGAGAGGTAGATGAGGACGATCGGTGCTGAGGCGAGGACCGCCCCGAAGCAGAAGGCCCCGAAGTACTTGTTGCGGTCGGCGGTCAGCAGCGCGTTGAGGCCGACGCCGAGGGTCTGGGCGTCGACATCCTTGAGGAAGACGCTGGCCAGGAGGAACTCGTTGAACAGGCCGATGAATTGGATCATCCCGACGGTGACGAGAATCGGGGTGATGAGCGGCAGAGTGATGGTGAAGAACACCCGGGCATGGCTGGCCCCGTCAACCTTGGCGGCCTCGTCGAGCTCCTTCGGGACGGTGTCGAAGTAGCCCTTGAGCAGCCACACGTTGCCGCCCATGGCGCCGCCGAGGTAGGCGAGGATCAGGCCGAGCGAGGTGTTGAGCCCGAACTGCGGGATGACGTCGCCGAGCTCGGTGAAGATCCGGAACAGCGCGACGAAGGTGAGCAGCGACGGGAACATCTGGATGAGCAACAGGGTCATCAGGCCGGGTCGCCGACCCTGGAACCGCAGCCGCGAGAAGGCGTATGCCGCGCACACCCCGATGAACACCGCGGCGATCGAGCCGATCCCGGCGATGATGAGGGTGTTCTTGTACCAGGACCAGAACGGCCGCGAGGCCGTGAGATCGGTGTAGTTGCCGAGCCCGAACGCGTCGGGGATGAGCTGCGTGGTGTTGAGGTTGCCGGACGGGTTGACCGCGGCGGCGACGATGAACCAAATCGGGAAGAGCGCGAAGATCAGCGCCGCCCCGATGGCCAGGTAGCGCACCACCTGCCAGGGGTCGCGCCGCTTGGCCGTAGGTGGGGCGTCGAAGGCATGGGTCGGGGTGGACGGCGCCGGCGGGGTGGACGGCGTGGACACGGTGGCGGTCATCAGTTCACGTCCTCGAGAGAAGCGGTGCTACGGAAACCCTGCAGGGAGATGAGGGCGACGATGATGAAGATGAACATCGAGATCGCCGCTGCGAAGCCGAAGTTGGGGGTCGTGCCGCCGATAGCCAAACGGAACGCATAGGTGATGAGCAGGTCGGTCGAGCCGACCTGGGTCTGGTTCCCCTCGAACGGCCCGCCGTTGGTCAGCAGATAGATGAGCGCGAAGTTGTTGAAGTTGAAGGCGTAGGACGCGACGAGCAGCGGCCCGACAGCGACGAGCACGAGCGGCATGACGATCGAGCGGATCGTCCGGAAGCCGGAGGCGCCGTCGATCTTCGCGGCCTCCTTGACGTCCCCCGGCACCGACTGGAGAGCTCCGGTGCAGATGAGGAACATGTAGGGGAAGCCCAACCACAGGTTGGTGATGAGGATGGCGACCTTGGCCCAGGTCGGATCACCCAGCCAGTCGATGCTCCACCCGAAGGTCTTGTTGATCAGCCCGAAGTTCGGGTCCTGGTTGAACATCTGACGCCACACCAGCGCCGTGACGAAGCCCGGCAAGGCGTAAGGGAGGATGAGCAGCGAGCGCCAGGCGCCCTTCGCCTTGATCCGGTCGTCATTGAACAGCAGGGCGAACCCCATGCCCAGCAGGAACGTCGAGATCACCGAGACGAGCGGGAAGATGAGGTTCCACACGAGGATCTTGAGGAAGCCGGTGCGTAGCGTCTCGTTGGTCAAAGCCTCGGTGTAGTTGCGCAGCCCGACGTTCTCCTGCCAGCCCGACGTCAATGACTGCCCTTGGCCGTCTTCCGGCACCCAGAGCGCGTTCTGCGGCAGATACCGCTTGCCCGTCGTGGTGTCGATCATCCGGTCAGCGGCAGCGTCGTATTGCATCGACGCCTTGCCGACGAAGGCCTCCGAGAGCCCTGAGGTCTTGATGCCGCCGCCCTCGGTCGGCACCGCCAGCGCGGACAGGTCCGCCGAACGGGCATTCACCTCGCGGGCGTTAAGGATCGTGAAGCCGTTGGCCTTGGTGACCTTGCCGGTCGGGCTCTTCTCGACCCCGTCGGTGAGCGGCGCGAGGCCCTCCGGCGTACCGGCATACGTCGCGCCGTCCTTGGGGTCGGTGAGCAGGAGCGTGATGGTGCCCGTGGTGACGTCCGCGCCCGTCGGCACCGCGACAGACATCGCATAGCGCGGTGCCCCCTCGACCTCCCTGACCGACTGGGCGATGAGGTACTTGACCGACTCCTCTTTGGTCCCCATGTGGCCGTCGCCGTAGTTCGTAAACGACGTCGCGATCGTGAAGATGATCGGCCAGATCTGCAGGGCGACGAGGAAGAAGAGGCCCGGGAAGAGGTACTTCAGCGGGACGGCTCGGGTGGTGCCGTAGATCGCGAGCACACACATGGCGATGAACGCGACGCCGACGACGGCCCAGAGGCTGCCCGCGGCGGCGAACTTGCCGGCGATCCACACGAGAAGGGCGAGGACGGCCGCGATGGCCACCCATTTGACGACTATCCAGGGGCTCTTGGTCATGGGGACTCCAGGGCTGCTGCAGGGGCGAGGGCGAGGGACGAGGGAAAGAGCGCAGGGGTATGCCGCTCGGGCCGACCGGGTGGCCGGCCGGCCCGAGCGTCAGGTCAGGTCAGCAACGGTCAGCCGGCCTTGACGATGTTCGCCTCGATCTCGGTCTGCGCTGCCTTGAGTCGGTCGGCAGCCGTGGCCTTCTGGGCGATGATGTCGGCCGTGGCCTGGCCGAGCGGACCCCAGACGGAGTTCATCGCGGGGATGTTCGGCATCGGGAGGGCACCCTTGCCGGCCTCGAACCACGCCTTGATGTCAGCGTCCTTGGCCGCGACCTCGGTGTAGGCCTCGGTGAGGGCCGGCGGGCGCTTGCCGATGTTGTACATGTCGATCTGCAGGTCCTTGCGCGTCACGTACTTGGTGACGAACTCCTGCGCGAAGGCGTCGTTCTTGGCCTTGGCCGAGACGTAGAACATCTGGACGCCGAGGAACGGGGTCATCTGCTTGCCGGCGATCGTCGGCAGCGGCGAGATGGCGTAGGAGATGCCGGCCTTCTTCGCCTTCTCGACGGCCCACGGACCGGTCATGGCGTAGGGCGCCTTGCCCGCGTCGAAGACCTGGTCGACGATGCCGCCGTCGACGTTGGTCGAGAGGATGCCGTCCTTGCCAAGCTTGGCCAGCTGCTCGCCGCCGAGGATCGACTCGGGCGAGCCGACGATGACCTTGGTCGGGTCGTAGTCGCCATTGGGCTTCTGGGCGAAGACGCCGCCGCCGAACGCCTTGAGGAACGGGTAAGAGTGGTAGGCGTCACCGGTCTTGCTCACGGTGAGCAGCACGGCGTTGGTCGCCTTGCCGTCCTTGACCAACTGGGTGCCCTTGGTGACCATCTCTTCGAAGGTTTTGGGCGCGTCGGGCGCGAGGGCCGTGTTGCGGACGATGCCGATGTTTTCGACGGCATAGGGGACGCCGTAGACCTGGCCGTTGAACTTCGCGGCGGCCATGGCCTCGGCCGGGAACTTGGCCTGGTCGGTCGGCGAGAGGTTGACCGGCTTGACGGCCTGGTTCTGGACCAGCTCACCGAGCCAGTCGTGGGCGCCGACGATGACGTCCGGGCCCTTGCCCGCGTTGGTGGCGTCCTTGAAGTCCTTGCGGACGTCGGTGGACACCTGGACGGCGACCTTGATGCCCTGCTCGGCGCCGAAGGCCGCGGCGTACTTGTCGATGATGGGCTTGCGGTCCTGGTCGCACCAGATGACGAGGTCAACGGCGGCGTCGCGGACGGGGGCCCCCGTCGTTGCGGGGGCGGCGGCGGTCGTGGCCGCTGCCTTGGCGGTCGTAGCCGCGGTCGTGCTCGTAGCGGTCCCAGTGGACCCGCCACAGGCGCTGAGGACCAGGGCGGACAAGCCGGCGAGGGCTGCCGCTCCATAGACGCGCATGTGCATGGACTCTCCTTCGAAGCCGGACGGCCCGGCGGCCGTCCTCACCCCAACGACACTAGGAGTCTCTGAAGGAAATTACAAGGGTTCTATGAAGGATGTTTCACGGCGTCACTGGACAGTGACCTCATCCATGCGCAAAGATGACAGCGGTTCCACCGTCCGGTGGCGCACATCACCCTTTACAACGGATCGTCCGGCACGTTCCTGCCGGTGAAGGAGTCGTACAACCATGGCAACTGTCCGCTTCAAGGACGCCACCCGGCACTACCCGGGCAACCCCAAGCCGACGATCGACAAGCTGAACATCGACATCGCAGACGGGGAGTTCCTCGTCTTCGTCGGCCCCTCGGGATGTGGCAAGTCCACCTCCCTGCGCATGCTCGCCGGCCTCGAAGAGGTCAACGGCGGCCAGATCTTCATCGGTGACCGCGACGTCACCAACCTGTCCCCCAAGGACCGCGACGTCGCCATGGTCTTCCAGAACTACGCGCTCTACCCGCACATGTCGGTCGCCGACAACATGGGCTTCGCCCTGAAGATCGCCGGCGTCTCCAAGGACGAGATCGCCAAGCGCGTCCTCGAGGCCGCCAAGATCCTCGACCTGGAGCCCTACCTTGAGCGCAAGCCGAAGGCCCTCTCCGGTGGTCAGCGTCAGCGTGTTGCCATGGGCCGCGCCATCGTCCGCTCCCCCCAGGTCTTCCTCATGGACGAGCCGCTGTCCAACCTCGACGCCAAGCTCCGTGTGCAGACCCGCACCCAGATCGCGTCGCTGCAGCGCCGCCTCGGCGTCACCACGGTCTACGTCACCCACGACCAGACCGAGGCCATGACCATGGGTGACCGCGTTGCGGTCCTCAAGGACGGCTACCTCCAGCAGTGCGACGCCCCGCGCTACATGTACGACCACCCGGCCAACGTCTTCGTCGCCGGCTTCATCGGCTCGCCCGCGATGAACCTGCTCGATGTCCCGGTCGTCGACGGTGGGGTCAAGCTCGGCGCCGCCACGGTCGCCATCCCGCGCGAGACCCTGGCCAAGGCCAGCGGCAGCCGGGTCACCCTGGGTGTCCGCCCCGAAGACCTCGATCTGTCGAGCGACGGGGTGGGCCTGCAGGTCACGGTCGACGTCGTCGAAGAGCTCGGCGCCGACGCCTACGTCTATGGCACCCCCGAGGGTGTGCAGCAGATCGGCACCGACGGTGACGAGGT
>Ga0209480_10002870_pt1 | contig 11554 bp, 8 predicted proteins | sample JI61114C2DNA_FD_187501 | JGI IMG/M metagenome (GOLD analysis project Ga0209480, IMG submission 187501) | Wastewater effluent complex algal communities from Wisconsin, to seasonally profile nutrient transformation and Carbon sequestration -... | ecosystem: Engineered > WWTP > Effluent > Algae...
GACGTTGAGTTGTTTAGTCGTTTGAATTCCGTTCGGCTGAAACATATTGTTTGTCAGAAGGCCTGACATCCCGCATCCCACAACTCACATCCCGTTCACTCCTCGTCCACACATGATATACTCATTCTCCTCTGGGGACATGGAGAAACAGTGAACGAACAGTGAACAAACAGTGGTGGAAGAGTACGGGGATCAGGGGGCCGGCCGGCCGATGGCGGTTGTGCTTGGCCGGCAGATAAAGTTTTTTTAAATTGGGGGAACAAGCCTAAAAAATCAGTTGCACCATGACGAAGCCCATTTTTGTATGGCAGGATAAAACCCTCAAGCGGCTCTTACCCGAGCAGGTCGCCTTTCTCGCCACGGAAAAGAATTATACGCGCATATTCATGATCGATGAGTCTTTTTTTATGGTCCGCGCCACCCTGGCCAATGCCATGAAATCCCTGCCCAAGGACATGTTCATCAAAATCCACCGATCCTTCGTGGTCTCCGTTCTGCATATCAACAGCATCCACAAAGACCATGTGGAAGTGCTCGGCGCCCCTGTGCCGGTAGCCAGGCAGTATTATGAGGGGTTGATGAAAAGGGTGAGTGTGATCAGGTAAATGCTGAAACTAAAGCCGGTCCCTATCGAAATTGGAATGACCATGGCATAATCGAATAAAATCGTATCATTTCGTATCATTTATTTGGAAATACTGTATCATTATCGGATATTTGCGTATCATATCGTATCAAATTAAATGAATTCCGGGATTTACACATTCAAATTGGCCCCAGACTGGATATTGATTAATCAGCTCAGTGTGATTGACCGTTTCGGCGGTTCCTGGTCAGCTATTGAGCGTCGGGAACGGCAGACCCTCCGTCAACTCAAGTCCATTGCCACGGTCAGAAGTATTGGTGCCTCCACCCGTATTGAGGGCTCCAAAATGACCGATGATGAAGTGGGGGCCTTGATCAATAACCTGGAGATTTCGAAGCTGGAAGAGCGTGATCAGCAGGAAGTGGCCGGGTATTTTGAGGCGCTGGACCTGATTTCTGCATCTTACCGGGATATTGAGATCACGGAGGGCAATCTGAAAAACCTGCACAAACTCCTGCTGAAATACAGTGAAAAAGATGCCTGGCATACAGGCGTGTATAAGCAGGTTAGTAATGAAGTGGAGGCCCGTCGCGCGGATGGCAGCAAAACCACCATTTTCAAAACCACTGAACCCGGACTGGCCACAGAAGAAGCCATGCGCAACCTGGTGGAATGGTATAAGACCGACAAGGAAGCGCACCCCCTGGTGAGTGTTGCGACGTTTGTGTATGACTTTTTAAGCATCCACCCGTTTCAGGATGGTAATGGCCGGTTGAGTCGATTGCTCGCAACACTGTTATTACTGAGACAGGGTTATACCTGGATTGAGTATGTCAGTTTTGAGCATGAGATTGAGAGCCGGAAATCGGACTATTACCGTGTTTTGATGAATTGCCAGCGCCAGCGCCAGCGCCCAGGAGAAGATATACATGAATGGGTACAGTTCTTTTTGGATAGCCTGGTCAGTATCCAGGGGTTGTTGATGAAAAAGCTGGATACGCAGCAGGATGCTTCGGGTATGTCGCCCAGGGAGCGAAAAATCTATCAGTTTATAGATAATCATCCCGGATCCAGATCTGGTGAGATAGCTGAAAAGCTCGGTATACCATTACCTACAATTAAGCGGCTATTAACAGATATGGTGACTTCAAAACTTCTGCAAAAGCATGGCACTGGGGCAGGCACCAACTACTCTGTGGAGGAACTGTTATCAGTTAAGAAGGATCTGTTCATGAAATTTACCGATGCCGAACGCAGCCGGAAATTTATCCTGAAAAAAAGCAGCTCCTTTATACAAATAAAGAGGATCATCCTTTCTCCGAAATTCGACTGGGTGAATCCTGATGAGTGGGTGGCCAGACTCACCCGGGATGGTTTATACCTGCAGGTCAGCATTTCTACCAGTAAGGGAAGTCTTTACACCCAATCGTATACACTTTCCGGATTTAACAACCCCTACCTCTTTAACCCCGTTTTTACATTAGCTCAACCTGTCAATATCCCAGCATCCCTGGCAGGGGATGCCCTGTTTGAAGCAGATTATCCGCTGAACCTAACGGTAGAATTAATGGGTTCGGCTGAGCAGTTTAGTTTTGAGGTGTTTAGTGTATATGATGAGGGGTAAAAGATCTGTAATTTCCAATTGCAGCTGAGCGTTCCCGTTCTCTCGCCACCCTGGCCAATGCCACCAAAGCACTGCCCAAAGAGTTCTTCATCAAAATCCACCGCTCCTTCGTGGTCTCCGTCCTCCATATCAACAGCATCCACAAAGACCACGTGGAAGTGCTCGGCGCCCCTGTGCCGGTAGCCAGGCAGTATTATGAGGGGTTGATGAAAAGGGTGAGTGTGATCAGGTAGGGGGGAAGCGGGTAGGGGTAACGGTGTGTAATAGGGGTACTGGGTTATCGGCGTAGTCAGATTCTAACAGGTTGTACTTTAGTTGATTAGGATTAAACAAAGCGGCTATTTTCCTGATCCTTAGGCATTCTTAACGGTTTGGGGCAGCCGGGATAGGGAAAATAATGCTAATGGTGGTCATAAACAAATAAGCATAATCCTGGAATAAGATTGGTTTCAAAATGTCAATATCAAGGGATAGGTTTTCTTAATATCGTATATTCGGTAATAAAATCGCAGACAGCAATTATTTAGATGGGAATCACCCTAGTAATATTTTCGATATTGATTTTGATAAGTGTAATTATTCTACTTATAGAAATCAAAGACATTTTCAAAAAAAAACGAGACAAGGAAATTTTCTACCGTAAAGATGACGGTCGTCTTAATTGGACTTTAATATTTGTATACATTTCAACCTTAGTTGGAATAGGTGTTTTAGTATGGTTTACGTTTAAAGTTGGAACTCAAAAGCTGCTTCAAACTACAACAAATGATGAGCTTTCAAAATGGGGTCAGTTCGGTGACTTTATAGGCGGATTTGTAGGAATATTTTTTACTATAACAGGTGTTTTTCTACTATATGAAACTCTTACTCTTCAACGACGCGAATCAAAAGCAAGCAGAAAATTCTTTGAACGGCAAAGATTTGAGGACACATTATTTAGGTTAGTCGGCAACTATAAAGATATACTTAAAGAAATGACACTGACAAAAGCAGGAGATCTTAGGTTTTCTGGGACAGATTATTTTAAAGAACAAAAAAAAGACATGATTGCTGCATTTTCTCCTATCTATAATACGTATCAAGCAAACAAAAAAGCTGTCCAATCATACGAGCTCTTTTATACCTTAAATAAAGAGAATGTAGCTCATTACTTCAGAACCTTATATCGTATATTTAAGTACATTGATGACTCGAAGTATGAACCAAATGAAAAAATGCAATATGCTAAAACAGTACGCGCAACAATTTCCGAAGGCGAACTCTTCTTTCTTTACTACAATGCTCATACTGAGTTTGGTCGAAATTTCATACCGTTAATAAATAGTTATAACCTTCTTAAACATTTACCCATACAGGAAAAGCTAGAGTTTAAGTGGCTGTCTTCAAAGCTTGATATGCAGATGCAAATGGCTGTCGGGCAGGTTCTTTTTGAGCTTAAACAAAGTTGTATCAATGTTTTACGGACTAAGCAAAAGTATACCAAAACATATTTTTCAGGATTCATGCAGACATCTATAAAATTGAAAATGAATGAATTGAGAATTCAGATTTACAAGAGAAATACGATGACACCATCCATCGAGTTCCAGAAAGGGTATGGATTGCAAACATTAAGCGACACAGACCTTCGAGAAATGTTAGTTTGCTTCTTATTGGAAATAGTTGAATTTCAAAATTTCGGACGGCTAAATACTAGTAGACAAGTATATAACAAATATGAATTCGCTCAACCAGGGCGAACGATTATTTGGGCTAATGTAAAATCCGATACAGGTTATCCGTTAATTATGGACGATACAATTTAGAGATCCAATTACGACTAGTTTTAACTGCTGTCAACATAAGAATTTGAAATCCAGAGCCGGACAAAGTATCACCAGTTATTAGCAAACATCGGTAGTTTTTCGGGTGCGATTTTCAATGTTCAGTTTCAGTTCTTAATTTAAACAACATATTTTCAATTAACATTTGTGCATGGCAAGGCAATAATTGAAATCCCGGCCTTGGTTAATACTCAATTCTTAGCTGTAATTCTAAATATCATATCTTGAAGAAAGTAATTTTTTTAATACTAAGTTTTCTAAGTCTCGTTGTATCTGTTTTTTGGTTGGTGAAATCAAATTTTGATTACGAACCGATTCTTGCAATTATTACCATATTAGCTTCTTCAATAGGATTTCTCTCAGAAAGCCCTAAAAGAAAGCAAACACAAAAAAAGAATAATTCTATAAAATTATCTGACATACTGTTTTTTATAATTATTTTAATTGTTCTTGTTTTCGGGATTTTTAGCTATAGAAATAGTATTACTGGAATTAAGGGGAATAATAATGATAAAAATGAAATCTATATTGGTAAATAGTCTAAGCAAGACAGTTTTGTTTCTTGGGGTAATTGTAATTTTCGCTTGCAAAAACTACAAAAAGACCGGCATTGAAGGCGATAATAACGATGGAAATAAAGTAGTTATCGGAGATAATAATGTTGTCATAAATGATAATAATAGACGAGTTTTTGAAAAGGTGGATATTGTTGGCGCATGGGACGAGGCAAAGGCAAGACATTTGACGAGTTCAATACTAACTGAAGATTCAGCTAAAAAAACAGAGAAATACGTCCATACAATAATGGGATTCTACAATATTGACTACATCGATCGAGAATCAATTATCGCAGTTGCTTACTCTCAAAAAGAGGAATACGGAGGAGTGCTTGAGTGCCATTTTTGTGGAGTATTAATGACATTCATCGAATTTGATAAGTATGATAATGGATGGGTAATTAGAAATAAGTATGTTCGAGTTTTAGAACAAGGCACATGGGGTGAACCTCCTTCGGATTGGAAACTTATGAATATTGGTTATAATAAGTTTGGTTTTGTAGTAGAGGCTAGTTTTGGAAATCAAGGATTTTTTGAAAGCAATTATTATATATACACCTTTCTAGGTGATCAGTTTAAAGAAATTGGAATTATACCATCTAGCGATGATGATGGTGGAGCCAAGAGTGTATCGGAGAATAGTTTTAAAAGTAAAATTGAGATTATCAAGGAAGGTACTGGTTTTTACGATTTAAAGGTAACAACAAATGGCGTTAAAGGATTTAAGCAATTTAATAAGACGGAGTACTATAAGTTTGATGGAATAAAATATAGTATCAATAGTAATTTTAACTAGTTTTTTTAGGGAGTATAGGTAAATTACCCCCCCCCCCTTAAATGCGTAATAGATATGCTATTTCATAGGGCATTTTAATACATGGAATGATTTTAATACTCATTTTTAATGTTATTATTTGCACAACTGTCATGCAGTTCCTGCATGATTGCCCGATCTTGGCTGCGAAAATTTAAATCTTAGCACCAGTATTTCATTGGCACTGGAAAGTTTTATTTCAATTTGACACATAAAGTGTGGTAAAAAATTACCTTTGCTAATAATATTAATAATTGAAATCGAATTTTATAGATGCCCACTTTACATTGGATAGGAAAAGATAAAGTTATCAATCATCACATGGATGTTCCGTTTAAAGTATTGGAACACTCTTATGGTTTTGACAACGGAATGCAGACAGAACAAGAAACTAAAAGTGGAAACAAAATTATACATGGCGACAACCTTGAAGCGCTGAAAGCCCTTTTGCCCGAATACGAAGGGCGAATTAAATGTATCTACATAGATCCGCCATACAACACAGGAAACGAAGGATGGATATATAATGACAATGTTAACGATCAGAAAATTAAAAAGTGGCTTGGCAAAGTAGTAGGAAAAGAATTTGAAGATTTGAGCCGACACGATAAATGGCTTTGTATGATGTATCCGCGTTTGAAGTTATTACATAAATTACTTTCAATTGATGGTGCAATATTTGTATCGTGCGATGATAACGAGCAAGCCAACTTGAAGATTATTTGTGATGAGATTTGGGGTGCCGGAAATTTTATAAACAATATTATTTGGCAGAAGAAGTTCAGCCCGCAAAACGATGCAAAGTATTTTTCAGACAACCACGACTTCATAGTTTGTTATGCAAAGAGTAAATCAAACTGGAAGAGAAATTTGCTTCTACGAACTCAAGAGCAAGATGCCCGATACAAGAATTTAGATAATGACCCAAGAGGGGTGTGGGCCTCAAGCGATTTTACAGTTAAAACCTATTCCGTCGATTATGATTATCCGATTACTACCCCATCAGGTAGAGTTGTAAATCCTACGGATGGACGCTGTTGGATGACTTCAAAGGATAAATTGAAAGTACTAATTGATGACAACCGTATATGGTTTGGTAAAAAAGGAGATGGAGTACCAAGGATAAAAAAGTTTTTATCAGAAGTCCAAGAAGGAACAGTTCCGCTTACTATTTGGTTACATTCAGAAGTGGGCCATAATCAAAGTGCAAAACAAGAATTAAAGAAAATCTTTCCTGAACAAAGTTCGCCATTTGAAACGCCCAAACCCTCGTCATTAATTGAAAGGATTTTACAAATTGCCACAACAAGTAACGACATTATTTTGGATAGCTATGCAGGAAGCGGAACAACTGCACATTCAGTTTTAAATTCAAATAGTATTGATGGTGCTAATAGAAAATATATTCTTATACAAGTTGACGAAACAAATAAGAAGGGTGATTTTGTAAATATTGCTGAAACTATTACTGCAGAAAGGGTAAAAAGAGTTATCAAAGGTTATGGCACATATGAAGGCACTGGCGGTAGTTTTGATTTCTATGAATTAGGGCAACCCTTGTTTTTGGAAGATTGTAATTTGAATGAGTTGGTAGGTGTAGAGAAAATTCGTCAATATATTTATTACACCGAAACCAAAACGCCACTATCCAAAAAAAAACACAATGACAATAAGCAATTCTTGGGCACGCACAATGATACAGCCTATTATTTCCACTATGAAGAAAATGAAGTAACCACTTTGGACCATGCTTTTTTGGCTACCATGAAAACCAAATCCGAGCAATATGTGATTTATGCGGACAATTGTTTGCTCGCTATGAATTTCAGAATAAAGCACAATATCATTTTCAAGAAAATACCAAGAGATATAACAAGATTTTAAGCGATGGAATTAAAACCATATCAACAACAAGTTATAAATGACCTTGCACTGTTTTTAGAAAACGTACAAGAAATCAAAGACGTGAAAGACGCTTTTTATAATTTTTGGGCAAAGCACCCGAGAACGCCTCTGTTTCCATATTCAGGCATGGCAATTGAACCATACAAAAACAATGTTCTCCGTGTTCCGCATATTTGCGTTAAAGTGCCAACAGCAGGCGGAAAAACATTTATTGCCTGCAATGCCATTAAAACCATTTTTAATGCCTTTGCTTACGAAAGGCCCAAAGCAGTTGTTTGGTTAGTGCCATCCATTACTATTTTGGACCAAACCATAAAGAATCTAAAAGAAGCCAATCATCCTTATCGGCAAAAAATAAATTCTCATTTCGGTAATAAAGTTGAAGTATATGACAAAGCAGAACTGTTGCAAGGAAGTGGGTTTAACGCCTCTTCGGTAAAAGAGCAGTTGAATATTTTTGTATTGAGTTTTGACAGCATACGAACAACTAACAAAGAAGGCAGAAAAGTATTTGAGCAAAACGGGTCGTTGCAATCATTTGAAACCCTGCTAGGCAAAGACGAAGAAATTTCGTTGATGAAAGTAATGAAGTACTTAAACCCAATGATAGTTGTGGACGAAAGCCACAACGCAGAATCGGATTTAAGTGTAGATATGCTCACAGCGTTTAACCCTTGTTTCATTCTCGACCTAACGGCAACACCCCGCAAAAACAGCAACATAATCAGTTTTATTGATGCCTTAGAGTTGAAAAAGGAAAACATGGTAAAACTGCCTGTTATTGTTTACAACCATCAGGACAAAACAGAAGTAATCAATTCGGCTTTGCAATTGCAAAAACGCTTGGAACTTCAAGCCATTGAAGAAGAAAAGAAAGGCGGGAAATACATCCGCCCTATTGTGTTGTTTCAGGCACAGCCGAAGAATGGGAAAAGCTTTTTGAACGAAGAAGAAGAAAAATCAAACGTTCAAAAGCTGAAAGAAAAACTCATTGATTTGAAAATTCCTACCGAACAAATCAAAATTAAAACCGCAAACATTAACGAAATAAAAGGTATTGACCTGATAAGCAAAGACTGTGAAGTCCGCTACATCATTACCATAAACGCATTAAAAGAAGGTTGGGACTGTCCGTTTGCTTACATTTTGGCATCATTGGCAGACAAAAGTTCGGCAGTTGATGTTGAACAAATTTTGGGAAGAGTTTTACGCCAGCCGTATGTGATGAAACACAATTTTCCGCTACTCAACTTGAGTTATGTATTAACGGCTTCATCAAAATTTCTTGACACATTAGACAACATTGTGAAAGGTTTAAACAAAGCAGGTTTCAGCGATAAGGATTATAAATTGGCTGACTCTGCCATGTTGAAAGAAGCCCAAAGGCAAGACCCTTTACAACAACTTACTGTTTTTACAACAATCGAAACACCTAAAGAAGACATTACTTTAGACATTGATATAACCCGAGTTTCTGTTTCATCAGATATAGATACGCGAAGCACTACCATTTCAGAAATTGAAAAAGTTGCCATTGATCAAAATGAAGCTTTTGAGAAGATAGTTTCCGAAATGGAAGCAAGCCATACAACGGTAGTCCCAAATGAAATACAGCAGCTTGTGAAAACATATAGTATTAAAGATATCTTTAGACAACAGGCTGAACAAATCAGTTTGCCACAATTTTACTTAAAAGTGCCTGCCAATGATTTGTTTGGTAAGAAAGAAGAAGAGTTGCCTTTGGAAAAGGAGAATCTTTTAGAAGGTTTCGCATTAAGCAAGGCTGACACCAACATAGCATTTGACAGCATTGCTTCTGAACTCTATAAAGTTGACCTGGATGAATCCAAAAAGGAGCATACGCCAACGTTCATAAGGCTTGACGGCGATGTCAAAGAAAGGGTAATGACTTACATTCTCGACCCATCCCGAAAAGACAGTCGAATAAAGAATTTCACTAAACGCCTTATGGATTTAATTGGAAATATGTTTCCTATTCCCGACAAAGAAATTGAAAAATACATTAATCGGATTTTAGAAGATTTTAAGGATGAGCAATTTAACGATTTGGCAGCTAATGAGTACACTTACAAAGACAAAATCAAATTCAAGATTAGTGCTCTTTCAGAACAGTTTGCAGAGAAAAAATTCAACGATTTTTTAGACACTGATAAAGTGTTTATCAGATCAGCGTTTTTGCTACCAATGAACATTTCACCTGGCGACACAGCTAAAGATATTACAAAATCGCTTTACGAGAAAGAAGGAAGCATGAACGGTTTTGAAGAACGTGTAATTAATGAAATTGGCAATATGGATAATATTGCTTTCTGGACAAGAAACATAGAGCGCAAAGGATTTAGAATTAATGGCTTTGTTAATCATTATCCTGATTTTATCATTCATACAAAAAGCGGGAAAACAATTTTACTAGAAACAAAAGGTGACCATTTAGATGCTGAACAAAAAATAAGACTTGGTAGACAATGGGCAAGTAAATCAGGTAATAAATTTCGTTACTTTATGGTTTACGAAAGACGGATAGTTGATGGAGCTTATAGATTGGAAGATTTTTTGAACATTATAAGAGATATTTAGATTTGTTAGATATTTGCAAAACGGAACAAAACTTTGCTTAAGCATAATATTGCAAATGGGCCACAAATTAAAAATTGACTGCAACAATGGCATACGCCAAAAGGACAGAAATGAAAAACGGTCTGTTAATATGGGATTGATGACATATAGGCTGAAGTGTTTAATTACTATTATGGTTTTCAATTTATCTTTAGTGCCGGATTGGCAATTTATTACCCTGAATTTTAACACTTAGGCCAAACCCAAAAATGTTATACTTTAGCTTAGGTCGACTTAACTTAATATAGTATTGATTGATTTTTGTATGAAACACTATTTAATATTTATCGCCGGTATGGCTGCCGGAGCTTTACTCTTGTATGCAATCGGATTTAGATCAGAGAAATCGGTAAAGGAGAAAATACGGAATCAGCTGATTGAAGCAATATCGGATAACCTGTCAGGCGAAAACCAGGAAGCTGAGGTTCAGTATGTTGAAGTAAAGGGTAAAAAGGGATATGTTTCATTACATACAGGTATGTCAAAGGATTCAGTAAAGATACTTGCAGGAAAACCAGACAAAGTTGATTTGCATTCAACGGGAAACATTTCCATTGAAATCTGGGGCTATAAACTAAAAAATAATTACTTGTCTGATTTAGACATCGAGTTCAGAAATGGAAAATTAAAAAGCATACGAAAAGACTAATTGATGTCTTACAGGAGCACTCAAAATCACAAAGCCTTCTATGATCTACTACTTAGAAGGCTTTGTGATTTTCTATTTGATTTTTCTTTGGCTTCTTGGCATCTTCGGTTCTTGGTTCTTCCCTCGCCCTCCATAGCTTCAGCGAAGGAAGGTCACTCACATTTTTATCGGCACCGTCACCTTCCCCTTCCTGCTCTTCTCCGCCGAAAACCCCATCACATGACTTTCAATTGATGCATCAATGGTTGAACTTAACAAGGCTGGATTCTGTTGGGATACGGCCTGGATCCAGTCGGCAACGAGACGCCAGTCGCCACCGCCGTGTCCGTCGGTTTCCTGTTTCCATTCGGTGACTTTGCCGGTGCGGAAGTCGGTATGTTTAAAGCTGCTCATGTCGCCAACGATATCGCCGAGACTGCCCATCACGCGGGTTCTGCGGCCGTCGTAGCTGGTAAAGGCTTCCATGGAGAAGGAGACGGTGATATTGTCTTCGAAGAGCATGTTGGTGGTATAGTGATCGGGCTGGTCGTTGTTGGAACGGTATACACACTTGCCGTAATTGCTGTTCTTTAAGTAATCCATGATCACCTCGCCGTGTTTGCTCTTGTCTTCGGGCAGATCGAAGTGATGCAGCCACTGGCGTTTGTCGAAATAGATTTTCTTGGCCGAATAGGGACATTCGCCTTCTACTTTACATCCGTCGGTGCAACGGTCGGTACTGCCCTCAGGGGCATTTTCCTTGCGGAACCATTTTACATCGCCATGGGCAGACATATGAGTGCAATGCTTATCGAGCATCCATTTGATGATATCAAGGTCATGGCATGATTTGGCGAGGATGATGGGAGTGGTTTCTTTGCTGTTGTGCCAGTTGCCCCGTACATAGGAGTGACTCATATGAATATGGTGGATCGGCTCCAGGTGCTGCATACTGATGATCTGGCCGATGGAATCGTTGT
>Ga0209480_10002871_pt1 | contig 11552 bp, 10 predicted proteins | sample JI61114C2DNA_FD_187501 | JGI IMG/M metagenome (GOLD analysis project Ga0209480, IMG submission 187501) | Wastewater effluent complex algal communities from Wisconsin, to seasonally profile nutrient transformation and Carbon sequestration -... | ecosystem: Engineered > WWTP > Effluent > Algae...
AAATATTTGGAATTCAATACTTTAAATATACTAACTTTTGCCTTTTTGTGCAAATATTATTTACACTTTTTTGCTTTTTTTAATTAAAATTTATTAATCGAACTCAGGTTTATAATAACTAAAATTTTAAAATAATTGGTCAATTATATTTGTTATGGATATTGGTTTATTTTTAAAACACAATGCATTATAATTCAGTATATTTACCAATATCTAACTGATTTATTTTATTCAAAATAATTACATCCAACGGGTTTGTTATTGCAAATTTTTAAAAAAAACTTTGATTTGTTGGAAATCATGTAAAATATAATTAAATTTGTAAATCATCGAAATCTAAACTACTGGTTATGAAAAGAAAAATACTTTCGTTAGTCGCTTTATTAGGTGTTGTAACAATTGTGAATGCTCAAATGTATGTGTCTCCTGGTAGTTATGTATTTGTGAATAATCAGTATATGTATATAACACAAGATATTAGTATTCAAGGATCAGGTAATTTTTATTTAAGAAACACATCTCAATTATTGCAAGGTGGATCTGGATCTGGATCAAATGCTGGAGAAGGAGACTTATCTGTTTTTCAAGAAGGGACGGTTAATAACTTTCAATATAATTATTGGTGTTCGCCAGTAGGAAATCCATTAGTTGCTGCAGGGAATAATTCTTTTGGAATTACAAGATTGTTCAGACCTACAAGTTTAATAACAAGTGTTGCTTCAACAAATACTACAGGTTTTGATGGCACTTCTAATCCTTTGGTAATTTCTTCACGATGGATTTATCGTTTTATTACTTCGAACTTATATTCTCAATGGGTGCATGTTGGTGCTGGAGCATCTATAAATTCAGGAGAAGGATTTACTATGAAAGGTGTTTCTGGCACTGATGCAACTGTTGCCGATACTAGTGAAGGCGTTGCAAATAATGCAGGTGGACAACGTTATGATTTTAGAGGAAAACCAAACGACGGTACTATATCTGTTGCTGTTTCATCTGGTAATTTTACATTAGTAGGAAATCCTTATCCTAGTGCGGTTGATTTAAATATGTATTTGAGAGCTAATACTCCAGGTGCTGATTTGTTGTGGGGAACGGCAGACGATGTTGGGTTAAACAACACTTCAATTGATGGTACTGCTTATTTTTGGGAACAAGTTGCGGTTAATTCACATTATTTAAATCAGTATGAAGGAGGATATGGGACTTATACACCTGGTTCGGGGTATACTCCAGCAGATTTTTGGAATTATAATAGCGATGGTACTTATAATGTTAATTTAGTTCCTGTAGGAACAGCAAATCTACACTTAAGATTTACGCCTATAGGTCAAGGTTTTATGGTTAGAGGTGATAATGCTGGTACAGTTACAATGCGGAATTCATATCGTGTTTTTAGACGTGAAACAGATGTAGATGCTACACCTTTAGCAAGAAACAGAAATGAAAGTTTTTCTATTGAAAGTGGGTTGTATTATGATGAAATTCCTAATGTTGCTGGTACAGATTATACAACTCAAAAAGTAAATAATTATGCGCCACAAATAGGGTTAGTAGCATTTGTGAATGACGGTGGTTATCTTTTTAATAGATTAGGATTTGCTAATGGTTATTCTGATGCTTTTGAAAAAGGAGCAGATACTCCTGGAGTTAATGCTTCTAATCCAATCAGCTTCTACCAAATTTTAGATGGAACAACTAATGAATTTAGAACATCATTAACATATTTTGATATTAATAAAGGATATCCTATTGGGTTTAGATGTAATTCACAAACTCGTTTTCAAGTTAGAGTATCTGAATATTTATATGGTTTTGATTTGTCAGAAGAAGTTTATATTCATGATAAATTAACAAATATTTATTATGATATTAAAAATGGAGTTTTTGATATGACTTTACCTGCGGGAGATAATAAAACACGATTTGAAATTACATTCAAAAATACAGGAGAAACTTTAACAACTCCTGATGAAGCAAATAGTATGTTTACTGTAGTTCAAGATAATGAACAAGGAATGTTAACCATTTCAAATACTTATAGAAAAGATATAAAATTAGTTACACTATATGATATTACTGGTAAATTGATCTTAAATAAAGAGAATTTAGGAACAAATGAATCTTATAAGTTCGCTACCGGAGCTTTAAGTGATGGTGTTTACGTTGTAAAAGCAACTACTGCTGATAATATTGATGTAAGTAAAAAAGTATCTATTTATAAAAAATAAGCACATATTGTAGTATATTTGAAAGTAGCTTATTCAAGCTACTTTTTTATGAGACAAAGTCAAAACCAAAAAATCGAAATTGTATTTCCTAACGGAATCGAACTCTACATTAAAAGAGAAGATTTATTGCATTCAATTATTTCTGGGAATAAATTAAGAAAGTTGAAATATAATTTGAAACAAGCAAAACAATTAGGCTACAATAAATTATTAACTTTTGGGGGTGCTTTTTCTAACCATATTGTTGCAGTTTCTGGTGCAGGAAAAGAGTTCGGTTTTGAAACTGTTGGTGTAATTAGAGGCGAAGAATTAATACATAAAATTCAAGAAAATCCATCTTTGGCATTTGCACAACAAAATGGAATGGAATTTTATTTTATGGATCGAATAAGTTATCGAGATAAGTATGATAAAAAAATCATAGAAAGCTTACATGATCTGTATGGCGATTTTTATTTAATTCATGAGGGAGGAACCAATGAATTAGCAATAAATGGTTGCGAAGAAATTTTAACAGACGAAGATAAATCTATATTTAACTTTGTCTGTTGCGCTATCGGAACTGGTGGAACGATTTCAGGAATTATAAATTCGTCAAATACTACGCAAGAAATTATTGGTTTTTCTTCTTTAAAAGGTGATTTTTTAATTAATGTAATTCGTAATTTTGTGCAGAAAGAAAATTGGAACATAAATTCCGAGTATCATTTTGGTGGTTATGGTAAAGTTTCTGATGAGTTAATTCGATTTTTGAATACATTTTATCAACAAACAAATATTCCGTTAGATCCAATTTATACTGGTAAAATGATGTTTGGAATATTGGATTTAATTCAAAAAGATTATTTTCCTATCAATTCAAAAATCCTCGCCATTCATACAGGTGGCTTGCAAGGAATTTCAGGAATGAACGATTTATTAACAAGCAAAAACAAAGAAATAATACAATATAATGATTAATAAAATTGCTTTATTATTGATGATTATTTTGATCGCAAGTTGTAACAGCACACAGACTGTTGTTCAAACAAAATCAAAACCTAAAATTACGACTGCTCCAAAAACAAATTCAGATAATGGTGGAGAAGTGGTACAATTAGAAGCAACTTCAAATGTTAAAACATATGAAGAAGAGGTTAAATTGTATATTTCAAACTTTCAACAAATTGCTAAAAAAAATATGAAAGACCACGGAATTCCTGCAAGTATAACTTTAGCACAAGGAATTTTAGAATCAGGTGTTGGAAAAGGAAAATTAGCACAATCTGCTAATAATCATTTCGGAATAAAATGTCATACTGGTTGGACAGGTGAAAGCGTGAGGCACGATGATGATGCTACTCAAGAATGTTTCAGAAAATACAATCATCCATCAGAATCGTACAAAGATCATTCATTGTTTTTAACTACAAGAAGTCGTTATGCAAATCTTTTTGAACTAGACAAAGGCGATTATGAATCATGGGCAGAGGGATTAAAAGCTGCCGGTTATGCAACTGATAAAAAATATCCAGATAAATTAATTAAATTAATAGAGAGGTTTGAGTTATATAAATATGATAACGAAGTTTTAAATCGCGATTATTCTTCAGTTAGAAAAAATACATTAGGTAAAGATTCTGAAGACTCTTATATTATTCAGCAAGGTGACACTTTGTATTCTTTGTCAAAAAAGTTTAATCTTTCAGTTGATGATTTAAAAAGGCTAAATAATCTTTCAGATAATGCCATTAATATTGGTCAAAAAATAAATATTAAGTAATGTTATATAAAAGAAGTAGTGAATTATTTGTTGCGGCAAATAAAGTAATTCCTGGCGGTGTAAACTCGCCAGTAAGAGCATTTAAAGGAGTAGGAGGAACACCAATTTTTATAAAAGAGGCAAAAGGTGCTTATTTATATGATGAAGACGGAAATCGTTTAATTGATTATATCAATTCTTGGGGACCAATGATACTAGGTCATGCCTACGAACCTGTGGTTAATGCAGTGATTGAAAAATCAAAAAAAGGAACTTCTTTTGGAATGCCAACAGAATTAGAAACACAAATTGCAGAATTGGCAGTTTCAATGGTTCCAAATATAGATAAAATTCGATTTGTAAATTCGGGTACAGAAGCTTGTATGAGTGCTATACGCTTGGCGCGAGGTTATACAAATCGTGATAAAATAATTAAATTTTCGGGTTGTTATCATGGTCATTCCGATTCCTTTTTAATTGCCGCAGGAAGTGGTTTAAGTACTTTTGGCGTACCAAATAGTCCAGGAGTAACAGAAGGAACTGCAAAAGATACATTGTTAGCTAATTATAATGATATTGAAAATGTGAAAGCATTATTTGAGGCTAATAAAAATGAAATAGCGGCAATTATTATAGAACCTGTTGCCGGAAATATGGGCTGTATTCCGCCGGTAAAAGGATTTTTAGAGGCATTAAAAACGATTTGTTTAGAAAACGATGCAATTCTTATTTTTGATGAAGTTATGACTGGATTTCGCCTTGCAAAAGGTGGCGCACAAGAATTATTCGGAGTTCAAGCAGATATTGTTTGTTTTGGAAAAGTAATTGGTGGTGGTTTACCAGTTGGTGCTTTTGCTGCACGAGAAGAAATAATGAATTATTTAGCACCACTTGGACCAGTTTATCAAGCTGGAACACTTTCTGGGAATCCATTAGCTATGGCTGCTGGACTTGAAATGTTGAAAGCATTGAATAGCGATGCAACAATTTTTAAAAGTTTAGAAGAAAAAACTGCTTATTTAGAAAAAGGAATTCATGTTGTTCTAACTGAAGCAAATATTCAATTTACAATCAATAGAGTAGGTTCAATGATTTCTGTACATTTTGATGTAAACCCTGTTTTTGACTTTAATACAGCCAAAAATGGAGATAACGAAACGTTTAAGATTTTTTTTCACGGCTTATTAAAAAGAGGTGTTTATATAGCGCCATCTGCTTATGAAACGTGGTTTATTACAAACGCATTAACTTATGAAGATTTAGATTTCACTATAAAAGCAATTGCTGAAGTAGTAAAAGAGTTATAAAAAAATCCCGCTATTTGCGGGATTTTTTTATCTTAAAGTAAGGTCATTAAAAGCTTTACTATTATTTTCTAAAAGAACTAATTGATCATGTGTTAACATGTCTTTAATTTCTTTTCTAATTCTTTTAAACAAATCTTTTTTATCTTCTTCAGTTGGATTTGCTGCTAAAGATTTGTGTTTGTGAATGAATATTATATATACTCTTTTAGAAACAGCATTATTTAATTTTAGAACTGATGTTAGTTCAGCAGCATCTTTTTTTGCTAAAGTTTCTACTTCAGATTCTTGTGCAAAAGCTACTGTAGTAAAAGCGAAAAGTAAAGCAATAACTGCAAATATTTTTTTCATATTGTTAATTATTAAGTGTTTAATAAATTCAAAGCTAAGTTTTTTTTTTATATTAGCAAGGAAAAAAACAAAAATTATTTTTCTTTTTGTTGAAAAGATTTTCTTTTTTTAATTTTTTCTTTTCTTTTTTCAATGTTTTGTTCCCATTTTTGAAATTGTTCGGGTCTTAGAATCTTTTTCATTTGGGCTTTGTGCTCAATTTGATTGTCTAATATTTTATTTTTTATTTCAAACTTTTCATCAGTCAAAGGTTTTTCTCCTTTTTCTTTTTTTGCTTTCATTTCAGCCATTTTTTTTTCTCTTTTTTCATCTTCTTCTATTAAGAGTGCTTTAATGTCTTTTTGTTGTTTAGCATCTAAATCTAAATCTAACGTCATTTTTTTGACTTGTAATTCGGTACGCTGTTCCGTAGTCATTTTTTTATTTTTTTGTATTTTTTCTTGAGCAAACGTTAATGCCGATACTGCTAATGTTGCTACTAAAATCAATTTTTTCATAATTCAAATTTTTTTAAAGTTTATGATAAGACTAAGATAATAATAAAAGCTTTAATCGTTAACATAAAATTAGTGTTTTTTTTAAAATTTTAAAAATAAAAAGTTTGTATATTTGTAGTGTGAAAAAATTAGTCATTTTAATCGCTTTTTTTATGCTGGCAAAGCCAGCAATTCCATTTTTGGAATACGTTATTAACTATGACTATATTGTAAAAGAGCTTTGTGAAAATAAGGATAAACCAGAACTTAAATGTAATGGTAAGTGCCACTTAGCGAAACAATTAGCGAAATCTGCTGAAGAAGATAAACCCATTTCTTCAGACAAAAAGCAAAACATAAAACAAGAAAATGAAACCATGTTTTGTCAAGAATTTAGAGCAGTTTCTTTTGCTGAAAATTTCGTTTTCACAAACAAACAAAATAATTCTGACTATAAGAATTTGTATGCTTTGACTGCAATACAATCCACTTTTCACCCACCCACCTTTTTAGTTTAATTTTTTATTGCAATTGATTCTTGTTCTTAGAATCGATTATAGGATATTTATATCCAAATTTGTTTAAAGAAATCAATCTTTCAAGTACAAAAAAAATTAAATTTTAAAACTAAAAAATTTTCAAAAAAATGAAATTTCAATTAAAAAATATAGTAGCTGTAATGGTTTTTGCTTTAGTATTCACTTCATGTTCAGATAATGATGATAATGTAATTACAGGTGAAGGAAGTTTAAAATTAGAATTCGATAACGTATATGGTAATGCAGATTTTGCTTTTAATACACCATATACAAACTCAAACGGAGAAGTTGTTAAAGCTTCAAATGCAATTTATATTGTGAGTAATATTATTTTAACTAAAGAAGATGGTTCAACTTACGCGGTACCTAAAAGCGAAAGTTATTTCTTTGTAAACGAAGCAGATGCTGCAAGTACATTATTAAATTTACCAAACATTCCAGCTGGGAATTACACAAAAGTTACGTTCGGAATTGGTGTTGACCAAGCGCAATTTAACGCTGGAGCAGACGGACAAGGAACTATGTGGACAGATGCACAAGCATTAGGGATGACATGGTCTTGGGCTGCCGGATATAAATTTGTAAAATTCGAAGGAACTGTTACTTCAGCAACGCATACAAATGCAAATTACAGAGTGCATACAGGAAAAACCGGTGATGTATACAATTATGCAGAAGTTACTTTAGGTTTACCAGATAATGCTTTAGTAAGAACAAACATTACACCACAAGTTCATATCATGGCCGATTTAAAGAAGATTGTTGATGGAACCACAGTTATCAATTTTGAAGAAGGTTTAGACGTAATGGGCGGAACAAAAGTACAAAATATTTCTGCAAACAACGTTCCTACAATGTTTGAAGTACACCACGTTCACAACGATTAATTTTAGTAAAAGCTAATCCAGCTGTACATTACAAGTCCGCAGGAAAAACAAAAATTTTGTAAGCAAAAAAATAAGCTTCTAAGGGCGCTATTTTTTAGCCACAAAATCAATTTGTTTTTCCTTTACGGGTTTTTCATTCCCATCTAGGCTAAAACATAGCGTTATGCAAGCAAAATATTTAATTCTATTGGCAATTGGATTTTTATTCAGTTGCGCATCAGACGATTCATCAGAATACCAAAACATTCCTATAGATTATCAAGTACCATCAAATTTTCCACCATTAGCTTACAATATGGCTAATAATCTATTAACCGAAAAAGGTTTTGAATTAGGAAAAAAAATCTTTTACGATGGTCGCTTGTCATCAGATGGAGTGGTTTCTTGTGGTTTTTGCCACATTCAAGAAGATGCGTTTACACATCACGGACATACTTTTAGTCATGGAGTTGGCGATGGAGTTGGAACTAGAAACGCACCACCCATTCAAAATATGGCATTTCAAACCCATTTTTTTTGGGATGGAGCAGCCGATCATATCGAGTTATTATCTATGGCTCCAATTTCTAATGAATTAGAAATGAATGGCAATATCATCAACATTATCGATATGATGAAAAATGATAGTGAGTATAAAAAATTATTCCGTCAAGCTTTTCCAGGAGAAGAAATCAATTCCGAAAATATGTTAAAAGCATTATCACAATTTATGACCATGCTCACTTCTTCCAATTCACGTTTTGACAAATACAGAAGAAACGAAGCAGGTGGGACATTAACTTCAGACGAATTAGCGGGTTATGATTTGTTCAATCAAAAATGTGCTTCGTGTCATGCAACTGATATATTTACCGATAATTCGTTCAGAAACAATGGATTGCCAATAAATCCGTCAATAAACGACAAAGGAAGATATCGCGTAACCGAATTGGATAATGACAAATACAAGTTTAAAGTGCCAAGTTTAAGAAACATCGAAAAAACGGCACCTTACATGCACGATGGACGTTTTTATACTTTAGAAGCAGTGTTAAATCATTATTCGTCAGGTGTTTCAAATACTCAGAATTTAGATCCAAGTTTAAACAATGGCGGAACATTAGGAATTCCGTTAACTGCAACTGAAAAATTACAGCTTATTGCCTTCTTAAAAACCTTAACGGATAACGAATTTTTAACGAATCCAAAATTTGCAGAATTTTAAAATGAAAAAATATATCATCATTTTCCTATTTATATTTCAATATGGATTTACAACCGAAAAGGACAGTTTGTCAACAATTAATCCGTTTTTAAAATTTCATCAAGTTTCTTATGACTTTTATGAGGATTGCGATGCTTGTGGCTGTTCAGCAAGTGGAGGAAGCATGGGCTTTGCCTCAATGTTAAATACTAATTTTGTTGGAATTCGTTATTTTAACCAATCCTATAAAAGTACCGATGGTTTATATAGTAACTCGGCTTGGTATAATGAAAGTTATAATACCATGCAAGTTTGGGCACGAATTCCAATGGTGAAAAAAGGGCAAATTTCTGCTTTAATTCCCTATCATTTTCACAATCGAGAATCGGCAAATGGAAAACAAAATGTTAGCGGGATTGGAGATATCACCATTTTAGGAATGTATCAATTGTACCAAACGCATAAAGACAGCACTTTTTTAGTTCATTCATTGCAGGCTGGAGCAGGAATAAAAGTTCCAACTGGAAAATTTGATGAAGCAAATAACGGTAGTTTTAACCCAAGTTATCAAGTAGGAACAGGAAGTTTGGATTATCTTTTAGCTACTGAATATGTAGTAAAAAGAAAACAATTTGGACTAAATACGCTTTTAAACTATGTGATAAAAACAGAAAACAATAAAAATTATCGTTTCGGAAATCAATTCAATTATTCGGGAACTTTTTTCTATTTGTATGAACAAGAAAAGTATTCAATAGCTCCGCAATTTGGCTTTGCAGGTGAAGTATATGAAGATAATTATCAGTTAGGACAAAAAGTTCGTAATACTGCTGGCGATATTTTCTTTGGTAAATTAGGCTTTGAAATAGGAAAAGATAAATTTTCTTTGGGAGCAAATGTAATGTTGCCAATTACTCAAAATTTGAATGGTGGTAATTTAGAAGCCAATTACCGTTGGAGTTTAAATTTAAATTATAGTTTATAAAAAAGACACTCAACTAAGTGTCTTTTTTATAATTATGCTATTTAAATTTTAAAAATACTGTAAAAGACATTTATATAAAATCATATCTAGTAATTGAATTTATTATATCATTTTCGGCTGTTTTAATTAATCCTTACCGTACTGCATTATAAAAAAGTTGTCAAGTATATTAGAAATATTATGCTTCAACAATCTTCACGCTATCATTTCGCGGCTTTAAAATTGTGGCAATGAGTCAAAACCAAGCCAACAGAGATATAGAAAAACTTTAAATTAAACAACTATGCCATTTTAGATTTTCTAGACACTCGCCATATTTTTAAACCGCTGTTAAATTCAGTATTATATTTTCACGAACTGAAAAATCAACGCAACGTTTATCCACAAAGTTTAGTTTTCGGTTTCAAATATCACGCAAACTTGATTTGTCACGAAAAGTTTGGTTTCCGTTTTCCATTATTACGCAATATTTTTCGATTTTAATTAATTTTCTTGCGAAAAAAAGGAGAGAAGTGTTCAGTGTAAGTTCGAAAATATATTGTATTTAGCTGTTCTATTTCTGTTAATTTTAATAGTTTTGATTTGTCTCCCGCTTCTGTTCATTATATTCACTATTTAAAAGACATAAAAAAAATGTCCAATTGTAGAATACTTGGAGACGGAGGTTATTTTTCAAGCGAAATACAATTAGACTTGTTTAATTCTGTAAAAATTAAATAGGAAACACCAATGAGAAGTAATCAGAAAAACTACAAATCAGAACCTTATATCTTTAGAAAAACAAGAATAAGAATCAAAACTTTATTTTTTCAATGTATATGGCCAGTTTAAAATTAGAAATAATCATGCAAAAACTTTTTAAGGTTTTAAAACCAGAATACTTAGTAAAGAGCAGCATTAACAATAATTCAATGCTTGAATAAATTTGTCTTTCAAAGAAATATAAACAACATTAAGGTAGGCTTAGTTTTTTTTATTAACAATCAGTTAGTTAATAAGCTATTTAATGACAACACAAAACATCTTTATATTATAATTTTTTAAAAATTTAGGTAAATGAAGTAGTTTAAACTTTTAATTAATTTTTTTAGTTCAATTATTATGAAAGCTAGATAATTAAAGCTTAACTAGCTAGCTATTGTTTTGTCAAATCTATCTATTAACGACCTAAAACTGTCCATCCATACATTTGTTCTCTCAATTTTATATCGTTCATTATATAGTAGTTGGTTAAAGTACTTATCCTTATTTAGATCTCTGGAACTGTTGCTTGAAAACCTCTTTTTACTAAAGGTAAATATGGAACAATTTCATTTTTTGTTATATCTTTGTCAAGTATATTGTATATAAGGGTTGATTTTGAAATTATTATGTTTTGCAACACAAATTTCGTCAATCCTTTTATATTTACAAAATAAGTTTAAATCACTTCAATAAATAAATCTTCAATTATCTTTGTCGGATATATTAAACTCTATGGAATTAAAATTAACACGCCCAATTTGCTTTTTCGATCTTGAAACCACAGGAATGGAAGTAGCAAAAGACCGAATTGTAGAAATCTCAATTTTTAAAGTATATCCAAACGGAAATAAGGAAAGTAAAACATGGTTGGTAAATCCTACCATTCCAATTCCACCACAAACTACGGCTGTGCATGGAATTACAGATGAAAAAGTAGCCAATGAGCCAACATTTAAAGAGTTAGCAACGCAAGTTCATAACATAATTAAAGATTCTGATTTGGCTGGATTTAATTCGGATCGATTTGATATTCCGCTTTTAGCCGAAGAATTATTGCGTGCTGAAGTTGATTTTGATATGAAAAACCGAGTTTCTGTCGATGTACAAACGA
>Ga0209480_10002873_pt1 | contig 11547 bp, 2 predicted proteins | sample JI61114C2DNA_FD_187501 | JGI IMG/M metagenome (GOLD analysis project Ga0209480, IMG submission 187501) | Wastewater effluent complex algal communities from Wisconsin, to seasonally profile nutrient transformation and Carbon sequestration -... | ecosystem: Engineered > WWTP > Effluent > Algae...
TTTTTTACACTGTATTAATAACAATGAAAACAACAACAGACAAATCAGGCTGATGAGACCTTTTGGGTTGGAAACCGTTTTTTTCATACACTTAATTTTTTTGAGGAATAGGATATTTAGGATTAGGAAATAATGGATGGTTATTTTCCCTTCCTATTTAATAGTAAAATTATCCTGACCCAAATGACATTAGAATGACAGAAGACAGTTGCATTTATGATTTAAATCATGAATTAGAATGTTCTATATCATGTATTCTTAAGATTAGTTTTTAAAACTTTGTCAATAATTAATACGGTTATTTACAAAATGACCTGTTCACCCACAAAATCAACGTTGCAACAATGAATTATCTATGCTGCTTCATTGAATAATTCATAACTAAACAAAGTATACGATGAAAAAGAAAATCTTAATTGGAACAGGAGTTGTAATTGTTGCAGTTGGTATTTGGTTTGCTTTTAACCAAGAAAAAGCAACACAAATGATTGTAGATCTTGGAATGGCTATGACTTCCTCGGTTAAACACAGAGATGCGGCTTCTGAAAAAGCTAAATATGAAATGACTGCTGATGATTTTTCAAAAGCATTTAAGGACAATGCTGTTACAGCAAATACCACTTATATTAATCAAGCTGTACTTTTAGAAGGTAGTGTTACAACTGTTTCTGGAGTTACAGTTACACTCAATAATATTGCATGTAATATAGATAGTAGTGATTCTGAAAAAATTAAAATGCTAAAACCGGGAGATAAAGTAAAAATACAAGGTTTGGTAGTTGGCTATAATGATTTAATGGAAGAGATTGCCCTTGCCCAGTGCAAGATTAAATAGACTTCGAATGTTTGTCAGTTTGCTATATCCTGTTCCAAGAACAGGATATTTTTTTTGCCTTCTTTAAAACAAATACTTGCAACATGATCCTGATCAAGTGTAAAACTCCAATTTTCCCAATCCTGTTCAAAACTGTGTTCTTTCAATAAAGGCCATTTTCCATCCAAACAAGTTAATTGAGACATACTATCATCCAAACCCTTTGAAGTTGCTTTAACAAAAGATTCCTTTCTTGTCCATAATCTGTAAAACAATTCTCTAGAATTGGCATTGTTTTGAATATAGTTTTGTTCTATATTACTAAAACAAGCGGTCAACAATGATTCAAAATTGAAAGAAGCCTGTATCTGTTCTACGTCTATCCCAACAGCTTCATTTGCAAAAGCCACTACTATCCAATTTCCGGAGTGTGAAATATTGTATTCTAATGAAACAGTTGAACTAGTGAATAGGTATGGCTTCTTATTGGCTCCCACTTTTATGCAAACATCCTTTACTTGACAATTCAAATATTGGCTGACTAGTATTTTCAAGATACCTCTTGCAATGATAAATCTTTGACTGTCTTTAAGTTGATGGTAGTTGTTGGCTCGCTTTTGTTCTGCTGCATCTAACAATTCATAAAGGGATGAAATTGCATCTAAGTATTGAGGAATATAAATTCTATGAAACCGAATCTGGGATTCAAAATCTATGAATTCCTGCTCCGCTAAATTCCATTGCAGATTCTCTAAAAATGTACATTTAATACTTGACATGAAACACTAATTATACCTGTTGTCTTCTTTTCAATACTGATTGCAAGACTTTTGCAAACTCAATATGATTAGGAGAAATCAGAAATGTTTTGTGATCCCCTGGCACTTCGTGAATAAAAACATCACGCATGGTATTTTCTCGCCAACCCAAATATTCCTGATCTGGTACAAAATACAACCGTTTTTTCACTCTAAACAAATCAATATCATTTGCAGACAAATTCAAATGATAATTTTTTAAGGCGTATTCATATCTAATATCTAATAAAGTCTCTTCCTGTTCTTCTTGACTTGCAGATTCATTTAATTTGAATATACTTTTCCATTTGCTTCTTAAAAAGAATAGCTGGTAAGATAAAGTCTCTTTAGGGTCTCTTAAAAATGATTTCAAGATGAATTCGAATTTAGGGAATTGGCGATAGCTTTTTCTGACCAACTTCTGCATGCTGGTTTCTCTAAAATAACCAGTTTCCGCATTACAATCAAACATAGCCAACATGGTAACTTTAATTCCCATTGATCTTAGTTGTTTGGCCATTTCAAAAGCCACAAATCCACCAAAAGAATAACCAGCTAATGCATAAGAATCACTTGGCACTTTTTCCAACATCTCTTGAATATATTCAGTTGCAATTTCTTCAATGGTCATTAATGGTGATTCTAATTTATGTAACCCTTTTGGCTGTATACCAAAAACAGGTTGCATGTGGTCCAGTTGTCTAGCAATTGGCATAAACATGAGTACGCTCATATTGAAGCCGTGAACAATCATCAATGGCGGCTTATTCCCAAATGGTTTTAAGGGTACAATTGCTGCGTTATCTGCTACTCCCAGTAATTGTCCATTTCCTTGATTCAAAGCTAATTTTGACAACTCTTCAACTGTTGGAGATTGAAATATGGCAGCTACCGGAAGCCTAATTCCTGTTTCTTTTTCTAACCGAATCATGGCTAGAACTGCTAAATTGGAATGTCCACCCATTTCAAAGAAATCATCGCGTATCCCTACTTTTTGTTTTGATAAAATGCTTGCCCAAATATTTGCAATAATATTCTCCATGGTTGACCTTGGTGCCAAATATTTGCCAGAATGTTTTTTTACAACAATGGGTAATGCATTTCTATCAATTTTGCCATTGGGTGTAAGAGGCATTTGTTTGATGACCAACATTTCACTTGGGATCATATAACCAGGCAACACATATTTCAAATCTTGTTTCCACTGTTGATCCAATTGCTTGTCTTGTTCAAACAACTCTGGAACTATATAGGCAATTAGTAAACCATCCCTAGAAATTACAATGGCGTCTTTTACTCCCTCTAATTTTCTTAATTGAAATTCAATTTCACCCAACTCTATTCTCAATCCTCTAATCTTGACTTGATTATCAGACCTACCCATATATAAAATTTCTCCAGATTCTAGGTACATACCCAAGTCTCCAGTTTTATACATTAGTTTGTATTGTTTGGAAAAAGGATTGTTGATAAACCTTTGATTGGTTAACTCAGGATTGTTCCAATATCCCCTTGCCAATCCCTCTCCTGCAATAAATATTTCTCCAATTAAACCATCATGAACCAAGGCACCCGATTCATCTAGAATATATACTTCCGTATTATTCACGGGTTTACCTATTGTAATCAATTCATTAATTTCCCTTATTTGCTTTTGGGTAGATAGTATGGTGGTTTCTGTTGGACCATACATATTCCACAACTCTTTGGCTTTTATCAAGAGTTTATCTGCCAAGTCACCTGGCAAGGCTTCACCTCCCGTTAAAGCCTTTAAAGGAAGCGGTGTTTCCCATCCAGCTTCTAAGATCATCAACCATGTTGCAGGTGTTGCAAACATGATGCTAATATTGGCTGATTGCATGGTTTCTAATAACAAGCGCCCATCCTTTGATCTATTAGAATCTGCTAAAACCAAGGTAGCACCTGCCATTAAAGGCAAAAACAATTCCATGGCAGAAATATCAAATGCAATGGTGGTGATGGCTAAAAACCTATCTCCTTTTTTTATACCAGGAGTTTCAATTAGACCTGTAAATAAATTGACTAAATTTCTATGCCCTACTCCTACTCCTTTTGGGTTGCCAGTAGAACCAGATGTATAAAGAACATAAGCCAAACTATTGGCTTTTGCAACCAAGGCTGGATTTGCAACTGAATGATTTTCTAATAAATCCCAAATGCTATCTATCCAAATCACATGGGGCTCATCAACAAACTGCGTTTTAAAGCTATTAGAGACCAACAAACATTTTACAGATGCATCTTCTAGCATAAATCTGACCCTTCCCATTGGATAATTAGCATCTATGGGTAAGTAGGCTGCCCCTAATTTTAGTATCGCCAATAGCGCAATAATCATTTTATCCGACCTATCCATGACAACAGCCACCAAATCATGCTCTTTAACTCCCAAGCTTGACAAATAGGAAGCCATTTGATTGACACTGCCATTCAGTTCTTGATAAGTAATTAATCCATCATTTTGTTCAAAAGCAATAGCTTGTGCATTTATTTCAACCTGCTCCTCAAATAATTGAACAAGCGTTTTTTGGCTTGGGAAACTTGTTGTTACAGGATTTCTTTTCTGTAATTGTTCTTTAAAATCAATTTTTTGCCCAATTGGAATTTGGGCTAATTTTTCATCCTGATTAGAGACTATATTCAACAGCATTTGTTCAAAATCAGCCATCATTTTTGCTATGGTACTTGACTTAAACAATCTGGTATTAAATGACCATTCTAATACTAGCTTATCCTCATTACCATTGGCATTCAAAAACAATTCAAAATTCTCAAAAGCCCTTGGATGATACACTAATTCATACTGTAATTCGTGAAAATGAACTCCTTTGTCCATGCCAAGGTCTATATTGAATACAACTGGAACCATTGGGACCAAAGAAGCATCTCTAGAAATAGGTAATTTTTTCAATAATGACCCAAATGTTAGTTGTTGGTGATCCAAATCATCTAATAAAAGGGATTTTCTTGACTTCAGATATTCAACAAAACTTACCTCTGGTAAATATTTGCTTCTAATGGGTAATAGATTCACACAATGGCCAACTAATTCAAGCATCTCCAAAACAGGTTGTCCTGCCGATGGAAGACCAATAATTATCTGGTCCTGTTTACTAGTCTTTTGTAAGAATACTTCAAAAGCACAAAGAAGGGTAGTAACAAAACTACATCCGGCCGAAGCACCCAATTGTTTAAGTTTAATGACTATTGTTTGATCTAGTAGATAATCATTTCTTTGACTTTGGAATGTCCTTACTGGTGGCCTAGCAAAATCCGTTTGAAGATTAATTGCGGGAATATCATTTTCAAATTTACCTAACCAATATGCTTCTGTTTGTTGATACGCTTTGCTATGTTGAATTTCTTTTTGTTTGCTAGCAAATTCTTTATAACCAACAACTTTATCTAATAAGAAAAATCCTTTTTGTGCTAAACCTGAATAGATTCTTCCCAAATCTTGTAAAAGAACACCCAAAGACCAGCCATCTCCTACAATATGATGCACAGTAAGGGTAATATAATAGGCTTGATCTGAAAGTTGGAAAACGGCGAACCTACACAAAGGCCCATTTAATAAGTCAAATGATTTACGAGCATCCGTTCTGGCAAATTCTGCTAAAACATCTTGTTGTCTATTAAATGCTAGTTGGGTTAAATCTTGAATATTTAAGTTTAATTCCAAGTTCTTAAACACAATCATCAATTTCCCATCTGGGCTAAATGCAGATCTTAAGGCTTCGTGTCTGTTAACAAGTTCTATCAATGCCTGTTTAAGAAACTCAATATTGGGTTGACCTTCCAATTTTAATGAAACAGATTCATTATAAGCCCTATTGGCGTCTTCACCTCCAATAAAACAGCTCAACCAAATTTCTTTTTGAGATTCGGTTACTGGAAATACTGTTTCTATTGAGGGGCCTTCATAAGATAATTGAAGCTGCTTTTCTGGATTGATCCAAATGGGGTTTCCTTCTTCATCCCTTCCCAAAATGGCACCAGAAAATGGAGGATATTCCCACTTAGAAACTTCCATATCCAATTCGCTGGATTGTTCATCAGGTATAAAGAAACCTGCATCTACCATTCTGTTGACGGCTGTATCAAAAACAGCAATCATTCTATCAATATCTTCCTCAGTGTGAGCCAAGGTAATAAAGCAAGGAAATCCGTCCCAAATATGAATCCCATTTTCACGCATGATAGTGAATAGTAGTTCACTATAAGCAATGGGTTCCCGATATTTTATTTTCCAAACAGAACCAAAATGGGCAATATATACTGGAATCTGTTTGCTTCTACAGATCTGATTAAAAGCTTCAGATAACCTATTTGTTTTTTCTGTTAAACCAATTTGAAGCGCATGTCCTTCTTGTAACATAAAATCCAAACTGGCTTTGGTACTAGCAAGTGCCAAAGGATGTCTAACAAAGGTTCCTGCAAAGTAGGTAACGCCTACTTGTGGTATGGATACATCACCATATTGCCATGTACCTCCATCAAGTGCATCCATCCATTCTTTTTTACCAGAAATCACACCAATGGGTAATCCACCAGCTATTACTTTACCATAGGTTCCCAAATCGGCTTGAATACCAAACAAACCTTGAGCTCCAGCAGGATGCACCCTAAATCCAGTAATTACCTCATCAAAAATTAAAGCAGTTCCAGAATTGGAAGTAACTGCTCTTAAAGCTTTTAAAAATGCTACGGGTTGAAATTCCAACCTCCTACTTTGAACAGGTTCAACCAATACGGCAGCTAATTCTGCTCCTCTTTCTTCAATGATTCTCAAACTCTCGTCTGTACCATATTCTAGAATCAGCATGTTTTGAACCGCTTCAGGCATGATCCCTGCTGCGGCAGGATAGGTTTTTCCATTACTTGCTCCTCTAACAATAACTTCGTCAATAATTCCATGATAAGAACCAGAGAAAGCTACAATCAATGACCTCCCAGTTACGGTTCTAGCTATACGCATAGCACCCAAAACGGCTTCAGAACCTGTATTACACAAAGCTGTTCTTTCAAATCCAGTAAAAGCTCCAATTAGTTTACAAACTTCTCCCGCTAATTGGTGCTGGGGGCCAACTTCATAACCTGCGTCAATTTGTTGTTTTAAAGCCTTTGTAATAAAATCTGGTTGGTATCCTAAAAGGTTACTACCAAACCCATTTAAAGCATCAATGTATTCGTTGCCATCAATATCCCAAAGTCTAGCACCTTTTGATTTATTGACTACAATGGGATATACAATTTCTTTGGTTAGTGGCTTAAATCCAGAGACTACCCTTGGGTCAGCCATACAGTCTCTAAACTCACCTGTATAATGCTTACTATTATTGGTTTTACCAGTATAACTAATAATTAATTCTTGCAAGAACTGTTCCTGGGATTGACTAAGCTGACTAGTTCTTTGTTTTTCAATATTGGCACTAGCCCCAAATGGTTTTTGTAATTCAGCTTGTTCTTCAACTGTAAGACCTGCAAATGAAATTTCCTGATTGGGCTTAGCTGATACAATAGGATTGGTAGTTCCTGTTTTTTGCGCCGCTAGATAGTTTGTCAATGCACCCAATGAAGCAAAGTCTTCATTCAATTGTCTAAAACTAATTGGTACCCCAAATGCCTTTTTTAAATTAATGGCCACCTGTGTTAATAACAAGGAATCAAACCCTAGTTCTAATAAACTATGCGTTTCATTAGCTGCTGAAAGATCCAATCCAGAAGCCTGTTCCAGCAATGTTTTTATTTGTCCCAATAAATCCTCTGCAGTTGAAACTGTATCATCAGATTCAGTTGTCAATATGGTTGTAGCAAGCGTAAGATCAACATCAATACCTGTTGATGAGATAGTATTGGTCACAACTGGATCTAACCAATAACGTTTTCTGTCAAATGCATAAGTAGGTAGGTCTAATTTAATGCGGTCATGGGCTTCATATATCATTTCCCAATTAGGCTGATAACCCCTTAACCAAATTTGTCCCAATTGTTGCAACTGATTGGCTCTGTCTAATTTGTTATTTGTATGCTCTAAACCACTTGCACAAAAAACAACTCTTCCCTGACGTTGTTGCATCAAGAGTTTGCTAGTTACATTCCCAGGTCCAACTTCAATACCAAGTCCAATGCCTTGATCCAACAGGGTTTCAATAGCCGGAGCAAAAAGAACCGTGTCTGTGATTTGCTTAAGCCAATAATTGGGCTGACTCATTTGGTCTGCCTCTATTAATTTTCCAGTAAGGGTAGAAATAATGGGTATAGAAGCTGGTTTAAAAACTACTTTTTCAAGCGCTTGACCAAAATCTGCCAACATGGGTTTCATCATGGAAGAATGAAATGCATGTGAGGTTTTTAAAACAGTATTTGCAATCTCCAATTTACCCAGAGTCAAAGCCAAACCATGAATAGACTCCAATGGACCAGCAATCACCAAAGATCCTGGGCTATTAATTACCGCTAAAGAACAATCACTAGGCACTTGATCTTGAATAGTCTCCCATGTTGCTTTAACCGCCAACATACTACCCTTGGGTAATGCTCCCATTAAGGCACCCCGTTTAGCAATTAGCATTAATGCTTCTTCCAAATCAAAAACACCTGCAAGATGGGCTGCTACATATTCTCCAATGCTATGCCCCAATAAATGCGTAGGTTTTATTCCCCAAGCACTCCATAATTGAGCCAATGCGTATTCCACCACAAAAATACAGGGTTGGGCATAGTTGGTTAAGTGAATCAATTCTATTGACGCAGGTTCATCCGAATCAGCATATAAAATTGTTCGAATATCAAGATTCAAATAGGGTTGCAAGATCTTGGCACAATGATCAACGGCTGCTTTAAAAACAGGTTCCGTTTCATAAAGCCCCTTACCCATTTGGGCAAACTGCGCGCCTTGACCAGGAAACAAAAAGGCCAATTTATCTGGTTGCGCATTTAGATGAAATTGATTTCCTGTATGTTCTGAATTTAATTGCTGTAAAAGGTCTTGGGTATCATTAGCTAAATAAACCCTACGATGATGAAAAGACTCCTTTGTACTAGCCAATGTAAAAGCAATATCGGCCAAAGCCTCAGTAGTATGATTAGTTAACCAATCTCTTAATTTAAGGGCATATCCAGAAAGGCTTTCAGGTGATTTTGCAGAAATAGTTACTAACTGCCAAGGCTTTGAAATGGCAGAAATCAATGGCTTGTTTTCATGTGAAGCCAATACCAAGTGAACATTGGTTCCGCCCACACCAAAAGAACTTACTCCTGCAAATCTTTCCTGTGGGTCATCCCAATTACGCAGTGCCGTATTGATGTAAAATGGACTATTCGCAAAGTCAAAATAATGATTGGGATTGGTACAATTAATAGAAGCAGGCAATTGCTTATAATACAATGCCAGAGCGGTTTTGATTAAACCTGCCACACCAGAAGCTGCTGTTAAATGACCAATATTACTTTTTACAGAACCAATGGCTATTAATTGTTTTTCTTGTACAGATGCAAACGCTTGGTTCAACCCTGCAAGTTCAATGGGGTCACCAAGTGGTGTTGCCGTACCATGTGCTTCAACATAACTAATTTGAGAAGGCAATACACCTGCTTGTTGCATGGCCATTTGAATGGCTTTGGATTGACCAATAGAAGATGGTGCTGTAAAACCACCTTTGCCTGCACCATCATTGTTAATCCCTGCTCCTTTAATCAAAGCATAGATGGTATCGCCATCGCGCAAAGCGGCCGATTTGGGTTTTAATAACACCATTCCAGCTCCATCACTAAAAACAGTACCTGTTGCTTGGTTGTCAAATGTTCTGGTATGACCATCCTTACTATAAATGCCCCCTTCTTGGTACAAATGACCACTTTGAATGGGCGATGTAATAGCAACACCTCCAGCAATAGCCATCTCACACTGTCCATTTCTAATAGATTCTACTGCTTGCGCGATGGCTAATAATGAAGTAGAACATGCCGTATGAACACTAACGGCAGGACCATTTAAATTCAACACAAAAGCGGCCCTTGTGGCAACATAATCCTTTTCATTATAAGTCATTACTTGAAAAGCACCTGCTTGCTGCACCAAGGTTTTATTGGGCAATATATTTTCTTGGTAATAGGTATTGTTTCCTGTTCCACCAAAGACACCAATCCTTCCAGAAAAATGAGCTGGCAGATAACCAGATTTTTCTAAGACCTCCCAAGCCAATTCTAGAAAAACCCTTTGTTGCGGATCAGTTAGTAATGCTTGTTTGGGTTGAATTTGAAAAAATGCTGCATCAAAATCTGAAGCATGATCAATCACACCTCTTGCTGCAACATAGTCTGGATCTTGTTTTAATTCTTCGGGAATACTAGCATCTAATTCTTCTTGTTTGAAAAAATGGATGGTCTCCCTACCCTCTTTTAGTAAACTCCAATAGGCTTCAATAGTATCTGCACCAGGGAATCTTCCAGACATAGCAATAATAGCAATGTCTTCTTTATGTGATTCAATTGGTTCAATTGCTTCAACCAACTGTTCTGTTTGATCTCCTTGTTCCAACCAATTAACCAAACCTTCAATAGTGGGATATTGGTATAAAACGGTAATGGGAAGATTTATCTGGTATTCATTTTTTAATCGAACAATACAATTAATGGCTAGCAAGGAACTACCACCTAATTCAAAAAAATGATCCTGCACGCCAATAGTATCCCATTGCAATAAATCAGACCAAAGGGTAGCAAGATTTTTTTCAATGGCGGTTTGTGGCGCTTTAAACAATTGTGCTAATTCTGGCCTTCTTCTATCAGGAACGGGCAATGCCTTTCTATCTACTTTGCCACTACTGGTTTTGGGAAACTCCTCTAAAAACACAAAGACCGCAGGAATCATATAAGCCGGCAAGATTTTTTTCAATGCCAACCTGATAGATTCTTGAGTTACTTGATGTGGATTGACTATTAAATAAGCCACCAATCTTTTTAAACCATTTTTCTGATCTTGGGCCAAGACCACAGCCTGACTAACCCCAGCTTGTTTTGTTAGAATCAATTCTAGTTCTGCAGGTTCAATTCTATGCCCTGCAATTTTTACTTGGTCATCTTTTCTACCAAGAAATTCAACATTCCCATCGGGTAAGTATTTGGCTAAATCACCCGTTTTATAAATTCGTCTAACCTCAGCTTTGGCATCTTTCCAATCAATAAATTTCTCATTGGTTAAGTCTGGATTGTTCAAATAGCCATTGGCTAAGCAAATACCTGAAACCCAAAGCTCCCCTATTTCACCAACAGGCAATTCATTGGCAGATTCATCTACAATATGAATTTGTGTATTGGGCAAGGGCTTACCAATATTCGGCAAAGCGGGCCAGGATTGAGCATCACCTTCAAGTCTCAAACAGGTACACACATGTGTTTCTGTTGGACCATATTGGTTAAACAGAATAGCATGGGGAAGCTTTGAAAAAAAGCGCACCAATTGGGGCGTTATTTTCAACTGCTCTCCTGCCGTCATCACATATTGCAGACTTTGCGGATAGATCTGTTGTGCAATGGCCGTATCCGTTAAAAACTGCAAAGCTACAAAGGGAAGAAAGATGCGATTGATCTTATGTTGATCTATAAATCGTAATAATTTCTCAGGCTCAATTAACCATTGTTCTTCTATTAAAACAATGGTTCCACCTGTGAAAAGTGTAGAAAAAATATCTTCAAAGGATGCATCAAAAGTAAGTGGTGCAAATTGCAGGGTACGGGTTCCAATTCCCGCATTGCTATTGGTAGATTGCCACTGAATCAAATTTATTAATGCCGCATGCCCTAGACAAACACCTTTTGGTTTTCCTGTACTTCCTGAAGTATACAAGACATAGGCCCTCTCTTCAAAAAATGGAAATGAGTGATTGTTGATTTCTTGGTTATTGACAGATT
>Ga0209480_10002874_pt1 | contig 11543 bp, 5 predicted proteins | sample JI61114C2DNA_FD_187501 | JGI IMG/M metagenome (GOLD analysis project Ga0209480, IMG submission 187501) | Wastewater effluent complex algal communities from Wisconsin, to seasonally profile nutrient transformation and Carbon sequestration -... | ecosystem: Engineered > WWTP > Effluent > Algae...
TTTTCAGGCATAAATCAATTCCACTGATATCCGGCAAATTAATATCCAGAAAACAAAGCATGATCTCATTTTGCTTCAATGCATCCATCGCCTCAAAAGCATTATTGGCTGTTGCTTTTACCTGTACTGATGGAATTAGTTGCAGAATGGCTTTCATACCTTCTATTACCATAGCATGGTCATCAATTAATAATATTGAAATTTTCTTTTCCATATTAAACGGGTATTGTAATATAAAATGAAGTTCCGATATCCTGTTTAGAATCAATTTCTAAGTTACCTTTTAAAAAATTAACACGTGATTGAATATTGGTTAAACCAAAACCCTTTAAATTATCAATTTTATTTACATCAAATCCTTTTCCATCATCTTCCACAGTGAGTGTCAGCTGATGTTCATTTTTAGAAAGTTGAATAAAAATATGTTTTGCCCGCGCATGTTTAATTACATTATTGACCAATTCCTGAATGATTCTGTACATTACTATTTCAACAGAATTTTCGAGTCGTTCATGTAAATTCAGATTATTAAATGTAACCTGTATTACTTTACTTTCATTCAGGCTTTCACAATAATCCTGTATAGCTTGTGGCAAGCCAAATTTCAACAAACTTTCCGGCATCATGTTGTGTGCCACCCTGCGCATTTCAGAGATGGCATTATCGAGTTGTTCGATGGATTTGGCGAATAATCCTGCATCCTGTTGCTGTAAAATAACATTTCCTTTCATAGCTGATAAATTTAATTTAATTCCACTCAACATACCACCCAATCCGTCGTGTAAATCTTTAGCAACACGACCACGTTCCTCTTCCTGAACTTTGAGGATAGTTTTGGTTGCTTCTAATTCTTTTTCCTGTTGTAATTGCAAAAATTGTTGTTCTGCAAGTTGTTGTTTTCGTCTTGAGTTCTTAATGAATAAAAAAGTAATAGTTGTAAGAGATAAAAGTATTCCAAGTAGAATATACAATCCAACATTCTTTTGACGTATGGTTAATTGTTGAATTTTCTTTTCATTTAATAATTGAATTATTTCGTTTTGCTTTTTATTTAATTGATATTTTTCTTCTAACTGAGTCATTCTATTTTTTGTTTCAACATTTTCAGTGGAATCTCTATACATTAAATAGTCATCATAATATGCCAATGCTTCGTCAAATTTATTTTGCTTTCTTTTCAAGTTAGACATCTGATAGTTCCATTCCTTGTGCAACATCCAGTTCTTATCAGATTTAATATAATCTTTCGCTTCACTTATAAACTGTTCTGCTTCTTTAATATTATTTGATTTTAAAGCCACATCACAATTCCTAATCAATGTGTATCCTATTTCATAATTATTACCAACTACTTTTGAATATTTTAATGAACTATCTGCAAAAGCCTGTGCTTTTATAAAATTATTTCTTTTTAATTCCACATCTGTCATACACCTGTACAAAACTGTAAGATTCGTATAATCGTTATCTTTATTAAAACAATTCAACGCTTTTCTGTAATAATATTGTTGTGAATCCGGTTGATTTAATCCGCCAAACGCATCACCACAATTATTATATGCTGTTCCTAATGCATTCATATCGGGCTTTACCATATTTATAAATAGCAATGATTTTTTTGCTAATTGTAATGCTTTTGAATGTTGGTGTTGATTATTGAAAATCATCGATAAATTCCCGTAAACCATTGAAATCGGATAATAGTTCTTTGTCTTTTCAAGAAAAGATAATGATTTCAAATAGTATGTCACCGCAGAATCAGGTTCATTTTGAAAATAAAAAGTATTGCCAATATTATTAAAAACCCTTCCGATATCTTCATTGTTTTTAGATGCATAGGCTGCTTCCAAAGCACTCCAGTCATAGCTGCGCGCTAAATCATGCTGCCCTTTTACTCTGTATAAAATTGCAAAACACAATAAACTTCTGCTTTCACATGATTTATTTTTTATTTTTTTACTGATTGATAAAATATCATTATAAATTTTTATTGCAATCGCCGGATTTGTTTCAATAAAATCACCGGCAAAATATTTCAGCTTCATTACTTTTACCGAATCGTCTTTCATATTTATCAGTCTTCTGTAAACAGTATCTGTTTCGAGAATATTACAGAAACTATCTTCAAAGGAAAACAGCAACAAAAGCAAATATATTAATGAATGCTTCATAAAGTAAAAATATCTTAAATATTTAAGATTTGCGATACTATCAGTAAAAATCACCCATTCAAGGGTAATTTAAAATTCCCTTGTTTACGGGATTTTTACATCCGCTGAATCCAATAAATTTATTATACCAAAACTATGTTTTATGAAAAAAATAATTTTACCAATTATTTTAAGCTTCATCAGCGTTTTTGCTGTAAGCCAAAATGTAGGAATAAATTCTACAGGTGCTGCGCCAAATACATCTGCTATTTTAGATGTAGATGCTACTAACAAAGGATTGCTGGTGCCACGTGTTAATTTGTTAAATACTACAGACATTACAACTATTGTATCGCCAGCAACCAGTTTATTTGTATACAATACAAATGCAGCAATAACTGGTGTTGGTGCTAATGGTGTAGGGTATTATTATTTTGATGGATTGAGATGGATAAATTTATTAATTAATGCGAATTATGGACCTGCTTGGCTTACAACAGGAAACACCAGTACAATTGATAGTATAAATTTTATAGGTACTACTGATTTTGTACCACTAAGTTTTAGAGCATATGGAGTGCAGGCAGGTCGTATTGATCCAAGCAAAAACAATTTATTTTTTGGTGGTTTGGCTGGTGGTAGTAGAAATGCAACAGATAATACTGCCATTGGAAATCAAGCATTAAGAAATAATACCTCAATAGGTAATTTCAATACTGCAGTTGGCTCAGGTGCTTTAATTAATAATAATTCTATCAAAAATACTGCTACTGGTTATCAGAGTTTATATTTAAATTTTAATGGTAATTATAATACTGCAAATGGTGCCGAAGCATTATATAGCAACTCATCTGGTGTTTATAATGTTGCTATGGGTGCCTTTGCTCTCAACAAAAATAGAGGAAGTGCAAATACTGCAATTGGTTATAGTGCTTTATACACAAATACAACTACAGATGAGTTGACTGCCATTGGAAATAGAGCATTAGAATTTAATACAACAGGAATGTTTAATACTGCGACTGGTGCAAATGCTTTAAATAAAAATACAACTGGTCGTGGAAATACAGCAACTGGATATTATACATTAACAAATTCAACTATCGGAAATGAAAATACAGGTAGTGGATTCAATGCTTTATACACAAACACTACTGGAAGTTATAATAGTGCTTTTGGATATGAAAGCATGTACTCAAATAATACAGGCGCTTATAATACAGCAATTGGTCATCAATCATTGTATAATTGTAAAAGTGATTCAAATATTGCCATTGGCCACAGAAGCCTGTATTCCAGTGCTTTTCCTCCATTTACACCTGCGAATGCAAATATTGCCATAGGCATCAGCACCTTATATTACAATATAAATGGCAGAGATAATATAGCAATTGGCACTAATGCTTTGTATGACAATCAAGATGGCAGCCGAAATATAGGAATTGGTTTAAATGCATTAAGAAAAAATAATAGCGGATTAAGAAATATAGCAAATGGCGTAAATGCGCTGCAAAATAATATTGACGGAAGTTATAACACAGCTATCGGCAACATTGCATTATCAAATAATATAAATGGCAACTATAATACTGCAATTGGTGACCAAACTCTGAATCAGTATAATACTTCAGGTACTGGCAATACAGCAGTTGGCGCATCTGCATTATCTACTATTTTTTCTGGCTCTGGAAATACAGCTGTCGGTTATTTGGCAACGGTACAAGATGGACTAACCAATGCTACGGCTATAGGTGCTTATGCTTATACAGAAATTGATAATTCAATTGTTTTAGGTAGTGTTAATTTTTATAACGGAGCAACTGTCAACACAAATGTAGGTATTGGCAATGCAAGACCAACTGCACCACTACAATTAGCAAATACTTTTGAAAATAGAAAAATTGTACTAGCAGATTTTTTTTCAGATAACGACCACGAATTTTCTGGTTTTGGATTAGATGGTGATGGTGTTAGATATCAAACTCCAAATAGTTCTAACAATCATGTTTTCTATGCAGGCACAAGCGCAACCACTTCAGCAGAGCTGATGCGCATTAATGGAAATGGCAATGTTGGAATTGGAAATTCGATACCAAATGCACCTTTGCAATTTAGTAATGCTGTTTCTAATCGAAAAATTGTTTTTTATGAAGCTGCAAATAACGACCATCAATTTAATGGTTTTGGTTTAAATCCAGGCGTATTGCGTTTTCAAGTAAATAACACAAGCGATGACTTTGTATATTATTCAGGAACTTCTTCAACAACATCAAAAGAATTAATGCGTATTAAAGGAAATGGAAATATTGGAATCAACGAAAGCAATCCAACAACGGCTAAATTAGTGATTAGTGGAACCGCTTCACAAGAAGGATTAGACTTAGCTACTTCAGACCAATACGCAAATTTACGTGTTATAAGAAACAGCTTAGGTGTAGACAAAGATATGTATATTGGATTTCAAAGTGGTGCAACGAGTACATTACATTTGTATTCAAACAATACTGAAACTATGACGATAAGAGGAAATAATGTAGGAATCGGAATTTCTCCAACTCAAAAACTACATGTTGCTGGAAATGGTTTATTTACAGGCACAGTCACAGCATCTTGCGGCGTTTTAGTTTGTTCTGATGTTCGTTTTAAAAAGAATATACAACCGCTAAAAAATGCTTTAAGTAAAATAATGCAAATACAAGGTGTTTCTTATTATTTCAAGAATGAAGAATTTAAAGACAAAAATTTTAATGACAAAAAACAAGTTGGTTTAATAGCACAGGAAGTTGAAAAAATATATCCTGAATTAGTGCAAACGGACACCGAAGGTTTTAAGAGTATAGACTATGCAAAACTTACACCCATTTTAGTAGAAGCCATCAAAGAATTGAAACAACAAAATGATCTTTTAAAAGAAGATAATATTCAATTAAAAACTTCTGTACAAAAACTAGATACCAGAATAGAATCAATTGAAAAGTTATTGCAAACAGTATTACCAATTCCGCAGGCAAACAAATAAAATTCACTTGTTTACGGGATTTTTTTTAGCCTTAAGAAAATTAATTTTAGTTACTAAAAATTATACACTATGAAAAATCAAACTTTAAAAACAATGATATTGATTCTGTTCATTATTGGCAGCATCTCTACCACTTCTGCACAAAAATGGCCAACAATAGGAAAAGGTTACGGAAGTGCACCCGTTTTTAGTCCGGCGATAAGTGGTATTTATTACTCACCGTCGGTAGCATTTAGTGCCACCAGTAATGTGCTCTATACCGCATTTATTGCAGCTAACACATATGAATTAGAGGTCATGAAATCATCAGCACTAACAGGAATATTGGGAAAAGTAAGCTGGACAAAAGTTGGCAAAATTAATATTCAGACAAACTATACTGCACCATTTATTGCTATCAATCCAATAACAGATGAACCTTATGTTGCTTGTATTGATAATGTAAAACACGAGTATGTCGTACAGAAGTTTGATGCAAAACAAAATATGTGGGAACAAGTCGGCTTCATATCTGAGCAAGCAATGGATAATTTTTTACCTGTTCTTACTTTCAAACCGGGCACAGAAGAATTATACATTGCATTTGTTAATGGTGCCAATAATGCTGATGTAGTAGTTAAAAAATACGACAAAAACGGATGGAATAGTGTTGGTAAAAATACCATTGGAAATTCCATAACAAATCTACCACTAAATCTAAGTGGATACAATATAATTTCACACCGTTCATGTTCATTCGCTTTTCAACCCAATACAAATGAACTTTGTGTTGCATTTGTAAACGCTGGTAATTATTTACAAGTAAAAAAACTATCCTCATCTGATGAGAACTGGTACGATTTTGGAATTTTAAGCAGTCTTGGAAAAGCAGAAGCTATATCGTGGAATGCATTGGCATTTAACCCACTCAACAATATGCCATATCTTGCTTACTCTGTTGCATATATTACTAGTACATTCAAAACATACAAACCAAAAGTAGCAAAAGGAAAAGCTGGCAAACAACTTCCAGGTACATCCAGTCCAACATTTATATGGCAGGATGTATTATCAGATTCTTTAAAATTATATGATGCTACTTCTTCCATTGCTTTTGCACCTAATACAGATCAACTTTATATTACCGGACATCATGCAGGAGGTGGTGTATTTCATGTGAAAAAATTCAATGGCTCTAATTGGATTGAATTGGGTTATCAATATTGTCCACCTTATATGCCAAGTACTTATCCTTTAAGCATCGGACCTGAGTGTGGATATAATAATGCACGTCAAACGCCAACTTTAGTATTTAATACCATAACCGGCAAAGCAACTCTTGCTTTTTCAAATGAGCTTTCGAGAATGTATGAAATTAGAGTGGAACCTTAATCCATTTTTTAAAAAAAGAAGAAAAAAATTAAAGAAAACAAACCACTAAAAAATATGAAAAATCTAACTTTAAAAACAATCTTTTTATTGCTGTTAGCTATTGGAAGCAATATTACAATCTCTGCACAAGCCTGGCAACGAATTGGAAAGCAATTTGGCAATACTCCAAATTCCGGAACTACTTTTTACTCACCGGCATTAGCATTTAGTGCTAAGAGTAATGTTCTTTATACGGCATTTATAAATGCATCATCAGAATTAGTTGTTATGAAATCAGATAATCTATCCGGTAACATTTCTAAAATTTCGTGGAATCAGGTTGGATTATTTGGTTCAAACATAAGTTTTGCACCATCGATTGTTATCAATCCTGTTACAGATGAACCTTATGTAGCTTATGTAGATGGGAATGATAAATATGTAGTACATAAATTTAACAACAAAACAAATGCCTGGGAACAATTAGGAAAAATACAGAAAAATGCCATTGGCCATCATTTACCCCTTTTAGCATTTAAACTTAATACCGAGGAATTATTTCTTACATTCATCGATGGAACAAATAATAACAATGTAGTTGTTAGTAAATTTGATGGAACTGGCACTTGGAATAGTGTTGGTAATAATACTATTGGAACTGCTACCGGTAATACAAATCCTTATCAACCACACTACTCCTGTTCCTTAGCATTTAACCCTGCTAACAATGAACCATATATTGCTTTCATAAATAATAGCAGCTATTTAACAATAAAACATCTTGCAGGTGACAATAACTGGTATGATTATGGTATGCCAAGTACTGTTGGCAAAGTAACTGGTATCACAACAAATTCACTTGCATTTAATCCGATAAACAATTCACCTTATGTAGTTTTCTCATCAGACATACCCTACTTATCAAATGTAAAAGTAGTAAAAGCAAAAGCAGGGCCAAAAACTATTGACTTGAGCGGCAATTCTGTTCAAACTATTCTATGGTCTGAAGTAAAATCGAACGGCATTGGATTAAACAATGTATCATCTACCTTAGCGTTTGTACCGGGTACAGATACACCATATGTTACCGGATGGAATGCAGCAGGAGGTGTATTCCTTGTGAAAAAGTACACAGGTTCTGCCTGGGATTATTCAGGATATATCTATTGCACGGGAATTACTGGTCCTGTTCCAAGTATCGGACCTTCATGCGGATACAATAATGAAAAACAAACACCCACCCTGTTATTTAATACGTTAACAAATAAGGCTTTCCTTAGTTATGCCATATTTGGAAAGTATGAAGTAAGAATAGAACCATAAAAACATTCTGTATTATTTAAAAACCAAAACTATGAAAAAAAATATCATCACCATTTTTGTGCTGCTGTTAACCATAATATCCTATGCTCAAACAGAAACTTATGATATTTCAACGTACAAAGCACCAAAAGGCTGGGTAAAAAGCACCAAAGAAGGCGTTGTTACCTATTTAACTTCTGATGAAACTTACGGAACTTATTGTGCCATTAATATTTATACAAGCATTCCAACGGTTGGAAATGCAGGTGAAGAATTTACGGATTCATGGAACGAGTTGGTTGCTACCGCATTTAATATAACCACAGATCCTGAAACGGAAATAACGGAAGATGACGGATGGGAAATTATTTCAGGTGGTGCAAATTTCACCAGCGGACAAATAGAAAGTTTAGCATTACTTACCACATTTGTTGGCTATGGTAAAACCGTAAATATTCTTTTTCTGACAAATGATGGAGATCATCAAAAAGATATTGAAGAATTTTTAGACAATCTAATAATTGATAAAACTATTAAAAAGGTTGCATCGGTTAATTCTAAAGCACCAAACACTAACACAACTACAACTACTGCAACTAAAAATACTGCAGCAGCAACTCCATCCTTCAAACCATCCAATAATTTAGAAGGTCCCTGGATGCGCTTGCATACCACACAATATTATGGTGATTTAATCAGTAGCGGCTCGCCTGAATGGATTGTATTTTTTAAAAATGGAAGAATAAAAAATGCAGTACCTGATGACCCGAATACATATAATTACAATGCGTCCGACTTAGGATACTATCAAATCAGCAGCAGCAATGCAAAGCTAAAATGGTTTTCCGACGGACCTTGGGTAAATATTCTATTTAAAAATAATAATCAGATTGAAATAAGCTCAGAAACCTATTATCGCTGTAAACCTGTAGATGGTTTAAAACTAGACGGAACCTGGACAAGTTATGCCAATCCGAATGATCCTTCTTTAGATGATGGTAATGGTGCAAAGCCGATGATACAATTTTCTAAAAACGGGAGTTTCACGGATTATGGAATTTTTGAAAGAATTTTAGATCAAGCGGTCTTTGACAGACCACCTACACCGGCAGGCAGTGGCACCTACTCTATTAATAATTTTTCGCTTACGCTAAATTATAGCAATGGTATCGTTAGAAAAATTTCACTAACCGGCTTATTAGGCACCGATTTATTTACCAGTAACAAATCCATCTATTTGCAAAGATTGCGCTTTAGCAAACGAGATTAAACGAAACAAACCATTATATTTAATACTATAAAAAAAATAGATTATGAAAAAATTTCTGATTTCTATTTGCTTACTTTTTTCTGTAATTATTGTAAGTGCACAATCACAAAGTGATTTGGATAAAGCCATGAAGCAAATGCAGGAAATGATGAAAACCATGACACCGGAAGAGCAGGAAATGGTGAAACAATACACTAAAGGCTTACCTACAAGTGTAGAAGAAATGAAAAACGCCAAACCAAGTGCACAAACTTACGGACAAGAAGCAAACAAAGTATCTGATATTGGCAAAAAAACCACTAAAATAATTGGACCGGAAGGAGGTGAAATAAAATCAGCAAACGGAAAAATAGCACTAAAATTCCCGGCAGGTGCGGTTGCTAAAAAAACGGAAATAAGTATTGAAGAAATTGAAGGCTTTTCAGCTACAAGCAATGGAAATGCCTTTCAATTATTGCCAGAAGGAATAGAGTTTATAGAACCTGTAACATTAATACTTAAATATACAGATGAAGAAATAGAAGGCAGCAAAGAAGATGATTTATTTATTACAACTCGTGGAAAAAGCAATGAATTATTAATTAGTTTACTCACTGAAGTTGATACTATTGCTAATACAATTACTACAGAAATAAAACACTTTAGTAAATGGGGTTTGGCATCAAGTATAAAAGCTGATCTTATCCCGAATGAGAGACATTTATCAAAAGGCCAAAGTGTTGACTTATCAGTTGAGATAACCAGAATAATACCTGCTGATTTAGAAAAAAAAGAAGCATTACTAAAAGAATATATAAAGAAAATTAAAGAAAGTCGTAATCCTACTGCAACAGAATTTGAAATTGTACGGTTACAAAATCTATCAGAAAAATTAAAACTATCTTATCTATTTACTATCCATAAATTCCGTATGGCTTTTAATAGTATGCAAAAAGAGATAAGATTAAAAAAAGAAAAAAACAAATTAGAAGAACAGCAACTAAAAGCTGAAATAGATAAAATAAAAGCTGAAATTGGGATGCCGATTGACGACATCTTAGCCGTTTTACAAGAAAAGAAAACTGTTGAATCAACAATGTATAGTGTTGAAAGCTGGAAATTAAATAACTCAAACGCACCAGTCTCAAATTCATTTGGCAGTTTAACTCCTAACGGATTTAATGCAAAATATATTGCTCCAAAAATAGTTTCTTCCAATAATAAAAATGTAAAAGTAACAGTAACGCTATTACTTAAAGATAACTCTAATATCAAACAAAAACTAAAACTATCATCCAACATTACATTAACAGATGAGTATTATTTGAATTATACATTTGATGGCAAAACAACTAACACGCTACAGTTTGCAATCTCTCCTACTTTTATTAAAAATATGCAGCAAAATGCCGAAAAAGTAATGGAACAACCTATATCTCAGTGTTTTTTAGTAGATGATGAACTTATTATTGGTACTATGAGTAAATTAAACCTGGCAGAGAATCTGAATACAACAGATGTAGTTTATTTCAAAATAAAAAATCCCACTAAAGGACAAAACCTTATTAAATGTGATGATGAGTCTTCTTCATTTAGAAACGATACCAGAATATCTGTCCAGACTGGTGTTAAAGATGAACATTTTGTCAATTCGCAGAACTTAAGATGGTGGTCAGGGAATATGTGTGATGGCAAAGACAATTGCGTACCTTTTGAATTTAATATTACTGAATACAATCCTGTAAATGGAGGAATTGTCAGTGGAAGTTTTACTGGTAAGGTTTATGAAGACAAGGATATGGCAAAAAAATGTTCTAACTCTATTGAACATTTTATTTCAGGTGAATTTTCTTTGGCTATTCAAATTACACCTGAAGATGAAACAGAAATAATGCTACCGGCATCGAAGCCTACAACTACAAATTCATCAACAAAGCCTAAATCAAAAACACCACCGCCTCCACCACCACCTTTAACTCCTGAGGAAATTGTTAAGATGGATGGTACACCACCGAAAGCACCACCACCTTTAACTCCAGAAGAAATTGCTAAGATGGATGGTACGCCTCCTAAGGCACCACCACCTTTAACTCCTGAAGAAATTGTTAAGATGGATGGTACACCACCGAAAGCACCACCACCTTTAACTCCAGAAGAAATTGCTAAGATGGATGGTACGCCTCCTAAGGCACCACCACCTTTAACTCCTGAAGAAATTGCTAAGATGGATGGTACACCACCGAAAGCACCACCACCTTTAACTCCAGAAGAAATTGCTAAGATGGATGGTACACCACCTAAGGCACCGCCACCTTTAACTCCTGCAGAAATTGCGAAGATGGATGGTACACCACCGAAAGCACCGCCGCCTTTGACTCCTGCAGAAATTGCGAAGATGGATGGTACACCACCTAAGGCACCGCCACCTTTAACTCCTGCAGAAATTGCGAAGATGGATGGTACACCACCTAAG
>Ga0209480_10002875_pt1 | contig 11538 bp, 12 predicted proteins | sample JI61114C2DNA_FD_187501 | JGI IMG/M metagenome (GOLD analysis project Ga0209480, IMG submission 187501) | Wastewater effluent complex algal communities from Wisconsin, to seasonally profile nutrient transformation and Carbon sequestration -... | ecosystem: Engineered > WWTP > Effluent > Algae...
TTGACGATCATGCGCAGCAGCCAGCGAATGTTGTAGCCGGCAGCGCACAGCACCGCGTGCAGCCGGTCACCCTGCTCGCCCTTGAGGTGACAACGGTCCATGCGGTGATCGGCCTTGAGGTGACCGATGATCGGTTCGATGGCCTGGCGCCGTTTGAGCAGCTTTCTCTCCTGATCGCTGATCCGCTTGGCCTTGCCCCGGTGCACGATGTGCACATCCGGGTTGTCCGCATCTACACCCCGATAGCCCAGATCGACGAAAGCCGTCGCTGGCTTTGACCGGCTGTCCTGCATCAGGATCGTGGCCTGCTCCAGTTGCTCGTTCAGGGGGTGCCCGTCGTACGGGTTGCCGTGGAATGCCCGGGCGCCCTCGATCAGGTTGCCGCGCAGCGTGCTGGCGATGCCCACCTTGACCCCGAACTCGTAGGGCGTTCTGGCCTTGCCTTTGCCGATGCAGTCCACCTCGGGCGCGTGCCAGGCGTAGAGCTTGGGTTGTCCATCGGCGGCTTTGCGCTGGCCGCTCTGGGCCACGATGCGCGAGGCCTTGTCCAGGGTCTGGCCCAGCGCTTGCCGCACCGCTGTCCCGATGACGCTGGCCTTGCGGTTCACCTCACGTTGCAGCCGCCCGACGATGGTGCGCTGGCGTTTGATGGCCCGGCGCATGCGCTTGAACTGGCGGGCGTGGGCGTAGCGCCCGGCCTTGCGCCCCAGCTCTTTGCCCTCCTTGGCAAATGTCTGCTTCAGATCGATGCCGGCGTCCTTGGCAGCCTCCACCAGCTTGGCGCGCGCGGTCTCCAGCAAGCGGCTGTCGGTGGGGTGGGCAATCGCCTTGTGTTGCACCGTGCTGTCCACGATCACGCGGGTCAGTTCCTGCGGCTTGATCAGCTTGAGATCGACAGCCACGTTGATCGTCTGCGCCAGCAGCTCTTCTACACCTTCTTCGCCCAGCAGCTGGCGGAACTTGATCAAGGTGGTGTCGTCGCAGGGACGGTGGTGTTCAAAGTACGCCTGGCCCGAGAAGAACTGCCAGGTCGGAGTCACGCACCCCAGCGCTCGACGACACCCTCATCGGACTCGTTGAAGGCGTGTTTGAGGTACAGCAGCGCAATCATGATGCGCAGCGGTATGCGGGGGGGTCCTGCGTTGCTGGACACAGCCGCGCGCTGCGCCTGTTCACCGAAAAGGTCCAGGTCGGGCATGGCCACACCAGCGCGGCCTTTGCGGGAGAAGACCTGAGCCACCCGGGCTTCGATCTCTTGCCAGGGCATGCGCGATGCCAGCACGGCCAGCGGATGGCGCAGGTCGATCCTGTGGTCGATGCGCGAGCGGAAGAAATCGTCGGTGGCGGGGCAGGCAAACAGCACGGCAGAACTCCCAGAAAACTGCCTCAATTGAAAATCAAACTGGGAGTTCCGACCATCGGCAATCACCCCACAAAGCCAGTGTTTATGCGGACTCCCAGGGTTCTTCAGGGACGACGAAGTCAAAGAACTGGGCACCGAGCAACGGCAAACAGTTCGGCAGCAGCAGACCAGGCCGATCCTGGACGCCCTGCATGAGTGGATGACGCTGCAACGTATGCGTCCGGCAAACCCATCTTGCGCATGACCGGTGTTGATGGTCAGCACACCGGCGCGGGGTATGCGCTGCCATAGACTCTCGGTGAGCCGCCCCTGTCAGGCGGTCAAGATTTGCACCGACGATGAATTCCAAGCAGACGATTCTGGACCGAGAGTTGTTCACGCAGGCACTTCGCCACATGGGAGAGGAAGACCTGCTCTACCTCAACCGCATGGTTGTCGAGCGCCTGAACCTGCTGGCCCAGGCCAAGAGCACGGTGGAGCTGGCACAGTTCGCTGAGGGTGACCGGGTCCAGTTCACGGCCAGCGATGGCAGCATCAAGCACGGCGTCGTGCTGCGCCTGAACAAGAAGACCGCCAGCGTGCGCACCGACGAAGGTCAGAACTGGAAGGTCTCCCCGGGCTTGCTGCGCAAGACGGCCACCCGATGAACAAGCGCCAAGCGCGCAATGCCTGGATCAGCTCGTCGACTGCCAGCGATGCGGCAGCAGCTCTTCAATCCGGCTGGCCTTGTGCATGGGCAGACGGGTGAGCACATCCTTCAGGTAGGCATATGGGTCGTGCCCGTTCATTCGAGCCGACTGGATCAGGCTCATCACGGCCGCTGCTCGCTGACCCGCGCGCAGGCTACCGGCAAACAACCAGTTCGAGCGCCCCAGGGCAATGGGCCTGATTCGATTTTCGATCCAGTTGTTATCAGCTGGCAATTGCGGGTCATCGACAAAGCGCGTCAACGCCGTCCAGCGCTTGAGGCTGTAGTCCAGCGCCTTGGCCGTGGCCGAGTTGCCCGCCACCTGCTGGCGTTGCAGCACCATCCACTCGTGCAAAGCGTCCAGTATCGGCCGGCTGTGCTGCTGGCGCACCTGCAGCCGCTCTGGTGCCGGTAGGGCCTGGACTTCCCGTTCGATCTCATAGACCCGGGCGAACTGCGTCAGGGCAAACTCGGCGATCTGGCTCTTGTTGGCCGCATGCAGATCAAAGTACTTGCGTCTGGCGTGAGCCAGGCAACCAGCTTCCGTGACGCCTTGAGCGAAGCTGGCTTTGTACCCGGCGTAGTCGTCGCAAATCAGGCTGCCGCGCCAACCGCCCAGGAAGGTGCGGGCGTGTTCTCCGGCACGTGACTCGCAGAAGTCATAGACCACGGCCTTCATGTCTTCAAACGCTCCCGGGGCATAGGCCCACAGGTAGGCCCGGTGCGTCTTGCCGTTGCCCGGTTTGAGCATGGCCACCGGGGTTTCGTCGCCGTGCAACACCCGGTGCTGGAGCACCTCGGCCTTGAGGGCATCGACCAGCGGCTGCAGCCGTGCCCCGCAGGTGCCCACCCATTGCGCCAGGGTGGATCTTGGAATGGCCAGACCGGCACGACCGAAGATGTTCTCCTGCCGGTACAAAGGCTGATGGTCGGCGTACTTGGCCACCAGCACCTGGGCCAGCAGGCCCGCTGTCGGGATGCCTTTGTCGATGACGTGGGCGGCCACCGGCGCCTGTGTGAGGGTCTGGCACTTCGCGCAGGCCCACTTGCCCCGGACATGACGCTCCACGATGAAGACGCCCGGCACGTAGTCCAGCTTCTCGGCCACGTCCTCGCCGATACGTTTGAGCTGACAGCCGCACTGGCATGTCGCGGAAGTCGGCTCGTGGCGAATCTCGCGTCGCGGCAGGTTCGCCGGCAGCGGCGTGCGCTTGGGTTGCTGCTTCTCGCTGGCAGGCTTGACCGGACGCAGTTGCTCAATCTCGTGCTCAACGGCCGCCAGGTCGCTGTCGAATTCTTCTTCCAGCAGGTTGCGCTGATCGGCGCTGTGGCGTTCGGATTGGGCGGCGAACTTCAGCCGCTTGAGCAGCGCGCACTCATAGGCGAGCTTCTCGTTGAGGGCGCGCTGGTGACGCAGTTCCGTGAGCAGGCGCTGGGTGACTTCGCGCAGTTGCTCTGCGTCCAGTTCGCCCAAGGCTTGCTCGTCGATCACCATGAGCAGCAGTGTGCCCGTGCGTGTAGTGCAAGACCATTGGCACATCTCCCGATTGCCATGGATCTGCCTTCACATCGACGATTTAGATTACGGTGATGGCGCCGCGCGAGCCCACGCGTTGCCAGGGTAAGCCCAGCACCAGGGCGCCCAGTTGGGCGTGTTCCAGTGCCACGTTCGGACTGCCTGGCGGCGCCCAGACGAACTTGCCTTGGTGTAACCGGCGCGCGGCCAGCCACAGACCCACACCGTCGTGCACCAGAACCTTCAGGCGATTGGCGCGCTGGTTGGCGAAGACGTAGGCGTGGTGCGGGTGGGCCGCGCCGAAGGTGGCGATCACCCGGGCCAGGGCAGTGTCGGTGCCCGCTCGCATGTCCAGCGGGGCGGTGGCCAGCCAGGCCGCATCGATGCGGATCACCGCAGCAACTCGCGCAGCATCTGGGCGCACTGGGCCGCGGCAGACAAGGGCCAGTGCACGGTCACGGACATGCCTGGACGTTGGCATTCGATACGGATGTCGGCCGCTGGCGTTGAAGAGGCAACGCACGGCTGCTCACTGGCGGCCGTTGACGCTGCGCTGCTCAGCTCGATGGGGATGAAGGCCGGGGTCTGAGGTGTTGCGACTGCCGTGGTGACGCCACCTTCGATGCGGTGCAGTCCCTGTGCCCACTCCTTGCGCCAGCGGTGCAGCAAGTTGGCATTCATGCCATGTTGCAGGGCCACCGCAGCGATCGATGCGCCAGGCTTCTGGCACATGACCACCAGCTCGGCCTTGAATTGCGGGGTGTAGGTGCGGTGCGTGCGCCGCTGCGCATATCGCGGGGTCTGAGGGTCTTTGAGCATCGTGTCCACGTTCATGTTGCGTGCACATGATCTTGCTCAGACCGACCAGGTCATTCAAGATGGGTTCGCCAGCCGCTTACGCTGCAACGGCGCCAGGTACCCGACGGATCAGCGACGGCCAAGGCGCTGGACTACAGCCTGCGGCGCTGGGTGGCGTTGACCCGGTTCGCGGGTGACGGGCAACTGCCGGCGGATACAACTGGATCGAGAACCAGATCCGGCCCATTGCCATCGGTCGCAACAACTGGCTGTTTGCAGGCAGCCTGCGTGCGGGCCAGCGGGCGGCTGCCGTCATGAGCCTGATCCAGTCGGCGCGCATGAACGGGCACGACCCGTACGCCTATCTCAAGGATGTGCTCACGCGGCTGCCCATGCACAAGGCCAGCCGCATCAACGAGCTCTTGCCGCACCGCTGGCAGCCCACTGACTTCTGAGCGTCAGACAGGACCGTCGGCAGCGGTCAACATGGGTTCGCCGGACGCTTACAAACCTCGTCCTTTAGGGCAAGGTGGTTATCAACCTGCCGTGCCGATTAGATCGGCCATCTTCTCCGCGATCATGATGGTTGGCAGATTCGTATTGGTACGAGTGATCTCGGGCATGAGCGAGGCATCAGCTACATATAGGTTGCGCGTGCCAATGACTCCACCACGCGGGTCCACCACCGACTGCACATCGCCCTCTGCACCCATCCTGCATGTACCTACCGGGTGAAAGGTGGAACCGACATTGGCACATACGTAGGCCTCCAGTGCATTGTCGTCGCGCAGCAACTGCGACACGGGTGGTGCATCCTGAATGAAGTTGCGAATGATGAATCGGCGTGCCAACGGCGAACTCTCCATCAGAATGGCCCCCGCTCTTGTCATCGCGGCGTTGCTGAACGTGTTCTGCTGAATCAGTCGTACTCGGGCTGAGTAGCTGCTAGGGAAAGGATACGAGGCGTACCTTGAAACTCCCTCGCTTTCGTACAACCGTGCCATGCGGCGAAAGGCATCCATCATGCGACTACGGTCGCGTTCGTCAGCCAGCCAGTTGAAGGAAACGTCCGGACCAGCTGCTAAACCTTGAGATGACAGCGTCACCGTGCCGCGCGAGTATGCATATGCTAGGTTGGCCGCCAGCGTGCCGATGCGTTGGCCAACCGCGTGCCAAGAGGAGCGGCATACGGCCATCATGATCATGTCGCTGTTCCAGCCTGGCGCCATGCCAGAGGTGTACCGCAGGTAGGCAAAGTTGCGCCGCGCTGCGCCAGAGGAGCGAGCACTGCGACTTAGATAGGCTGATATCGATAGGAGAGGGTGGTCCTGCAGGTTTTGTCCCACGCCTGGGCGATCGACCACAACTGGAACGCCGTGTTCTGCCAGGTGCCGTGCGGGACCGATGCCGGAGGCCATTAGTAGCCATGGAGTGCGGAGTGTTCCTGCACTCAAAATCACGTTGTCCGCAGTGACAATGCGTTGCGCACCTGTCTCATCGCGCACTTCAACACCGATGGCGCGCCTGCCTTCGAACACCAGTCGCAGCACTTCCGTGTGCGCCAGAATCTGTAGATTTGGCCGTGCGCGCACAGCGTCTGTGAGGTAACCCATGGCGGTGGACACGCGTTTATGTCCATCATTGGATACAGGGATGGGCGCGAAGCCGTCGTCCCACATGCCGTTCATATCCGGTATGTAACCATAACCTTGCTGCTCCCATTCACGTGCCACGCTACAGGTGAACGGGTCCCAGTCTCCGCGAAAAAAGCGGCGTATTGGGATGGGGCCGTCGGCGCCGTGCATTTCACCGGGGAAATGTGTGTCCGACTCAAGTTTGCAGAAGTAGGGCAACACCCCTTCCCAGTTCCAGCCGGTAGCACCCAGACTACTCCAGCGGTTGAAGTCCACAGGCATGCCGCGTAAAGCGACCTGACCGTTGATGCTCGAGCCGCCTCCAATCACGCGGGCTTGCTCGTAGCGAATGGGCCGGCAGGACTTTTCGTTGAGGTATGGCACGTCGTCCCCACGGCGCACCTGCAGATCCCAGAAATACGAGCGGTTGCCAAGGGCTCGACCTGCATAGGTGTCCAGAATGTCATCGGGCGTAGCGCTGGTGGGGAAGTCGGCGCCGGCCTCGATGAGCAGGACATTGTTGCCGGGCCTGGCGGAAAGGCGGTTGGCCAGCACGCAGCCGGCGGATCCGCCGCCAACGATTAAGTGGGTGAAGGGCATAGCTGCGGCTGTAAAGCCGTCAAAAAAGGTGCTGCGCGAGAAATGTCAGTGCCCGACCGTGGCCAAGTGCTGCGCTATTTGGGTGATAGGTACCGCGGTCCCAGCAGTTGAATCCGTGATTTGCTCCTTCGTACACGAGCACCTCGGCATTCTTGTCTGAGACGGCAGAGCGAACGCTTTCGACGGCGGACCCCGGAATGCTTTCGTCCTTTGCGCCGTAGTGAAACTGGATTGGGCATTGCAGCTTAGGCGCTAGTGCCAGTTGGTCGTGGATTCCGCCACCATAGAACGCCACTGCAGCGTCTACGTCTGTAATCGCCGCTGCCGTGTAGGCTAGGCGACCGCCAAGGCAGTAGCCGAGTGCACCGGACTTGCGACCTGTTGTTTCTGGGCGGGAGCGCAACGCCGCGAGGGATGATCGGATGTCCGCTTGCATCTCTTCGGGAACAAGAGCTTTCATCATCGACACAGCTTGGTTTCGGTCTTCTCCGTCATAGCCCAAGGCCACGCGCGCTTGCTGGCGCCAAAACAAGTCGGGTGCCAACACGACGAAACCGTCCTGCGCATACTGCTCGGCCACGCCCTGGATATGGTCGTTGACCCCGAAGATCTCCTGGAACAACAGAATGCCGGGGCCGGTGCCTGCGGGTGGCAGGGCGAGATAGGCGTCGTAGGTCTGGCCTTTGCCGCCGTCTACCGAAATCCATTCGGTCTTCACTTTCTTGGTCATGTGGTCCTTCTCGTTCAGGTGAATCAGGCCGCGAGCGCAGCCGGGTGGTGAAAGTCAGTAAGCGACGACGATGCACTCAAAGAGGAAAGTGCGCGCACGTTCCCAAGTGTTTCAATCGCGCTGAGCATCACGAACAGAGCATCTCCACCGATGTAGTTGCCGGCTTGGCAGCAGTCGAGAAACTTCTGTCGAAGATGTGTGTGGGGTTTGACGAACTTGAGGTCACCGCTGTCTATATGCCGACCGTCTCGCATGCTTATCTGCACGCGATCTGCCACGGGCGGTGTCCCATCTGAGTTGAGAGGCAGGTGCGTGAAGTGAATCTTTGCGAACATTGACTGCACTAGGTCGCTGGCGACAAAGCGATCATCTAGATCTCTCAGTCCGACCCGACCGCGTAACAGTGCACAGGTCACCGCAAACTGAATGCTGAACTTCGCCTCCAGTGCGGTTTTCGGCCGATCGAATCGCAGCACGCGCGCCTGGGTGCCGCGCACGGCAACGTCGATGCGCTCCACGTCCTCTGGCTTGAGTGCGTGCTCCAGAGCTAGCTCCAACACAGCATCGATTGGTCGATGTGATGAAAAACATACTGGATATTTCTTGAAGAGCAACGGCGTGTTGGTGGAGAACCAGCGTGTTCCCAGTCCAGTCGCCGAGTCGCGGTTCACTTCCCCTCCCGTGGACAGCGCAGCCAACAGGCCATCAGGCGCGCCGATCGCGTCGTCGCCTGCAGTGATTCCCGCCTCGGCTAGGTCCACGGCTGTGACGGCCGCCGCCGCTGCCCGGCCTGCGTGCATCGGTTTGGTCATAGAACCGAAATTGGCTACCACGCCGCCGGTGAAACTGGCGGACAGCGATAAGGCAGTGCTGGTCTTATCAAGATCCAGTCCGCGCAGAAAGGCGACTGAGGCTGTGGCGGCCACTGTGCCCATGACCGCTGTGGGATGCCACCCTTTGTCGTGATACGGGCACTTCTCACGACTGTGCAGTTCGCCCCAAACCTCGTAGCCCAGCACATAGGCTTGGAGCGCACGCATGCCGGAGGCCCCCCCCCGTTCGGCCTCGGCCAAGATTGCCGGTACCAGCACCGTGCTGGGATGCGCGTTGAATTGCACATCGTCGTAGTCCAGAGCATGCGCGGCTGTGCCATTGATGAGCGCCGCCGTTGAGGCATCCCGCTGATCGCTATTGTTCAGCAGCAAACTGCAAGCGGCACCCTGTTGCACTGGCATAGTCTTCTTCAGGATGCCCACTACCGGTTCGTTGCCACCTGCAAGCATGACGCCGACCAGGTCAATGAAAGCCGCTTGTGCGAGCGCTATGGACGCAGGAGGAACGGCTCGGTCGGAGAAGGAGTAGACGAAGCTCGCGATCGAATGGGTTAGGTTGTGCATGACATAGAGACCGTTGTCATGCATTCTTGCGCAGAGTTGAGGATGTGCGCAATTTTGCGGATAAATAATTTGCAATGCAAATTATTGACGAATACCATGCACCTTAAACGGTGCGAAATTGTGCGCGTCTGTCAGTTTGGGCGGCCAGCGAGTGCGACTGTGATCTTGCGTGCGAGTCGACCAATACGTGGACCGATTTCTTCACGAAGCAACTTTGGTTTCAGATTGGGGCCGCCGCACGACACTACATACTGTGGTTTGCCCTGTTTGTCGAAAGACGCAGCAGCCACTGCGTTGACGTCGGGATGGTAGAAACCCTCGTTGAACACAAAGCCGTTGGTCTCCATATTGGTCGCGGCTGCTTCTACGGCTGTGCGTAAAGCCGTCCATCTGTTGCCAGCTTGATATCTGAGCTTCTGCAGGGTCTCCTCGCGTGTTCGTGACGGCAAGCCCGCAAGGTATGCCCAGCCGGCTGATGTGGTGGCAATCGGTAACCGGGAGCCGACAGATAGGTTGAACAGCAGGTGACCATCACCCTGTGCCCGCTTGACAATGAGAATGTCATCCTGATCCACGATACCCAAGGACACCGCAGCCCCCGTTTGCTTGGCTAGCTGCATCATTTCGGGCAAGATCATCTCGCCGATATCGGTGGAGTTCAGTGCGTATTGTCCGAGACCGAGTACAGACATGCCGATGCGAAGCTTGTCGCTGTCGGGCGCCTGCACTAAATAGCCCAACTGTTGAAGCGTATAGCACAACCGCCACACGGTCGGCTGTGGCAGTTTGGTCATGTGAGCAATTTCGGTGGTGCCGAGTTGCGTGTGCAGGGCGTCGAAGCAGCGCAGGACGGACATGCCGCGCGCAAGCGCTGTCACGAACTGTCGGTCGGTCGCGCTCTTAGGTTTGCGCACTGCGGCGGTTTTTTTGGGGGCGGAAGCGGCCATGTATTCCCTGCGAGAAGCGGATTGGTTACTCGCAAAGTGTAACCAACTTCCCGCTCCTCTCCGTTTCGGAAAACGGCCTCAAGACACCTTTACGATCCCACTCCGATGAAGTTTCTGAATCTCGTCTGCGCTGAAGCCGGCTTCTACCATGAATTCCAGCGTGTCGGTGCCAACTTCGTGCCGGCCCAACCAATTGATTTTGCCTGGGGCATTGCGGAAGCGGGGAACAACCTCCTGTACGACAGTGTCACCGAGCACCGGGTCGGGAATGCTGACCACGGAACCACGCTGCTGGACGTGCGGATCCTTGAGAATGCCTTCAATGTCGTTGACTGGCGCTGCTAGGACGTCGAACTCGTTTAGCCGTTCCATGATCTCAGCCTGCGTATGCAAAAGCATCCAGGCTGCAATCATGTTGTCGCATTCGTCCACGCGCTTCAGGCGTTCCCGATTGGTTGCCCACGCTGGATTGGTGGTGAGATCCTCTCGGCCGATGGCCTGGAACAGACGCATTGCTGGTGAATCGGCCGCGCTGGACACGGCGATCCAGCGATTATCTTTTGTTTTGTACGTGTTGCGCGGAGTTGACCAGCGCGCTCGATTGCCCTCGCGATTGGATACCACGCCTCCCTTTGTGAAATTGATCAGCATCGGGCCAGTCATACTCAACAGCGGTTCATAGAGGCTGATGTCGATTTCATCGCCAATGCCACCGTTGCGATCGCGTGCCCAAAGTGCCGCAAGAACGGCGTACGTGCCGGTGAGTGCGGCCACGCCGTCAGCCAGTGGGAATGAAGGCAGAGTAGGTGGTCCGTCTGGTTCGCCGGTCACGTGGGCATAGCCGCTGAAGGCTTCCGCGAGCGTGCCCACGCCCGGACGCTCGCTGTAGGGGCCAGTCTGGCCATAACCACTCACGTGCAGCATGACGAGCCCCGGGTTTACCTTGCGCAGTGTGTCGTAGTCCAGTCCCCATTCTTTCACGCGACCAGGTCGGAAGTTTTCGATGAAGACATCGGCTGTGGCCAGTAGGCGGCGAACAATGTCCGCACCTTCTGGTTTCTTGACATCGACACCTACCAGCTTCTTGTTGCGTGCGACAACACTCCACCACAGACTGTTGTCGCCTTGGCCCAGGCCGCGAACGACGTCTCCCTTGGGATGCTCGATCTTGATGATCTCCGCGCCCAAATCGGCAAGGTTGGTGGCGATCAGCGGGCCGGCGAACAGCATGCCCAGCTCCACGACGCGCAAACCTTTGAGAGGTCCGCTCCCTTGAGATTCTTTGTGATTTTCCATCGGTGTTGTGTTGTTTCGTTGTGTTGTGTACTCGGCCCCGATTTCACGCGGCTTTGGCCGTCGCGATCTTGTCGCGCAGGGCTCGCAGGCTTCCCCCCTTCATTACCGAGCCTGGCAGAGGACGCCCGACGATCTCCTCCGCCAGCCGTGCGGATTCCAAGAGTTTCTCAAGGTTCACGCCTGTCTCGATTCCCATTTCGTCGCACATGAAAACTAGGTCTTCCGTGCAGACGTTGCCGGCCGCGCCCACGTGACCTGCGAATGGACAGCCGCCTAGGCCTGCGACCGCAGCGTCGAAAGTCCTCACGCCCATCTCCAAGCCTGCGTAGGCATTTGCGATGCCCATGCCACGGGTGTCATGCAGGTGCAGGCAGATATCCAACTCGGGGTGCATGTCCTGCACAGCGCCCACCACGCGCTTGATCGAACGGGGTGTTGCCCATGCCATGGTGTCCGCTAGCATCATCGTCTCCAACTTGTAGCCGTGCGCCATAGCAATTTCCTTGGTCTGCGCCACGGTTTTCAACACTGTTTCTGCGGAGATGTCGCCAGCGAAGTTGCAACCGAAT
>Ga0209480_10002880_pt1 | contig 11528 bp, 4 predicted proteins | sample JI61114C2DNA_FD_187501 | JGI IMG/M metagenome (GOLD analysis project Ga0209480, IMG submission 187501) | Wastewater effluent complex algal communities from Wisconsin, to seasonally profile nutrient transformation and Carbon sequestration -... | ecosystem: Engineered > WWTP > Effluent > Algae...
GTCCGCCTGCGCACGCGCATGCGCCTGGTAGCGATCGACACCGACCAACCCGATCGCGCCGATGGCGACCAGGGCAATGAAGCTGGTGAATTTCATGGCGTCCCCACTCCCGGATACGCACCGGATTCTGCCGCATGCGCGCGGGCGTGAAGTGTTCATATTTCACAGGGGCGTGCGGCTTTCTGCGCATGTCCGCGATTGCTATGGTGGCGGCGCGCGCACCGCCTGCGCGACGAAGGGAGCGTGCGTTTGAACCGTGAGTTGTTGCTGGCCATGTCGTTGGCCCTGTCGTTCATTCCTGCCGGCGCGCATGCCGCCGCCAGGCAACCGCCGGCCGAGTACGCCGTGTACATCGCCGCGATGCGCAAGGCCGATGCGATCACCGAACCGCTGCAACGCTGCCTGGCGTATCCCGACCTGCCCGGCAACAGCTGGCCGGCGGGCGCGGCGAAGGCGCGTTGCACGATGTTCCTGACGCCCGTGCGCTACACGCTGGACCAGATCGACGCGACGTTGAAGAAGCCGGGCGGCGCGGCGGAACTGGAAGGCGCCTTCGCCGCACTGCTCGATGCGCACTTCACGGTGCCGGCGCAGCGTGAACAGCTCAGCGTGGGGCTGCGTGTGTTCCGCGGCAACGACCTCGAGAAGGCCGAGCGCATCGCGCGTGCATGGCGCGCCGCGGCGCCCGACAGTGCGTTCGCGCGGGTGGCGCTGGGGCATGTGCTGTCGCGGCGTGGCTGGGACGCGCGCGGCGGCGACTACGCCAGCAGGACGGCCCCCGAGAAGCTGAAGAAGATGGGCGAGTACTTCGTCGAGGCGGCGAAGGAATACCAGGCGGCGCTGGAGGGCACGAGCCGGCTGCTGCCGGCCTGCGAAGGGCTGATGGCGATCGGCCGCAACATGTCCGACGAGCTGCAGACGTACGCGACGGAGCGCTGCCTCTACATCGATCCGACCTCGTACTACGTGGTCGACGAACTGATGAACGCCGCCGAGCCGCGCTGGGGCGGCTCCGAGGACGCGATGAAGCGTGTCGCCGCGTACGCGCAGGAGAAGGCGGCGATCAATCCGGTGCTGTCGGTGTTCGCGTCCAACGACGCGTACTACCGGATCTCGCGGATGGCCGATGGCGACGCCGAGTCGATCGCCGTGCTGGAACCTGCGGCGCTGCAGGTGCCGAACGCGGCCTACCTGCGGCTGGTCGGCGGGGCCTACCTGCGCAGGGACGATGCCTGGAAGGCGTTGGCGTATCTCTCGCAGGCGCTGCGCTTCATGCCGGACTACGCGCAGGAGTCGCGCTTCCGCGCGCTGGTGCTGCGGCACCTGGGCGAGTCGAAGTGGGCGCGTGCCGATGCCGAGCGCGCGGCCAGGCTGGATCCGGGCAACGGCCATGCCCACGAATTGCTCGGCGCCATCGTGCGCGAACTCGAGGGCCCTGCCGCCGCCGCGCCGCATTTCAAGCGCGCGATGGACGACAAGAAGACGCGGGAAAACGCCTTCAACGACTACTGCGGCAGCCTGCTCGATGCCAAGCGGCTCGACGAGGCGGGCACGTGCGTCGACGACCTGCTGGCCGCCTATCCGGCGAATCCGGAGGCATGGCGGCAGCGGTTGATGGTGATCGGGTTCGACGCGCCCGGCTCGATGGAGGCGATGGAGCGCTTCCTCGCCCTCAACGATCCCAAGCGCTGGCCCTACCACGCGGATATCGCCAATCGCGTCCGCAAGATGCTGGCCGCGCGCAAGGGCACGGCATCGCCCGCGGATCTGTTCGACGCGCGGGTGATGCGCGCCGAACTGCTGGAGCGTACTCCGGCCGGCATTGCCTACTTCGAGCGGCTCAAGTCGCAGACCCCGAATTTCATGAATGCAACGATGGGCACCTGCCAGTCCGCGATGAAGCCAGGCATCCCGACCAAGTTCACCGCGGTCATGGATGCGCAAGCCAACGGGCGTGTAGTCAACGTGGTGGTGCAACCCGTCAATGCGTGGACCAGTTGCATCGCCAAGCAGGCAGGCACCACCTGGAAACTGCCATCGCCGCCGGCGGAAGGCAGTGGCGAGGCGGGTTATCCGATGGTGATCGGCATGGAGATCAAGCAGTAAGCCGACGGCCCGCATGCGCGCTGCCTGCAACGGCAGTGCGCGGTGCTCAGGACAAGCGCCACCCCAAGCCCGACACCCGCCGCGCATGCCGCGCCAGTGCGGCGGTGATGACCTCCGCGCTTCCGGCCACATGGAGGGCGCTGCGTGCGCGGGTCAGGCCGGTGTAGAGCAACTCGCGGCTGAGCACGCGGCTGTCGCTGCACGGCAGCTGCAACCACACTTCGTCGAACTCGCTGCCCTGTGCCTTGTGCACGGTCATCGCGAAGGCGCTTTCGTGCGCGGGCAGCGCGGCGGGATGGAAGGCGTGCACGCCGTTGCCACCTTCGCCGCGGCCGTTGTCGAAAAACCAGGCCAGCGGCGTGCCGTCGGCATCGGCCAGGCAGATGCCGACGTCGCCGTTGAACAGGCCGTGGCGATAGCTGTTCTCGGTGATGAGCAGCAGGCGGCCGGGGAACCATGCGGGCGGGCTGCCGATGCGGCGGCCGGAGAGTGCGGCCTCGATGCGTACGTTGAGGCCGCGTGCGCCCTGCGGGCCTTCGCGCACGGCGGTGAGCAGGCGCACGCGGTTGGCCTGCTGCAAGGCCTGCGCGGGATCGGCGTGCGTGGCCAGCGCGCGGAAATGCGCGAGCAGGTCAGGTCGCGCCTGCAGCGGATCTTCCGCGTCTTCGTGGAAGTGCACGTTGGAAAGCGCGCCACCACGCAGCAGCAAGAGCGCTTCGCCGGCATCGTCGTTGCGCACGGCGTCCGCGAGTGGCGCGAGGTCCAGTGATGCGTCCTGGCGCCACCCTCGTTGCAGGTGGACGCGGTGGCCGTACAGGGCGCTGGCAGCGGCATCGACAGCCACATCGCCGAGCAATGGCCGCAGCGCGGCGCCATCGTCTTCGGACATGGCATCGCCATCGCCCGCCGCGGCCAGGATCGCGGCCAGCACGTCTCCGGCTTCGACCGAGGGCAACTGGTCCGGATCGCCGAGCAGGAGGAGCTGCGCGCCATCGGCCACCGCGTCGACCAGCTTGCACATCAGCGGCAGGTCGACCATCGAGGCTTCATCCACCACCACGATGTCGAACGGCAGCGGGTTGTCCTTGCCGTGGCGGAAACGCGGCGATTCCGGAATGGTGCCGAGCAGGCGATGCAGGGTGCTGGCCTGCGCGGGCAAGGCGTCGAGCAGTGCCTGGTCGATGCCGTCTGCGGCCAGCTGCGCCACGGCGCGACGCAGGCTCTCGGCCATGCGATCGGCGGCGCGGCCAGTGGGCGCGGCCAGGGCGATGCGCAACGGCGTGCTGCCGGCGTGTCGTGCCTGTGCGATGCGCAGGGCGAGCACCCGGGCAATCGTGGTGGTCTTGCCGGTGCCGGGACCACCGGTGATCAGCAGCAACGTGCGGCGCAGCGCGAGCGCGGCGGCGCGGGCCTGGTGATCACCATCGACGGCATCCGGGAACAGCGACGCGAACAACGGCGCGATCGGTTCGATGCCTGTTTCCGGCATGGGTTGCGACGCGATGCGCCGGAGCTGCAGCGCGAGGCGGCGTTCGTATTCGCGGTAGCGGCGCAGGTACAGCAAGCCGTGCTCGAGGACGAGCGGCGCGGCCATCGCCTCAACGATGGGCGATGCCGGGGTGGCGACGAAGCGCGATGCAGCGAGTTGCTGCAACCAGGCATCGGCATCCGGCCAGGGAAGGTCGGCGTCGACCAGCAGGCGCGGTTGCGCCGGATCGAAGCCGGCATGGCCCTGCGCGATCGCGAGCGAGGCGAGCGCAGTCGCGGCCAGCACGTCATCCCGCGTCGATGGATCGAGACGACGCAAGGTGTTGGCCAGCGCATCGTCCAGCGTGCGCAACAGGCCGGCCTGTTGCAGGGCGCGCAGCAGGCTCATGGTGAAGCCTCCGCGCGCAAGAGCCCCTCATCCCCACCCTCTCCCGCAAGCGGGACAGGGAGAAAGAGCGCGTCGAGCGCATCGACCAATTCCGGCGGGAAGCGCTGCGCGTGGATGCCGGGCGAGTCGCTGCGGCTCGCGTCCAGGCCGCGACAGAAGACATAGCGAATGCCGCCGAAATCGCGGGCGTAGTCGTAGCCGTCGCGCAGGCGGAAGCGCAGCCAGCGATGCAGGGCGAGCGTGTAGATCAGCGCCTGCAGGTCGTATTCGCTGTGCGCCATCGCGCGCTGCATCGCCGCGGCGTCGTACGCGGGCAGGCGATTGGACTTGTAGTCCAGCACGTACCACTTGCCGTCGTGCCGGTAGGTCAGGTCGACCAGGCCGGTCATCAGGCCTTCGAGCGTCTGCCGCAGGCCGAAGCCGTGGCGCTCGTTGACGATCCCGTGCGCGTGCAACAACTGCAGCAGCGCGTCCACCTGGGTCGGACGCAGCGCGAACTGGAATTCGATTTCCGGGCGGCGCTCGCCGATCGGCACGTCGCACAGGCGCACGCCTTCCGGCAAGGCGACGGTCAGCGTCTGCCCGACGAACTGCGTGGTCAGCGCGACGCCGTCGTCGATGACGTCCGCGGCGAACCCTTCCTGGCCGAGTGCGTCCGCGATGATCGTCGCCTGTCCGGGCGGCGCGGCATCGCCTGCTCGCCAATCGCGCCAGGCGGCAAAGTCGGCGTGTTCCAACGCAGCATGCAAGGCCACGCCGTAGCGCGTGCCGGCGAAACGCGCATCGAATGCGACATCGACGACCACATCCTCCGCTGTATCCGGTTCGTCATTGCCGCCGCTCGCCGGCAAGGTGGACGCGCTGCTGGTCTCCACACCGGCATCGGCCTTGGCCAATTGGCTGAAGCTGTACACCCACCAGTCGTGATTGAGCCGGCGCGTGGCGATGCGCGCGCGCGGAACCGCCGCATCCGATTCGGCGGGCAGGCGCGGCGGTGGTTGCGGCGAATACGTCGCGTCGAACACGACGCCGGCCTGTTCCAGCGCATCGGCATCGCCCAGCATCTTCGCCAGCGCGGTCTTGTCGGCGTTGTAGAAATGCCCGCTGGCGATCCACAGCGCGTGTTCGGCGCGGGTCAGGCCCACGTAGAGCAGGCGCGCGTCCTCGGCGCGTTGCTCCTCCTTCCAGGCCTCGCTGGCGGCATCCCACCCTGCTTCCGGCACATCCAGCTTCCAGTGCAGGCGGCGCTGGCCGCTGGCGGCGTCGTGCGCCACGCAGCAGCGCCCGGGCGACGGCGGCTTGCCGCCGATGCCCACGAACGGCAGGAACACCAGCGGATACTCCAGCCCCTTGCTCTTGTGCAGGGTGACGATCTGCACGCGGCGCGCATCGGATTCCAGGCGCAGCAGTTGTGCCTCGTCGTTGGCATCGGCGCTGGCGATGCGCTGGCCCAGCCAGTCGACCAGGCCGTGCAGGCCCAACGCATCGCGCTGCGCTTCCTGCAGCAGTTCGGCCAGTTGCAGGTAATTGCTCATGCGCCGCTCGCCATCCAGCAGGCCGAGCAGGCGTTCGGCATGGCTTGCGCAGAGATCATTGATGAGTGCCAGCGGACCACCGCGCAGCAGGCGTTCGCGCCAGCCCATCGCGCGCTGTTGCCAGTCGCGGTGCGCGTCGGCATCGGCCTCGAGATGGTCGATGCCGAGTGCGTCCACGCCGACCAGCACGGTGGACAGCGCGGTGCGCAGCCGGCCGTCGTCGCCGCTGTGCAACAGGGCGAGCAACAACACGTGCACGTCGCGCGCCTCGCCGGTGGCGAACAGGCTCTGCTTGCCGGCGGCAACCGCGGCGATGCCGACCAGCGCCAGCGCCTGCTGGATCATCGTGGCCTCGCGATGCGAACGCACCAGCACCGCGATATCGCCCGGCTGCACGGGTTCGTCTTCGACCAGCGCGATGCCGGCACGCGCCGCCGACAGCACGCCATGGATCGCGGCAACGCAGGCTTGGGTGGCGAACTCACGCGATTCGCCCGCGCTCCACGGCTTCTGCTTGCCCTTCTCGTCGACCGGCGGCTTCGGTGCACGCCAGACCGTCAATGCGGGCGCGGGCTGGCCATCGCGCAGGAAGTCGTCGTCGCGCGCGTGGCCGGCCTCGACGGCGCGGAATTCGATGCGCGGATCGATGAAGGCGGCATCGCCGGCATTGGCGTAGAGCGCGGCGACAGCGCGGAGCACGGCCGGGCGCGAACGGAAGTTGTGCGACAGCGCCGGCGCGGACGCCGCGACCTTGGCGGCGGCGAGGTAGGTATGCACATCGCCGCCGCGGAAACCGTAGATCGCCTGCTTGGGATCACCGATCACGAACAATGCCGGCTGCGCGCTGCCGCTGCCGAACACGGCATCGAAGATCGCCCACTGGCGCGCATCGGTGTCCTGGAATTCGTCGACCAGGGCCACCGCGTACTGGCTGCGCAGTTGCCGCACCAGCGTGCCGGCTTCGTCGTGCGCCAGCGCATCGGCGACGCCGTCGATCAGGTCGTCGTAGGTCTGCACGCGGCGTTGCCGCTTGAGCAGGGACAGGCGCGTGCGCGCCTCGTCGCGGAGCCGATGCAGCAGGTTGCCGCGCCGGCGGACCAGCAGGCCATCGAGTGCCAGCAACGCATCCAGGTAGTGCGACACCGCCTGGCTCATGGGTGCCGATGCCGGCGTCCTGTCCGCGTTGCCTTTCTTGGTGCCCGTGGCCAACGCGGTCGCGGTGAGCTTCTCCAGCTTCGGATGCGGCGCGCCGGCCAGCCACGGATCATGGGCGAAGGCCTGCAGCCACTGGCGCAGGTCGGCGAGCCACGCCTGCTTGTACTGCCCGCGATTCATTACGTCCGCGTCGATCGCGGCGGCGAGCGTGTCCAGGAACGCTTCGCCGTGCTCGTTCCACGCCTGCTGCAACGCGCCCTGTGCGTGCAGCACGTCGCGCTGCATGGCCTCGATGCCTGCGACCAGGCCATCATCGGCGACGGGTGGCAACAACACCGGCTCGCGCAACAGTGCCGGGAGATCTTTCGACAGATCCTCGAAACCACCCGACCACAACGCCGCCAGGTCGTCCGCGCCCGCGCTGTCCTGCGCATGGAAGCGCCAGAGATCGGCGGCGAGTTCCGCGCGCAGGTCGCGGTCGTTGGTCAGCAGGGTGGCGGCGTCGAAGCCCTGCCCGCTTTCCAGCGCGTGTTCGCGCAGCACGCGCGCGCAGAAGCCGTGGATGGTGAAGATCGCGGCCAGGTCGGTTTCCAGCGTGGCCTGGTGCAGGCGGCGGCGCAGCGCGGCATCGCTTTCTCCACTGCGCGTGCGATGCGATTGCAGCAGTTGGCGGGTCAGCGCGGCTTCCGCGCTGTCGTCGTCCGAAGCAGGTGCATCGATCAGGTCCAGCGTCAGCTGCAGGCGTTCGCGGATGCGCTTGCGCAGTTCCTGCGTCGCTGCCTCGGTGAAGGTCACCGCGAGCACCTGGCCAATGCGCAGGCCGCGCTCGACCACCAGCCGCGTCACCAGCGTCGCCAGCGTGAAGGTCTTGCCGGTGCCGGCGCTTGCTTCGATCAGCTGCACGCCATCCAGCGGCAGATCGAGATACGGATCGCGCGCGATGTCGCTCATGCGGCGTCCTCCGCGTCGTCGTCGGGCACTTCGGCATCGCCGATGTCGATGGCCGCCGGTTCGCCGCGGGTGACCGCGCCGAACACCAGGCCGGTGATCCGCGCGAACTCGTCCCTCGATGCGGCATCGGCGAACGGATCGCGACCTCGCAGGGCGAGCCGGATCGCATCGCTGTCGCCCTCGCCCCATTGCCGGTCGCCGCCACGCCAGCGCGCGGCGGCATTGCGGATGCCGCGCTCGGCGTCTTCCGCGGAGAACAACTCCCAGCCGCTGTAGGGCGCGAACGGCAACGGCTGTTGCAGGCCGTCGCGGCGCAACACGACCAGACTGCGCAGCGCGTCGATGGCGGCGTCCTGCGAAATGTGCGGACGGACATGCGCATCGATGCCGAGATCGCCCACGTCCTGCACTTCGACGAACGCCACGTCGACGCCGGCAGCGCTCGCCAGCAGCCAGTCCAGCCCGTTGCGGATCGACGAGTTGCCGTTCGGCTTGCCGAAACGCAAGCGCGCGATGCCGTTCGACCACACATCGCCAAGGCGGCCATGCAGGCGCAGGCCATCGATGTCGACATCCAGCGCGAGCGATGTCGGCTCGCCATCCACGCGCCACTGCGCGAACGCATCCACGTACGGGCGGACCTCGCGCACGACCTGCGCCAGCGCGCGACGGCCCAGCGGGCCGGACGGCAACAGGCCGCGTGCACGCAATGTCGCTTGCATCGCCGCGGCATCGTCACCGGCAAGCAATCCGTCGAACACGGCGCGTTGCAGGGCCATGCGTTCGAACCCGCGGCCAGGCGCCTGCAACGGCTCGATGTCCTCGCCGGCGGCGTCCAGCTCCGGCAGGCGCAGGCCGAGGCGCTGGCGCAGGAACTGCTCGGCCGGCGCCTGCAGGAAGCGACGCAGCGCATCGAGCGGGAGGTCGGTTTCGGGCTCAAGCGGCGATGCGAGTGCGTGCGCTGCATCCAGCCAAGGCGCGAGCGACTCGCGCGCGCCGGACAGGCGCCCGGCGGCCGGATGCCAATGGCCGCGATAGCTGAAGAGCCGCGCGTCATCGGCACCAAACGCCGCAGGCGAGAACGGCTGCAACGGATGCCGCAGCACCAGTTCGCTGACGGCTTTTTCCGGATGCGCGTGATAGTCACCGGCAGCGGCAAGCAGTTCGGACACCAGCGCGGACGGTTCGCGCGCGCTGCCGTCGCGCGGATCCGCGCCCAGCCAGCTCGTGTAGAAGACGTCCTGCGCGGCGGAGAACAGTTGCAGGAACAGGTAGCGGTCGTCGTCGCGGGTGGAGCGGTCGCCGTGGCGGCGTTTGTCGGTACCGAGTTCTGCGGTCAGGCGATTGAGGCCGGCCGCACTGTCGCGACGCGGGAAATCGCCATCGTTCATGCCGAGCAGGCAGATCACCCGGAATGGCAGCAGGCGCATCGGCACCATCCGCGCAAAGCTCACGCCGCCGGTCAGCAGCGGCGCGCGGATGTCGGCTTCGGTAAGGCGCGCGGTGAAATGCGCGCGCACGATCTCCGCCGCCAGCGGCGCATCGAAGCCGGCCTTTTGCGCCTGTTTCGCGAAGTCGTCGACCAGCGTGCGCAGACGATCCAGCGCGCGTTGCCCGCTGGTGGTCGATGGCGGTCGTGGCAGCAATGCTTCGAGCAAGCCGAGCAGGCGTTCGCGCCACTGCGCGGGCGGCATCGCCTCGCCGAGGATGCGCTCGTTGCGCGCGAGCGTGCGCAGCATTTTCAGCAATGCGTCCAATGCCGCCAACGCACCGCCTTCGAGCTCGGGCCACGGTGCGACGCCGGCGATGTCGTCCTCGCTGCCACTGGCGTGCCCGAGCAGCAGGCGATCAAGCGCGAACTGCCAGGTGTAGGCATCGTCCGTCGGCGCGCCCTGCCTTTGGCGATGCCGGGCATCGATGCCCCAGCGCGCGCCGGCGGCGTGCAACCAGCCGTGCAGGCGTTCGAAGTCGGCGGCGTCCAGGCCGGCGGCTTCGGCCAGCGGCGGACTCGCCAGCAGGTCGAGCACTTCCTCCAGCCCGAAGCGCGACAGCGGCAGCGCGAGCAGGCGCAGGAACACGTCGGCGAGCGGCTCACCGGCGAGCGGGCTGGCATCGGCCAGCGCGTACGGGATCGCCTGCCCGGCATGGCCGTCACTGCCGAACACCGCATCGAGATACGGCACGTAGGGATCGATGTCCGGCGCGAGCACGGCGATGTCGCGCGGCTGCAGCGGCGGATCGAAACGATTGTCTTCGAGCAGTGCGCGCAGGCGGTCGTGCAGCACCTGCAGCTCACGCAATCGCGTGTGGCAGGCGTGGAACTGCAGGCTTGCGTCGCCCGCATCCACGCGATCGCGCTTGCTGCCGGAAGGCATTGCGCGACGATGGAACAGGTCCGCCTGCATGCGTTGCAGCAGGCCATCGCCGTCGCCTTCGGCAGGATCCGCATACGCGGCGATCTCGCCGGAGGGATGCACGACCTCGTAGCTGCCGAGCAGCGCCATGAAGTCCTTGCCGGCGGCGCCCCAGTCGCGCAGCAACGGATTCTCGCGGGCCTCATCGCCGAACGGCTCGATGCCTTCGCGCAGGCGCGCGCCGAGCGATTGCAGGTCGCCCCAGTAATGTTTCGTCGGCGTGGGCAGGTAGAAATGCAGGGTGCCGACGCGCGATTGCGTGGCCAGCACGCGCAGCACGTCCGGCGAAATGTTGAGGGTGCCGAATGCGAACAGCCGCTTCGGCAAGCCAGCGGGCAATGCCTCGCCGTCGGCGAAGCGTGCGAGGTAGTCCTGGATGCGTCGCGCGCGATGCACGCGCCCGTTCGCCACGCGGCGCCACAGGATCGCCTGCGGATCGTCGGGATCGGCGCCGCCGTCCCAGCGCAGCAGCCAGTCGCGACGCCAGGCCTGGTACTTGTTGAAGACGTTGGCTAGTTCGCCTGCCAGCGTCCACGCCTTCAGCGGATCGCCGTCGGCAAGATAGGTGGCGAGTTGCGCCATCGCCGGCTTCGCACGCAGCGCCGGATCCGACAGCGCGGCATGCAGGCGCCAGTGCAGGGTGTCGAGGTCGAGGTCGTCCGCGGACGTGCCGAGGTTCGCGTCCAGCGCGCGGGCGACGAATTCGCCGGGGGTGAGGAACTCGAGGTTGGCGGCGATGCCATGCCGGCGCGCCAGCGTGGCCTGCAGCCAGCGGCGCATCGCCACCTGCGGGATCAACACGGTGTCGGGGGCGAGCAGCGGCTGGCCGGGCACGTCCTTGCGCAATTCCTCGGCCAGCAGCCCGGCCAGCACGTCGAGCGCGTTCGAGTGGTAGAGGCGGAAGTCGTGCGCGGGCGTCATCGGTCCAGGCATTGTGCCGGAGCGGGTCTCGCTGGCTGCGACCTGGCGTGGCGCGGGATAGGGGCCGTCGCCGAACGCGCCGTTCAGGCTTGGGGTGCCCTCCACGCCGCGGACAGGTAACCTTCCTGTACCAATGGGTTCAGCCACCTGCGTTTCGACGTGGCTCGCGCGTGTCTTCGATGCCGCGCACCAACCCGCCAACGGACCCCGCTTCGCCCGATGACCGATCCTTCGATCCCCGCCGTTCGCCTGCAGGCCGCCCGCCTTGACCGGGGCGGACGCACGATCCTGTCGGGGCTGGACCTGGTGGTGCCGAAAGGCGGGATCACCGCAGTGCTGGGTCCGTCCGGCAGCGGCAAATCGACCTTGCTGGCCGCACTGACCGGCGAATTGCCGCTGGCGTCCGGCACGCTGGAGGTGTTCGGCGATCCGATACCGCGCAGCGCGCGTGCGCTCCTGGAGATGCGCAAGGGCCTCGGCGTGCTGCTGCAGGGCAACGGATTGCTCACCGACCTGACCGTCGCCGAGAACGTGGCGTTGCCGCTGCGCACGCATACGCGCCTGCCGGAA
>Ga0209480_10002883_pt1 | contig 11517 bp, 11 predicted proteins | sample JI61114C2DNA_FD_187501 | JGI IMG/M metagenome (GOLD analysis project Ga0209480, IMG submission 187501) | Wastewater effluent complex algal communities from Wisconsin, to seasonally profile nutrient transformation and Carbon sequestration -... | ecosystem: Engineered > WWTP > Effluent > Algae...
TAGACAATCAACTCGATTCTTCAAATTTGGTTCATCTGATGAAGAAGGTGGAGAAGGTGAAGAAGAAAAATTCAGAATGTATGAAGCGCCAAAACATAAAATTTCAACTTCTGTAGATTCTACAGGAACTGAAAAGAAAATGGTGAAACAATTTGATAAATCTGACAAAAGAACATCTTTAATTGACGATAACGTAAGAGTATACAAAGGTGGTTCATGGAGAGATAGAGCATATTGGTTAGATCCAGCTTCAAGAAGATTCTTCCCTCAAGATATGGCAACTGATTACATTGGATTTAGATGTGCAATGTCTAAAGTTGGTCCTAAGTCTAACAAAAAGACTTCAAGAGGAAATCCAAAACAATAATTTTCTACAAAATACTTTAAAAAGCCCTTTTTTACAAAAGGGCTTTTTTTTATCTTCGTTAATCAAAACAAAACCTTTCAAATGAATATAAACACAATTCATTCACTATTCTTAGAATGCACAAAAGTATCAACTGACACAAGAAAAATTGAAAAAGATTGCTTATTTGTAGCTTTAAAAGGAGATAATTTTGATGCAAACACATTTGCAAAAGAAGCTTTAGATAAAGGTGCTAAATTTGTAATTATAGATAACAATGAGTACTACATTAACGAGAAAACAATTCTTGTAAATGATTCGCTCGAAACCCTACAACAACTTGCAAAATTTCATAGAACATATCTTGGATTACCAATTATTGCACTAACTGGTAGCAACGGAAAAACCACAACAAAAGAATTAATTCATGCGGTTTTATCAAAAAAATATAACACAATTGCAACCATTGGAAACTTAAACAACCATATTGGAGTTCCTTTAACATTATTACGTTTTACAAAAGATACGGAAATAGGAATTGTTGAAATGGGAGCAAATCACCAAAAAGAAATTGAATTTTTATGTAAAATTGCGCAACCTGATTATGGATATATAACAAATTTTGGAAAAGCACATTTAGAAGGATTTGGAGGTGTTGAAGGAGTAATTAAAGGAAAAAGTGAAATGTATAATTTTCTGCAAGAAAATAATAAGATGGCTTTTGTTAACCTTGATGATGCTATCCAAAACGAAAAAACAACACAGCTAAAAAGATTTACTTTCTCTACATCCAACAAAAATACAGATGTCAGAATTGGTCATATAGAAGCCAATCCAATGGTCAAAATCAACTACAACAATTTATCCATACATTCGCATCTAATTGGAATATATAATGCAAACAACATAAACGCTGCAATTACTATTGGAAACTATTTTAAGGTAACAGATAATTTAATCAAAGAAGCAATAGAAAATTACATTCCAGAAAATAATCGCTCACAATTAATTCAAAAAAACGGAAATGAAATAATATTAGACGCCTATAACGCAAATCCAAGCAGCATGACGGCGGCGATTATGAATTTCATTCAACTTGACAAAGCGAATAAAATTGCAATCCTTGGAGACATGTTTGAATTAGGTAACGAAAGCTTATCAGAACATAAAAAAGTAATTGAATTGTTAGAAAACCAATCAGAAATAAAAACTTATTTCATAGGAAAAGACTTTTATGCAAATAAATTAAATAGTAATCATATTACTTTTTTTGAAGATTTCAATTCATTTGCAAATTTTCTACGAGAGAGAAAACCTACAAATAGTCTACTCTTAATCAAAGGCTCAAGAGGAATGGCATTAGAAAAAAGTTTGGAACTATTGTAAAACAAAAAAGCACTTCAGTTGAAGTGCTTTTTTGTTTTGTGGGCGATGAGGGGTTCGAACCCCCGACCCCCTCGGTGTAAACGAGGTGCTCTGAACCAGCTGAGCTAATCGCCCCAATAAGTTGCTTTACTTTCGTAATGCGAGTGCAAATATACACTGAATATTTGTTTTTGCAAGTCTTTTCTAAAAAAAATTACACAATTTCTGCTACTACAAATGTGCTTCCTCCAATATAAATAAAATCATTAGTATTAGCTTTTCTAAACGATTCTCGATAAGCATCTGTAACAGAATTATATACTTCACCTTTCAATCCGAAATCAAATGCTTTTTGTTGTAAAATTTTCGCTTCCAATCCTCTTGGAATATTTGGTTTACAAAAATAATATTTTGCCTTTTTTGGAAATAAAGGTAAAATCCCATCCAAATCTTTATCATTCACCACTCCTAAAACAATATGCAACGAATCAAATTTATGCTTTTGAACTTGATTCAATACAATTTTTAATCCATGACTGTTATGGGCTGTGTCGCAAACTACAAATGGATTCTTATTCAAAATTTGCCATCTACCTAACAATCCTGTGTTTTGAATTACATGCAGTAAACCCAACTTAACATGTTCTTCTTCAATTTTAAATTCAGTTGATAATAATTCAATTGTTTGAAGAACAGTTTTCTTATTCTGTTCTTGGTAATCACCAACTAATGCGCATTCGTAAGTAACTTCAGGATTATCTTGTGCAAAATAAATAGACGCATTTTCTGATTTCGCTTTAGCAACAAAAACAGCTTTTGTTTCTTCTGAATATTCTCCAATTACAACTGGAATATTAGATTTGATAATTCCAGCCTTCTCAAATGCAATTTTTGACAATGTTTCACCTAAAAACTGTGTGTGATCAAAACCAATATTGGTAATTACAGAAACTAATGGAGTAATTACATTCGTAGAATCTAATCTTCCTCCCATTCCTACTTCAATTACAGCAACATCTACCGCTACTTTTGCAAAAAAATCAAAAGCCAAGCCAACTGTCATTTCAAAAAAACTCAACTGATTTTCTTCAAAAAAAGATTTGTTTTGAGCTATAAAATCTACTACAAAATCTTCGGAAATCATTTCGCCATTAATACGAATGCGTTCGCGAAATTCTTTTAAATGGGGCGAAGTATATAGCCCAACTTTATAACCCGCTTCTTGCAAAATTGAAGCTATCATAGAAGAAGTCGAACCTTTTCCATTGGTTCCCGCCACATGTATAGATTTGAATTTTTGTTCTGGATGATTGAGCTGATTTACTAACAAATGTGTATTCGTTAAATCTTTTTTATACGCCGAAGCTCCTTGCGTTTGAAACATGGGCAACTGACTAAACATCCAATCTGTGGTTTCTTTGTAAATCATTTAAAAATTATTTGAAACGAAAGGTTTAGTCTTTCTTGTTAACCTCACGATAGCAATCGAGCTCCCGTTTTCGTTACAATCCAGTTAAGAATCGGAATGAGCTCTTTATCGGGGTTAAAGTAAATTTTAAGGCATTATAATGGCAAAAACAAAAACAATATAACCAATTTGAGTATCTGGAGCATTTGTATCTGCTTTCCAAGTAAAGGATTTAGCTTTTTCAATACACGGTTTAACCAAACAGGCTGAACTGTTTGTTGTTCCTCTTGACATTGCAGCACTTATTACTCTTCCTTGCTTATTTACCACCACTTTTACGACAACTTTGCCTACTTCATCACAATCAATATCCGATAAATCAAAATCTGATTTCTCTATAGTTCGCCCGTTTAAATGAAGATTCTTTGGAGCTGTACCATTTCCATAAAAACTATTCGCATAGGTTGGTCTTTCAGGCGCACCTTTTCCATAGCCATCATTATCTGTATGTTGCCCAAAAGACACAATTGAAAATAAAAAAAGTAAATAAAAAGCTTTCATATTTTACTCTCCAACTTGAAAATTAACCACAACAAAACCGATTTGAGTATCTGGTGCATTGGCATCGGGTTGCCATTTAAAAGTTTTTGCGGTTGCAATTGCAGGATTTACTAAACATGGGTCAGAATTTGTAGTTCCTTTATCGCGTTCGGCACGAACAACAGTTCCTTGCTTGTTTACCCATATTTTTACTACAACTTTCCCAGATTCATTACAATCTTGTACTTTTTTAGAATTTCCAGCTAACTTTCTACCAGCTAAACCCCAACCAGTTCCTTTACCAGTACCAGTTCCATCACCTGTGCCATTTCCGTAAAAACTATTGGCATATAAACTACCGTTAGGATTTCCTTTATCGCCATCACCATCTTTATCATCGCCATGGCTAGTTTCACCATTACCATCTGATTTTTTGGCATTTTTGATTTTATCTAAAGCAGAATTTACCTTCTTTTTAGGTGTTTCTGTTGGTTTGTTTTCCGTAGGTTTTGTAACTGGTTTTTTCTTTTCCGTTTTTGGAAGCGTTACAGGTGCATCGGCATCTTGAGTAAGTGTTTGCTCTTCTGATTCTTCGGGTTCACTTTGTGCTTCTGCTTCGGTAGTTTTTGGTGGATCAGTTGGCTGAATGTCGCCACTTCCTGTATCACTTGTTCCAAAATTTACTGCAATGCCGTTTTCTGGTGGCGGATCCATATAGGTTAATCCAAAAATTGCAAACAACAGAAAAAGTATCACAAAAATAACTGACGTTATTGTGAAAGATTTTTTTTCCTCTGGTGTCTCTAAAAATTTCATTTTTATCTATTTTGGATTTACCGCAATAACCATTTTTATTTGATTTCGATAGGCTATTTCCATAACCTGAACCACTTTTTCGTGTGGCACTGATTTTTCGGCACGTAACACGATTGCTTTTTCTGGTGAATTTCCAAGAAGTGCTAATAATTGGGTTTCCAAATCGGCTTCGTTTACTTGATCTTTATCAATGAAAAAATTCAAATCTTTATCAATACTCACCGAAGTACTTTTATTACTATCAGTTTTTCCTTTTGCTTTTGGCAACACTAAATCTAATGCATTTGTTGTTACCATAGTTGAAGTTAGCATGAAAAAGATAAGCAACAAAAACACAATGTCGGTCATAGACGACATGTTGAATTCTGTTGATACTTTATTTCTTGTTTTACCTAACTTCATTATACTGGTTCGTTTAATAAATCTAAGAAATCAACTGCATTGGCTTCCATTTGGTTCACCACTTTGTTGGTTTTTACAACCAAGTGATTATATCCTACATAAGCTATAATTCCTACTACTAAACCAACAACCGTAGTGGTCATAGCAGTGTAAATACCTTCTGCTAATGCACCCACTTCTATTTGACCACCACCACTAGCCATTTTATGGAAAGCAAGAATCATACCAACAACAGTTCCTAAGAAACCAACCATTGGTCCAGCCCCTGAAATAGTTGCTAACATACTAGTGTTTTTCTCCAACTTGTACAACTCCAAATTACCTGCATTTTCAATTGCTGTATTGATATCTTCTAATGGTTTCCCAATACGAGAAATTCCTTTTTCGATTAATCTTGCTACTGGAGAATTGGTTTGTGCACACAACATTTTGGCTGCATCAATTTTGCCAGACATAATATTCATTTTGATATTATTCATAAAACTAGCATCTATTTTAGACGCTTTGTTAATGGCCATTAATCGCTCAAAATATAGAAAAAGAGCAGCAAAAAGTAAAGTAAATAAAACAATCATTATTACTTGACCTCCTATTCCTCCACTGGTTAATAAACTCCAGATGGATAACGTTTGCTCGGTTGGTTGTGCTTCTGTTGCCACTTGACTGGCTACTGCTAAACTATCGGCTTGAAGAAATAAACTCATAGTAATTACTTAATTTGTATTAAAAACGTATTTAAAATCTAAATATTGCTTAATGTGCATTTAATAAAAAATCTCTTAGAATAATAAAAACGGCACTTCCAGCTAAAAATCCAATCAAAGCTAATCCTCCAATTTTTTTAAGATACCAAAAGAAATCAATTTTTTCCATTCCCATTGCAACTACACCGGCTGCAGAACCAATTACTAGAATACTACCTCCTGTTCCAGCTGAATATGCAATAAAATGCCACTCTGGAGCATCTAACCCCATTGAAAACATTCCTATACTCGCTGCAACTAAAGGCACGTTGTCTATTACTGCCGAACCAGCTCCTAATAATATAACTACTAAATCTGAAAGAGTAGTAGTTCCATGCTCGGTTCCTAACATTGGAACTCCTTTTTCTAAAACTCCTGCAAATTCATATAACATCCCTAAAGATTCTAAAGCAGCAACTGCCATTAAAATTCCTAAGAAAAATAAAATACTCGGCATTTCGATTTTTGAAAGCGATTTATGAACTGGACTATGTTGAGGCTCATTTACCCCATGCCCTGATGTAGCTCCTGCAATTGTAAATTCATTATTACTCAAGTATTCAGCAACAGCAGAAATAACAGCTAAAGAAAGCATCATACCAACATAAGGTGGCAAATGTGTAACTGTTTTAAAAATTGGAACAAATAAAATCCCTCCCAATCCTAAATAAAACATTGTTGCTCCGTGTTTCGACTTTAACTCTTCTTCTTTTAATTCCCCATCTATTTGACCTTTAAAAATTTTCATTCTTGAAGCTATAAACGATGGAATAGCATAACAAGCAATAGACGGTAATAAAACATGAGCTATTAATGAAGCAGGAGTAACTTTATTTGCAATCCAAAGCATTGTAGTAGTTACATCACCAATTGGAGACCAAGCACCACCTGCATTCGCCGCAATTACAATAAGACCTGCAAACCAAAGACGAATTTCTTTGTCTTTAATGATTTTTTGAAGAATAGTAATAAGAACAATAGTTGCCGTTAAATTGTCGATAATAGCAGATAAAACAAAAGCTAAAGTTGTAAATAACCACAAAAGCCTTGTTTTACTCTTGGTTTTAATGAATGTCTTAATTGTTGAAAAACCATCGAAATAATCAATAATTTCAACAATAGTCATGGCACCCATTAAGAAAAATAAAATTTCAGCGGTTTTACCCAAATGATGTAATAAAACACCCTCTACATGATGACTTTCTTTTCCAATACCTGGAATGATTTCAAAAACATCCATATGATTAACAGCAATTAATGCCCATAAAATGGCCATCATTGCCAATGCTGGAATCAATTTATCAACTTTAATACTGTGTTCAAATGCTATTCCTAAATATCCTAAAATAAAGATTGCAATTATTACTATTTCCATTTTTAATTATTTATACAAGTTGTTTTAAAGCAATTTCAAAAGCGGTTGCGCTAATATTCTTTTTATCAGAATTAATAGCATGTGCTTTTTCAATTGCATTTTTGATTCTATTTGAAGTATCAGAGAAAATAGCTTCATCTGTCATTTGTACTTTTTTCTCCATGAAATAAGCAAAAACCCTTGCCATTCCACAATTTGCGATGAAGTCAGGAATTAAACTCACTTTTTTGTCTGTTTCTTCCATAATAGGACCGAAGAAAATTTCTTTATCAGCAAACGGAACATTTGCACCACTTGAAATCACTTCCAAACCAGAAGCAATCATGCTATCCACTTGGTCTTTAGTAACCAATCTTGAAGCTGCACATGGAGCAAAAACTTGAGCGCCCATTGACCAAATCTTCTCATTGATTTCAGCAAAAGGAATCATGTTGTCTGCTACTAATTTATTTCCGTCTTTATTTAAGAACAATGTTGTAATTTCTTCGAATGAGAATCCATTTTCATTTATGATTCCACCATCTCTATCGATGATTCCAACAACTTTTGCTCCCATTTGAGCTAAATAAAAAGCAGCTGCAGAACCTACATTTCCGAAACCTTGAACGATCGCTTTTTTACCAACGATTGTTCCTCCATAAATATCATAGTAATGACGAGCCGCTTCAGCAACACCATAACCAGTAATCATGTCGGCAACTGTATATTTTCTATTTACATCTGGAGAGAAATTTGGATTTTCAATCACTTTAATTACACCTTGACGTAATTGTCCTATTCTGTTGATTTTATCAGCTTCTGTTGGTTTAAAGTGACCATTAAAAACACCTTCTTGTGGATGCCAAACACCACAATCTTCTGTCATTGGAATAACTTCGTGAATTTCATCTACATTCAAATCGCCACCAGTTCCGTAGTAATTTTTTAATAATGGAGAAACTGCTTTATACCATCTTTCTAAAACACCTTTTTTTCTTGGATCGTTTGGGTCAAAATTAATTCCTGATTTAGCACCACCAATTGCTGGTCCTGAAACTGAAAACTTAACTTCCATCGTTTTTGCTAATGAAAGTACTTCATTCATATCTAATCCCTTACGCATACGAGTTCCTCCACCTGCAGCACCACCTCTTAACGAGTTGATTACTGTCCATCCTTCTGCATCTGTTTCAGGGTCTTTCCAATTAAATACTATTTCTGGTTCTTTGTTTTCAAATTTTTGTAATAAATCTTTCATTGTGTTGGTTAAAATTTTATTGGTTTTACAAATATACATATTCTGTTTAAGCACCGAAGCCTAAACTACATTTTTTAGTTTTTTATAACATTTACAAAAACACCATTCCTGAAGAATGATTTTTATTAGCTCCTGTTACTGAGGACAATACATTAATTTCATTTCGTAATCGCAATATACCTAAAAATGCAAAAATTAATGCTTCTTTAAACTGAATGGTTTTATCATCTGGAATTACAACCTCGGTTGTAGGTAAATAATTACGTAATCTATCTATTAAAAATCGATTATATGCTCCTCCTCCAGTTATGAATAATTTTGAATTTGGTTTTGAACAAATCTTCGCAATTTGAATAGCGATATGTTCTACAAAAGTTCGAAGTTTATCTTTCGCATCAATTTCATAAGAATGCATTAAAGGAAAAATTTCCGCATTTACGAATTCCATTCCGAGTGATTTTGGATACGGTGTTTTATAAAAATCTAAATCATTCAATTGTTGCAATAAATCCTGATTGACATTTCCTGATTTTGCCAAATTCCCAGCATCGTCATACGGAAAACCTAATCCATTAGCATAAAAATTCAAGACGGTATTCACGGGTGAAATATCGAAAGCAATTCTGTTACCATTTTCATTAAAAGAAACATTTGAAAATCCGCCTAAATTCAGACAATAATCATATTGAGAAAAAAGCAGTTCATCTCCAATTGGAACCAATGGCGCACCTTGACCTCCTAATTGCACATCTTGCACTCTAAAATCGCAAACAATTGTTTGATTAACTAAATCGCGAATTATGGGAAGATTCCCAATTTGAAGCGTAAAACCGTTTTGAGGTTGGTGTAAAATAGTATGACCGTGACTACAAACGGCATCAATTTCGGTAAGATTATGTTTGGAAATAAAATCGGAAATTATCGATGCTAAAAGTTTTGTATAACCACTATTCAATTCTTCTAACTCTGATGCGCTAAAATGAATCGCATTTTTCAATATGTTAAGCCATTCTTCCGAATACGAAACAGTTTCGGATTGAAAAATTTCAAACGTCCAACAATCTGAATGTTTGAATTTTATATAAGCTAAATCGACTCCATCTAAGGATGTTCCCGACATAACTCCGATAACGTTGTAGTTTTCTTTAAACATGGGTTAAATTTACAAATTGTTATTGAAAATTTGGTAATTAATCTTTACATTTGGTTCCTGAAATTACAAAATAATCAAACATTACATCTAAATAATATGGATTTTAAATTAACCGAAGAGCATTTAATGATTCAGCAAGCTGCTAGAGATTTTGCTCAAACAGAATTATTACCTGGAGTTATTGAAAGAGACGAACATTCAAAATTCCCAACAGAACAAGTAAAAATGATGGGGGAACTTGGGTTCTTAGGAATGATGGTTGATCCAAAATACGGTGGTGCTGGATTAGATAGTTTATCATATGTTTTAGCAATGGAAGAAATTGCTAAAGTTGATGCTTCTGCAGCGGTTATTATGTCGGTAAACAACTCTTTAGTTTGTGCTGGTTTAGAAAAATATGGTTCAGAAGAACAAAAAGTAAAATACTTAACGCCGTTAGCTAAAGGTGACGTAATTGGAGCTTTCTGTTTATCAGAACCAGAAGCAGGTTCAGATGCTACATCACAAAGAACAACTGCTATTGATATGGGCGACCATTATTTAGTAAACGGGACTAAAAACTGGATTACGAATGGTGGAACAGCTTCTACTTATTTGGTAATTGCTCAAACAGACGCTTCAAAAGGACACAAAGGAATTAACGTTCTTATCGTGGAAAAAGGAATGCCAGGTTTTGAAGTAGGTCCAAAAGAAAAGAAAATGGGAATCCGTGGATCTGATACACACACTTTATTATTTAACGATGTAAAAGTTCCTAAAGAAAATAGAATTGGTGCAGACGGTTTTGGTTTTGCTTTCGCGATGTCAACATTAAACGGAGGAAGAATTGGAATTGCATCTCAAGCGTTAGGAATTGCACAAGGAGCTTATGAATTAGCATTGAAATATTCTCAAGAACGTGTAGCTTTTGGAAAACCAATTTTTAATCATCAAGCAATTGCTTTCAAATTAGCCGATATGCATGTAAAAATTACATGTGCTAGATTGTTAATTCACAAAGCAGCAACTGAAAAAGACAATGGTGAAGATATTGCACATTCTGGAGCTATGGCGAAATTATATGCTTCTGAAATTGCTTTAGAAGTAGCAAACGAAGCCGTTCAAATTCACGGAGGAAATGGTTACGTAAGTGAATACCACGTAGAAAGAATGATGCGTGATTCTAAAATTACTCAGATTTACGAAGGAACTTCAGAAATTCAAAGAATTGTTATTTCAAGAGGTTTAGTGAAATAATCTAAATAAATAATTTACGAAAGGAGTTCAGCGATTAAGTTGAACTCCTTTTTTTATTACCTTTAAAATAAAAAATGTTGTTTGAAAATTGGATAGAAAATCTAGAACCATTAATTGACAAGTACAAAGGAAGAAAACATCCTTTACACTACAACAACACGTATCAATTAATAATAATGGTTATTTTATCTGCTCAAGATTCGGATGCCAACATCAACAATATTACTATTCCTTTTTTTGAAAAATATCCTAATCTGGAAAGCATTTCAAATTCAAGTATTGAAGAAATTGCATCTTACTTTACAAAGGTTAAAAATTATCCAACAAAGACAACTTGGATATATGAATTAGCAAAACTATTAAAAACTGAAAGCAATATTCCAACAAATTTAACAGATTTAATTGCTTTAAAAGGTATTGGAAGAAAATCCGCAAATGTAATATTAAGAGAAACCAATCAAAAAGCAGAAGGAATTATAGTCGATTTACATGTGATTAGAGTAGTACCAAGAATTGGTTTAACACCAAAATATGAAGATGGAAATAAAATCGAAAAACTATTAATGCAACAACTCCCTTATGAAATTTGGAATGAAATTGGCATGGCATTCTCATTTTTAGGCAGGGAAATTTGTAGACCAACTAATCCAAAATGTGATGATTGTCCAATAAATAAACATTGCAACTATTTTAAAAATTTAAACCAATAAAAAACCACCCTATGAGGTGGTTTTGTTATAGTTAGAGTCCCATCGGGACGGAATATTGGTAACAAAAAACCCCTCATCGATAGATGAAGGGTTTTCAAAAGAAAGGCGGCGACATACTCTCCCACATAACTGCAGTACCATCTGCGCAATCGGGCTTAACTTCTCTGTTCGGAATGGGAAGAGGTG
>Ga0209480_10002885_pt1 | contig 11511 bp, 7 predicted proteins | sample JI61114C2DNA_FD_187501 | JGI IMG/M metagenome (GOLD analysis project Ga0209480, IMG submission 187501) | Wastewater effluent complex algal communities from Wisconsin, to seasonally profile nutrient transformation and Carbon sequestration -... | ecosystem: Engineered > WWTP > Effluent > Algae...
ATATATGTCAAAAAGCAACAGCAGCACTTAATCGAATGACCTGAAAGGATGTTTGGCTAAAAGAAGTTATTCCTGCTTTGTGGTTGATCTGGCCAAGGACATTAATAAAGTTATGGCAAGTCCGATCAAAAAAGTAAGCCGCACGAGACTCAACGTTTCCCATTGGCCCGCACGTTTTGTTAGTTCAGCATCAACTGTTTCAGAAAACGATATAGTTGTAATGCTGATAAGTTCCGGTACAAAATAAAGAGCCGTAATTACCAAGACTAAGAAGTAGCCGCCAAATGCTATCAGAATAAGTTTCCTGCGTTGCGTTTTCCAATTAGCGACAAGCGCAGCAATAAAAAATGCGAGCGTTATCGGATGTATAATTTGCCAGAAGGGTGCAGGATTTAATCCATAGGGACCCTGAAACATAGCAAGGGATGAAGGAGGTGCAACAGACCAACGCGGAACAACAGCGATATGTTCATACACTGCTCCGCCAATTACGATGATGAAGCTGAGACACGCAAGGCTCAACAAAAGGTTACGGACATGCATAAAATTATTTTTTTTTGGGGTTGTGGGGCATAGATTGAAGTATACGGGTGAGCCGAGTTGAGGTTACACTACAACTGCTCAGACTTTATTTCGAATCCTGCTAAGTGTCTCTTGTGTCATTCCCAGATAAGAAGCGATAAAGCCCAGTGGAACACGTTGTATAATATGCGGAGCATTCGCTAACAAATTTTCATACCGCTCACGAGCTTCTTTAAAATGATTGCTCACAAATCGCTCCTCCAGCATCACATAGTATCGCTCGTTCATGATTCGGCCAAGTCGGCTGATGTCGGCATGCTTGCTATAAAGTTCCTGCAGGTCTGCATACGTTATAGACCAAAGCTTGCAGTCTTCGAGCAGCTGGATATTCTCCATGCCCGGCTTTTGTGTCACAAAGCTTAATAAGGATGTGACGAAGTTATTTTCAAACGCAAACCAGTAGGTAATCTCACGGCTGTCAACGTTGTAATATCCGCGCAGGCAACCTTTTTCCAAAAAGTACACATGCTGACAAATCTTTCCTCCGGTTATTAAGAACGAACCTTTCTCCAACTCCAGCGGCTTGAGCACTGCACCCAGACTTTCCAACGCCTCATTGCCAAGGTGACAATACTGGCGAATATGAGAAAACAGATTTTGCATTAAGAAACAGAGAATTAAATCCCGGCCTCTTTATCAAGATATTCCTGCACAATGCCGATGGCATTTGTAACCACATCGCTTAAGGCAGTTATAAAAGTCCCGGGCTCAGCGATGGAGATGGCGTGCTTAATTGCTTCAATTTCTATAGGTATGAGTTCGTGGGTAACTTTTTTATTCACCGAGCGCATTCCCTCCAGGATCAAACGATTAATATCTTCATCCAGTCTTCCGCGCAAATGTTTTTCCTGACGGATAATGATGTGATCAAACATTCGTGCAGCAATCATACCGCATTCGCGGATGTCCTGATCTCTTCTATCACCTACGCCTGCAACAATGCCAATTTTTTTAGTCGCGGTTACTGTACTCAAAAATTCCTCAATCGCAGCATACCCGGCAGCGTTGTGCGCGAAGTCAATCATTACGGTAAAGTTCTTGAAGTTGAAAATGTTCATCCGGCCGGGAGTTAAAGCCGCGGATGGAATAAATGTTTCAAGTGATAACCGGATAGCCTCGGTTTTAAATCCGTACAGGTAAGCCGCTAACGAGGCAGCGAGTACGTTACCGATCATAAATTTTGCTTTTCCGCCAAACGTTAACGGAATGGTGGTAACTTTTTCAATGCGAATTTTCCAATCTCCTTTTTTAATAGTGATGAAGCCATTCTCGTACACGGCCGCAATCCCTTTATTTTTACAGTGCTCAACAATTATCGGGTGATTCTCATTCATACTGAAGTACGCAATGTTGCAATCCAGGTCTTTCGCGATGGACACACTGGTGGCATCTTCTGCATTCAACACTGCCCAGCCTTCTTCTTTTACGCTTTTAACCACCACTGATTTTACGCGCGCCAAATCTTCCAGGGTATCAATATCACTTAAACCCAGGTGGTCTTCTGTAATGTTTGTGATGATCCCAATGTCGCAGCGGCTGAAGCCCAATCCTGCACGTAAAATCCCACCGCGTGCGGTTTCGAGTACGGCAAACTCAACCGTTGGATCTTTTAAGATAAATTCTGCGCTTAGCGGGCCCGTGGTATCACCCTTCTCCAGTAAATGATTCTGAACGTAAATTCCATCGGATGTTGTAAAGCCTACGCGATAGCCGCTGTTCTTTACTATGTGTGCCAGTAAACGTGTGGTTGTTGTTTTGCCGTTTGTTCCCGTAACAGCAATGATCGGAATCCGTGAAGGTTTGCCGGGCGGATACAGCATATCAATAACGGGCGCAGCAACATTCCTTGGAAGACCTTCCGATGGAGCTAAATGCATGCGAAACCCGGGGGCTGCGTTTACTTCCAGCACTACTCCTCCGCTTTCTTTCAGTGGCTGCGTAAGATTATCAGCCATGATGTCAATTCCGCAGATGTCAAGCCCAATCACACGGGAGATCCGTTCTGCCAGAAAAACATTTTCCGGATGAAGTAAATCCGTTACATCGATTGATGTTCCGCCTGTGCTGAGATTGGCAGTAGATTTTAAATACACGATCTCATTCTTTTTAGGAACCGTATCAACTGTATAATTTTTAAGCGCAAGCAGATCGAGCGTATCGCGATCGACAGAAATTTCAGTCAATACATTTTCATGACCATAGCCCCTGCGCGGATCCTTGTTTTCAATTTCAATTAGTTGCTGTATGGTATGCTTGCCATCGCCTTTAACGTTAGCCGGAACACGTTGCGCGGCCGCAACAACCTCGTTATTAATTACCAGTACCCGGAAATCATAGCCGGTTATAAATCGCTCAACAATAACTCTTCGTGAATATTTTTTTGCATGATGGAGTCCTTCTACTGCTTTATCCCAGGTAAGAACATTTATCGAAGCACCTTTCCCATGATTGCCATCCAATGGCTTGATCACAATCGGGTATCCAATGGTATCGATCGTACTTTTCAAATCCTCCTCGTCAACACAAATATCTCCTTTCGCTACCGGGATGGATGCCATTCCCAGTAACCTTTTCGTTTCCTCTTTATTACAGGCAATTTCAACCGCAATGTTACTCGTGTTTTGCGTGATGGTGGCCTGAAAACGAGTTTGATTAACACCGTAACCCAACTGAACAAGTGAGTTTGATCCTAACCTGATCCAGGGAATTTCACGGGCAACCGCTTCATCCACCAGGGAGCCGGTACTTGGCCCGAGCCGCACCTCTTCGCGGATCTCCTTCATCTTTTGAATGTCAGCACTCAAATCATACTCAGTTTCGTTCACTAACGCATCGGCAATTCTAACGGCAGCCTCCGCGGCATACAGGCCTACATTTTCTTCTACATAACTGAACACTACATTATATATTCCACTTGTCTTTGTTTCGCGCGTGCGGCCAAACCCGGTTTCCATTCCTGCAAGTGTTTGAATCTCCAGTGCGATGTGCTCAATTACATGACCCATCCAGGTTCCCTTCTCGATGCGGTAGAAAAATCCTCCCGGTTTCCCTTCCGAGCAGCGGTGCTCATACATGGTCGGAAACATGGCTTCAAGCCGTTCCTTGAATCCCTTAATTTTATTGGTTGGTCGCTCTTCAAGTCCCTCAATATCCAGGCGCATTTGAATAAGTTTTTTACGATTGACGCTCCAGATGTTTGGACCGCGCAGCGCCTGTACCTTCAATATTTTCATAGGTCGATGAGGATGGTAGTAAGTTGAGGTAATAAGGTAAGGAAAGTTGTTTATATTTCGGCATCGATTTACGTTACGCATTGTATAAACACACTACTTTATGGCACCCAAGGGTAAGCTAATTGTAATCGGGGGGGCAGTAGATAAAGGAAGTTTTACTGAAAAAAATTACGAAAAAGAGCTTCTAAAGAATTTCAACTTTTTCGAACGGGGGATTTTAAAAAGGGTTCTTACGGAATCAGTTCACAAAACTGATTCCCGGATTGAAGTGATCACCACGGCTTCCCAGGTTCCGGAAGAGGTAGGCAATGAATACCTGAAAGCATTTTCCCATTTAGGCGCAAACAATGTTGGCGTGCTGGGCGTTAAGACCCGCGAGGAAGCCAATGCGCCTGAAACTATTTCCAGAATTGAACAGGCTGATATTATTATGTTCACCGGTGGTGATCAGCTACGGCTCACGTCTGTGTTGGGCGGTACCGCTTTTCACCGGGTACTCTTGTCGCGATACACGTATGATGAAGTTGTGATCACCGGTACCTCTGCCGGAGCTGCTGCATGTTCGAACAACATGATCTATCAGGGATCAGCACATGAAGCGTTGCTCAAGGGTGAAGTGAAGATCACCAGCGGATTGGGCTTAATTAATAACGTAATTTTTGATACCCATTTTGTTCATCGCGGTCGCATTGGCCGATTGTTCCAGGCGGTTGTCAGTAATCCCATTGCACTGGGTGTTGGGTTAGGTGAAGATACCGGCCTACTCATCACCGATGGAAATAAAATGGAAGCCATTGGTTCGGGATTGGTAATTATTGTCGATGGCCGCTACATCAACGACACCAACATTACCGACATCGAATTAGGTGAACCAATCTCTATTGAACACCTGGTCGTGCATGTAATGGCGATGGGCAGCTTGTATGATCTGGAGAGTCATAAGCTGAAAGTTCATAAAGTTGTTAAAGAGCCACTCAAAAACGCAATTCCGGATTAATGCCAACGTCAAAAATCATACTTCATGGCGGCTTCTTCAGCGAACTTGGCACTACGGATGCAATAAAAAAAGCCAAGCAACAGGCGCTTGCTGAGATTGCAAAAAAATCATTTGACTTTCTAAAGAATCACACTGCGCTCCAAACTGTCGTGTATGCTGTGGAGCAACTGGAAGACAATGATCTTTTCAATGCAGGCACTGGCTCCCAGATTCAACGCGATGGAAAAATCCGGATGAGTGCCTCCATGATGGATGGCGTTACCCAACGTTTTTCCGGAGTGATCAACATTGAAGACGTCAAAAATCCAATCCGTGTTGCGGAACGTTTAATGACTGTGGATGATCGCGTGCTGGGTGGTGAAGGCGCAACTCAATTTGCACGCGAGAATGGTTTTGAATACTTCAGCACCGAAACAACGTGGCGCAAAAAAGAATATGAAGAAAAGCTAGGTAAATCACGCTCCGGAACCGTGGGTTGTGTTGTGCTCGATCTTTTTGGAAACCTCGCAGCCGCAACGTCAACCGGAGGAAAGGGTTTTGAAATACCCGGACGCATTTCAGATTCAGCGACGGTAGCCGGGAATTTTGCCAATGCGCACTGCGGTGTATCGTGTACAGGCGTAGGTGAAGATATTGTTAGCGGAGCCATTGCAGCAAAAATTGTCACGCGGGTTACGGATGGAATGTCGTTGCAGCTGGCGTGTGAGAAAACATTTGCCGAGCTCAAGCCTTACGATGGCTTTGCAGGCGCAATCGCGATCGATACAAACGGAAACATGTATCATCTCGATTCTCATCCAACAATGGTGTTTGCATCGTATGATGGAGAATCTCTGAAGGTGTTTGAGTAGTTACTTAGCTTACAACCTCCACGCTATCCTTCTCACCAATCTGCTGACGCCACATCGCGTAGTACAAACCTTTCTCTGCAAGCAAAGCTTCATGTCTGCCTGACTCAATAATATTACCTCGTTCCAGCACAAAAATTTTGTCCGCGTGCATGATGGTTGACAACCGGTGTGCAATTAAAATGGTAATGTGGTCTTTGATAACCGATACCTCGCGGATCGTTTCAGTAATCTCTTCTTCTGTAATGGAATCGAGCGAAGACGTAGCTTCATCAAACACCAAAATATCCGGCTGACGCAAAAGCGCACGCGCGATCGAAAGCCGCTGCTTCTCTCCGCCTGAAACTTTTACTCCGCCTTCACCGATCACAGTATCAAGTCCTTTATCTGCTCGCTCTAAAAGAGATTGACATGCAGCTTTTTTTAACACAATCAAGCATTCTTCATCGGTTGCATCCGGACGAACGAATAATAAATTCTCACGGATTGTACCCGAGAACAGTTGCGTATCCTGTGTTACAAACCCGATTTTGTTTCGTAAATCGTCCAAATCGATTTCCGTGCTCGGCACATTATTATAGAGTACCTGTCCTCCTTTTGGAGGATATAATCCAACCAACAGTTTAACCAGCGTTGTTTTACCTGAACCGGATGGACCAACAAATGCAATCGTCTGGCCGTTGTTGGTGGCAAAAGAAATGTTATTCAACGCATTGGTGCTGGCCGACTGATGCTTGAAGCTGACGTTGTCAAAACTCAGGTTCGTAATCCGGCTGACCTGCACCGGGTTCTTTGGCTTCGCTTCTTTCGGCAAGCTTAAGATCCGGTTAAAATTTGCCAGCGAAACTTCGGCTTCGCGGTACGCGATGATCACGTTACCAAGTTCCTGTAAGGGTCCAAACAGGAAGAAAGAATAAAAAAGAAATGTGAAATATTTACCGGCAGAAATATCATTGTCGAAAATCAGCAGCAATAAAATAACGACCATTACACTTCGAACGAAGTTTACGGTAGTGCCTTGCAGAAAACTCATTCCGCGTACGTATTTAACTTTTTTAAGCTCTAGCCCGAGAATTTTATAGGTAGTGTTGTTCAACCGATTAATTTCCTGGTTGGCAAGTCCCAGACTTTTCACCAACTCTATGTTCCGCAACGATTCCGTTGTTGAACCTGCCAATGCCGTTGTTTCCTTAACAATGCTTTTTTGAACAACCTTAATCTTCCGGCTGAGCAGCCAGCTCGTTAAGGCAATAATTGGAACTGCTGCAAAGTATACGAGCGTAACTTTATAGCTTACCGATAATGAATAGATGGTAACGAACACAAGCCCTACCAGGCTGGCAAATAATACACTGATAAAAGACGTAATAAATTTTTCAGAATCGGTTCGTACTTTCTGAAGAATACCAAGTGTTTCACCGCTGCGCTGATCTTCAAACGTCTGGTATGGAAGTTCGAGCGAATGCTTCAACCCATCGGCATACATTTTAGCGCCCAGTTTTTGCACCACTATACTTGTAAAATAATCTTGTAAATTTTTTGCGATCCGCGATACCATAGCAGCACCAATGGCCAGGCCAACGAGGTACAGAATGCCCTTAATGAAATCGGCCCTTGAAAGCGATTCTTTTCTTTCAATGAAGTTGTCCACAATTTTTCCCGTAATGTGTGGATCCAGAAGGGAGAAAACCTGGCTTATCGCTGCCAGGAATAATGCGAGGGCAATAAGGCCTTTGTAGTTCTTTAAATAGGTGACAAGGATTTTCATGGCGCGGGGATGGTCAACAGAATCAAAGCAACAAGTTGCCAAAAAAGTTCCGGTACCCCATATTTCAATCGTTACCGGTTGTGAAATAAATTTCCCGAACGATTTTCAGCTGCGACACGTTTACACCCCGCGACAGGACGGGTTTGTAATTGCGCCCCGTTTATCTCATTTTTGCACCTATAACGGTAATTACTTCACTGTTAAGCTTGAAACACCTTCTTAAATATTCTGCAACGCTGTTGGTTCTACTCCTGTTAGGGTATACCCAGGTATTTGCGCATATCCACCGGGAAGATTTTTCATCCTTACTCCATTCAAATAAGTCGCACCATCTCCAGGCTCCGATTGAAAAAACAGCCGCGATTGCCAGCGATTATTTTGAGGAAGACTACAAGCGGAATCTTTTAAAAACGTATTCTAAAGACAATACGTATTCTAACCTTTTCTATGCGCACGTATCCGCAGCCAATTTCTTTGAGCGTTTAGAAACCATTACATCTTTCGGTGAGCGTGCCTCTCGTCTCTCCATTTTCAGGGCTTCCCTGTTCCGCGTACTCAGGTTATGAAATTAATCTGAGTAGGCAATTCAGCTTGTCTATTCTCCTCTTATTCTTCTGTTCGTAGTGACCATAATAAGGTTTTACCACGCGCAGCAATTGGTGTTACACACCTTTCTAAAAACAATACAAGTAAAAATCTTTTAAAATTATGACGAGTAAAATTCTCATGTTCACAAGCCTGTGCGTGTTATTGTTCTGCGCAAGCTGCGGCCACAAAGAAAAAGAACATGAAGCCGAAACCAAATTTTTAGTTACCAGTCCCCTGAGAATGGATACCTCCAGCACAAAGGAGTATGTATGTCAAATCCGTTCCATAAATCATATAGAAGTACGGGCGCTGGAAAAAGGTTATCTGCAAAACATCTACGTAGACGAAGGCCAACTAGTAAAGAAAGGGCAATTGATGTTCCAGGTAATGCCCATGTTGTATCAAGCCGAACTACAAAAGGCACAAGCCGAAGCCGACTTCGTTGAAATTGAATATCTGAATACAAAGGCGCTCGCGGATAGCAACGTGGTGTCTAAAAATGAATTGGCGTTAGCGAAAGCAAAATTTGATAAAGCTAAAGCCGAGGTAGCATTAGCGCAGGTTCATCTTGGCTTTACCCAGATCCGGGCACCCTTTGATGGTATCATGGATCGTTTCCATGTGCGATTGGGAAGTCTCCTGGATGAAGGAGAATTGCTTACCAGTCTATCGGACAATAGTAAAATGTGGGTTTACTTCAACGTGCCTGAGGCTGAATACCTGGAGTACACAACGGTAATAAAAAAAGATAGCCTTGTACATGTAAACCTGTTAATGGCTAACGGCAAGGTGTTTAAACACCAAGGTATAATTGAAACGATTGAAGCAGATTTCAATAATGAAACCGGGAACATTGCTTTCCGGGCGACATTTCCCAATCCTAAAGGTCTGTTACGGCATGGAGAAACAGGTAGTGTACTCATGAACGTGCCCCTTAAAAATGTATTGTTAATTCCTCAGAAATCTACATTTGAAGTTTTGGATAAAAGGTATGTCTTCGTTATCGACAAAGACAATATTGTTCGCTCGCGGCATATCACCATCGCTGCAGAACTCCCGCATATTTATGCCGTACAAGGTGGGCTTGAAGAAACTGATATAATACTTCTTGAAGGATTGCGCCTGGTGCGAGAAGGTGACAAAATACACGCTGAATTTGTAAAACCTGATTCGGTTTTATCACACCTGGATTTATATGCGGAGTAAGTAGTTACCTAAAAATCAAAATAAATGTTTAGTAAAATATTACATAGACCTGTCTTTGCGATTGTACTTTCGCTGGTCTTTCTTTTTGTTGGAGCATTGGCGATTAAGCAGTTGCCGACTTCACAATTTCCTGAAATTGCTCCCACTACGGTGAGTATTTTTATTGCCTATCCGGGATCCAGTGCGGATGTATTGATTCAATCAACACTCATCACGTTGGAAAATTCCATCAACGGTGTCGAGGGTATGCGATACATGACATCCGATGCTACGAGTGCGGGAGAGGCTACACTGAACGTAATCTTTGAGCCCGGTACCGATGCCAACGAGGCTACCATACGCGTCAAGACAAGGGTGGATCAAGTAATGCCCCTGTTGCCAGACCTAGTGCAACGGGAAGGCGTAATCATTACGCCTATACAGCCCAGTATGTTGATGTATGTGAATTTGTACAGTACGGATGAACACTTGGATGAGAAGTTCCTATACAATTACGCCAGCGTAAAAATGATTCCTGAAATCAACAGGATTAATGGTGTAGGGAGAACCCGAATACTAGGTAGCCGTACCTATGCGATGCGTGTATGGCTCAACCCTGCTCGTATGCGCGCTTATAACATTTCCATTGAAGAAGTAATGGAGGCAATGGCTGAGCAAAGTATCATTGGCCGGCCGGGTAGACTCGGCCAGAGTTCTGGTATTGCTGCCCAGTCGCTTGAATACGTGCTGACCTATAAGGGTCGGTATAATAAACCTGAGGAGTATGAAAATATTATTATTCGCGCAAATGCGGATGGTGAAAGTATTCACCTCGGAGACCTTGCTACAGTTGAATTGGGAAGTGAATTCTTTGATATCTATTCCAACCTGGACGGCCATCCTTCGGCAGCCATTGTATTAAAACAAAACTATGGAAGCAATGCCAGTGAGGTAATCAAGAAAGTAAAAGTGTTGCTGACGGAAATGAAGGCTGATTTTCCCCCGGGCGTAGATTATAAAATTAGCTATGATGTTTCTCAATTTTTAGATGCCTCCACTGAAAAGGTACTCCACACCCTGGGTGAAGCTTTTATTCTGGTGGCGATTGTGGTGTTCATTTTCTTGGGTGATTGGCGTTCAACACTAATTCCCACACTGGCCGTTCCGGTATCGCTGGTGGGAGCCTTCTTCTTCATGCAGTTTTTTGGGCTATCCATTAACCTGATCACGTTGTTCGCACTTGTACTGGCTATCGGTATCGTAGTGGATAATGCCATTGTTGTAGTGGAAGGCGTGCATGCCAAAATGGAAGAAAAAAATCTTTCTCCGTATAAGGCTACGCAGGAAGTACTTCACGAAATCAGTGGCGCCATCATTGCGATCACACTTGTTATGACTGCAGTATTTGTGCCGTTGGTTTTTATGACCGGACCTGTCGGAGTTTTCTACCGGCAATTCTCCATTACCATGGCAACTTCCATTATTCTTTCAGGTGTTGTAGCACTTACGCTGACACCGGTATTGTGTGCCATGATTTTGAAGAATAACCATGGTAAACCAAAAAAGAAAAATCTGATTAACCGATCACTCGACAGCTTTAACAGGGGATTTGAAAAACTGACCGGAAAATATGTAGGCCTCTTACGATTAATCGTAAACAGAAGACTGGTGACCTTTGTTGTCTTGTTGATTTTCGGTGTTGGGATCTTTGTTGAAAATAAAGTACTGCCCTCTGGCTTCATTCCCGGTGAAGATCAGGGAACAATTTATGCGATCATCCAAACGCCTCCCGGTGCAACCCTTGAACGAACCAATCAGGTATCGCAAAAACTTCAGCAGATATGCGAAGAAGTAGAAGGTATTGAATCAGTTTCTTCTTTAGCAGGGTATGAAATTATGACCGAAGGAAGGGGCTCTAATGCGGGTACCTGTTTGATCAACTTAAAAAACTGGGCTGATCGTGACCAATCCGTAAAAGAAATCATGGAAGAACTGGAAGCAAAATCCAGAAATCTCGGAGCGATCGTGGAGTTTTTTGAGCCGCCTGCTGTTCCTGGCTTTGGATCATCCGGAGGGTTCTCCTTGCGCCTGTTAGATAAAAATAGCGAAACCGACTATCACGAATTTGACAAAGTCAACAAGAAGTTTATTGAAGATATGAGTAAGCGGAAAGAGTTAACTGGATTGTTTACTTTTTTCGCAGCCAATTATCCACAATACGAATTGGAGATTGATAATAAAGCAGCGATGCAAAAAGGTGTTTCCATTGGTAAGGCTATGGAGAATCTAAATATTCTTATCGGCAGTACC
>Ga0209480_10002886_pt1 | contig 11509 bp, 10 predicted proteins | sample JI61114C2DNA_FD_187501 | JGI IMG/M metagenome (GOLD analysis project Ga0209480, IMG submission 187501) | Wastewater effluent complex algal communities from Wisconsin, to seasonally profile nutrient transformation and Carbon sequestration -... | ecosystem: Engineered > WWTP > Effluent > Algae...
TCATTTGTTTTAGTGGGTGAAAATCTATTATTTACAGGAATTAAAGACCAAATTTACTCTGAAACCGATTTAGATGCATTAGCTTTAAAAATGTTTAATCTTTGGAAGAAATCACCGAATCATTACAAGAATATTTCAGAAACAAAATATAATTTTACTGAAATTGGTTTTAGCATTGATTGGGAAAATAAGAAAATTTATGCGGTGCAAATGTTTGGCGCGAAGTAAATAATTCTTAAAATCAACACTGTCATTCTGAACTTGTTTCAGAATCTTTTTCCTTAAAATATAATTGTATGAGAAACTGAAACAAGTTCAGAATGACAGAAGCGTAATTTTTTTATAAAAAACCTGACAGGTTTTTGAAACCTATCAGGTTTGTGTTGACTACATTATGAGATTCCTATGGAATGACAAACGTTGTGTAAACTGTATACTCAAAAAACTATCTCGAATAATTAGGAGCTTCTTTTGTAATCGTTACATTGTGTGGGTGACTTTCGCCAATACCACTTGCTGTAATTCTAATGAAACGGCTGTTTTCTTGTAGCGTAGCGATATCTTTTGCACCACAATAACCCATTCCAGCTCTTAAACCACCAATGAATTGTTGCATGCTTTCGTTTAATTCTCCTTTATAAGGTACACGACCAACAATTCCTTCTGGAACTAATTTCTTAACATCATCTTCTACATCTTGGAAATAACGGTCTTTAGAACCTTCTTGCATCGCTTCCACAGAACCCATTCCACGGTATGATTTGAATTTTCTTCCTTCAAAAATAATCGTTTCACCTGGAGATTCTTTTGTTCCTGCTAAAAGTGAACCTAACATCACGCAATCAGCTCCCGCAGCAATCGCTTTTGGAATATCTCCTGTATAACGAATTCCACCATCAGCAATAACCGGAACTCCTGTTCCTTTTAAAGCCGCAGCAACTTCTAAAACTGCTGAAAATTGAGGAAATCCAACACCAGCAACAACTCTCGTCGTACAAATAGAACCTGGACCAATTCCAACTTTCACAGCATCAGCTCCGTTTTGAGCTAAGTATAATGCTGCTTCTGGAGTAGCAATGTTTCCAACTACAACATCTAAATCAGGGAATTTTGCTTTTACAGCTTTTAACACATCTACCACACCTTTTGTATGTCCGTGAGCGGTATCGATAATTACAGCATCAACACCTGCAGTAACTAAAGCCGTTGCTCTATCTACTGCATCAGCTGTTACACCTAAAGCGGCAGCCACACGTAAACGACCAAATCTATCTTTGTTAGCAATTGGTTTTTGGGTTAATTTGGTAATATCTCTAAAGGTAATTAAACCTACTAATTTATTGTTGTTGTCAACTACAGGTAATTTTTCAATTTTATTTTCTTGAAGAATTCCTTCTGCTTCTTGTAACGTAGTGCCTTGAGCCGCTGTTACTAACTTTTCAGAAGTCATTACCTCTAAAATAGAGCGAGTATTTACTTTTTCGAAACGTAAATCTCTATTCGTAACAATTCCTTTTAAAATTCCGTTATCATCTACTACTGGAATTCCACCAATACTAAATTCTTTCATCGCCATTTTAGCATCACCCACAGTTGCTGATAAAGGCAATGTTACTGGATCGATAATCATACCGCTTTCTGCACGTTTTACTTTCTTTACTTTCGCCGCTTGTTGCTCAATCGTCATGTTTTTGTGTAACACACCGATTCCGCCTTCTTGTGCCATAGCAATTGCCATAGAACTTTCGGTAACCGTATCCATTGCTGCGGAAACGATAGGAACATTCAACGTAATATTTCTCGAAAATTTCGATTGAATACTAACTTCGCGTGGTAAAATTTCTGAATAATTTGGAATAAGCAAAACATCGTCGTAAGTAAGACCTTCGCCAACGATTTTAGTTGTGTGTGCTTTCATGGTGCAATTTGTAGTTGTTGTTAAATTGCGTGCAAATATAGTAAAACTTAGACAAATAATCTATTTCTTTTAAGAATAAATTATGTAACTTGCATAAATAATAATCCATCTACAATGAGCGATTCTAAAAAAATAAATATAGGCCTAACCGATTTAGAAGTAGTAGAATCAGCAAAAAAATTCGGCACTAACTCTGTCGAACATCAGAAAAAAAATCACTTTCTAAACTCTATTTTGGATATTATAAAAGAACCCATGTTTCTTTTATTATTTACTGCTACAAGTATTTATTTCATAACGGGAGATTATGGCGATGGTATTTTCATGGCTTTTGCGATTGTTTTTGTAATCGCTATTTCTGTTTTTCAAGAATCTAGAAGTCGGAATGCCATTGAAGCCTTAAAAAAGTTATCCCAACCGAAATGTAAAGTCATTCGAAATGGTTCTACCATCGAAATTCCAACCGAGGAAATTGTAATTGGCGATTGTGTTCAATTGGAAGAAGGCGCTTTCATTCCTGCTGATGGAATTATTCTTTCATCCAACGATTTTTCAGTAAACGAATCTATCTTAACGGGTGAATCTTTAGCTGTTTTTAAGTCAAATGAATCTGAAAACAAACAAGTTTTTCAAGGCACAATTGTGGCTTCTGGACTTGCTATTTGTGAAATAACAGCAATTGGAAAAAACACGCAACTAGGAAAAATTGGCTCCAGTTTGAATGCTATTGAAGACGAAAAAACGCCTTTGCAAATTCAAATCAACAATTTCGTAACCAAAATGTCCATAATTGGTTTGGTGATTTTCGGAATCGTTTGGGGTATTAATTATTACAATTCTAGAGAATTATTAGATAGTTTACTAAAAGCGCTAACCTTAGCAATGAGTGTTATTCCAGAGGAAATTCCAGTTGCGTTTACTACATTTATGGCTTTAGGCGCTTGGCGATTGATGAAAATGGGAATCATCACCAAACAAACAAAAACGGTTGAAACCTTAGGAAGCGCCACCGTAATTTGCACCGATAAAACCGGAACCATTACCGAAAATAAAATGAGTTTGGCCGAATTGTATCTTTTTGATTCTGATACGATTATTGATACAAAAGATAAATTAACAACAGAAGCCGAAGAAGTACTGAATTACGCCATGTGGTCAAGCGAACCCATTCCGTTTGATGCGATGGAAATTGCGATTCATGAAGCCTATTCCAAGTTTGAAAGCGAAGACGAAAGACCTAATTTTAAATTGGTTCACGAATATCCGTTAAGTGGAAAACCTCCAATGATGACACATGTTTTCGAAAACGAATTGGGTAAAAAAATCATCGCAGCAAAAGGAGCTCCTGAAGCGTTAATCAAAGTAAGTCATTTGAGTGAAGTTGAAAAAAATCAGGTTTTGAAAGCGATGAAAACAATGACTCAAAAAGGATTCCGAGTTTTAGGCGTGGGTGTTTCTGACTTTGAAGGAACGGATTATCCAGAAACTCAGCAAGCATTAAAATTCAACTTTAAAGGTTTGGTTGCTTTTTATGATCCTCCAAAACACAATATTCAAGCAGTTTTTGAAACATTTTACAAAGCAGGAATTCAAGTTAAAATTGTTACTGGCGATAATGCCGAAACTACTTCAACAATCGCAAAACAAGTAGGGTTTAAAAATGCAGATAAAGTATTGAATGGTGACGAATTAATGGCAATGGATGAAGCCACATTGAAAGAAAAAGTGATGGAAACTACTATTTTCACTAGAATGTTTCCTGAAGCAAAATTGAGAATCATCAAAGCTTTAAAAGCAAACAATCAAATCGTAGCCATGACAGGCGATGGCGTAAATGACGGACCTGCTTTAAAGTCAGCACATATAGGCATTGCAATGGGCAAAAAAGGAACCGAAATTGCCAAACAAGCCGCTAATTTAATTCTTATAGATGATAATTTCGAAAAAATGACGGATGCCATTGCTATGGGAAGAAAAATTTACATTAACCTCAAAAAAGCAATTCAATATATCATTTCCATTCATATTCCGATTATTTTAATTGTGTTTATTCCATTGGCTTTAGGTTGGATTTATCCGAATATTTTCACGCCAGTTCATATTATTTTCTTGGAGATTATTATGGGTCCAACATGCTCTATCATTTACGAAAATGAACCTATGGAAGATAATTTGATGCTTCAAAAACCAAGACCACTAACGACAACTTTTTTCAACTTAAAAGAAGTATTGATAAGCATCATTCAAGGATTAGTCATAACGTTAGGATTGCTATTTATCTATCAATATGCGATTGGAGAAAACATGTCCGAAAACGGCACCAGAACTTTGATTTTCTTAACCTTAATCACTTCCAATATCGTATTAACATTGGCGAATCGTTCGTTTTATTATTCGATTTTTAAAACAATTCAATACAAAAATAATTTAGTGGGATTAATCATTGGAATCACTATTTTACTGACAGGATTACTTCTGTTTATTCCTGCATTTTCGAACTTTTTCTTATTTGAAATGGTAAGTGGTTCCCAAATAGGATTATGTATTTTAGTAGGAAGTATTTCGGTACTTTGGGTCGAAATTTACAAAGCGTTTAAACGAAGAAAATCAGCTTAATGAAACTCTCCAAATAATTTAGTTGCTTCATTATAGGCACTTTCAAAACTCATTGGACTCGTATTCGTGTTTTCTCTTTTCGTAGTGAAATACGACAACAATTTTTCCGTAGGCATATTTCCAGTTAAATCATCTTTTGCCATTGGACAGCCACCAAAACCTTGAATAGCACCATCATAACGACGACAACCTGCGTTATATGCCGCATCAATTTTTTCAAACCATTTGTCTGGTGTGGTATGTAAATGTGCTCCAAATTCAATGTTTGGGTATTTCGGAATCAAATTAGAAAACAAATAATCAATAACTTCTGGAGTCGAACTTCCAACGGTATCGGAAAGCGATAGAATTTTTACACCCATATTCGCCAATTTTTCAGTCCATTCTCCAACAATTTCAACATTCCATGCATCGCCATACGGATTTCCAAAACCCATTGAAATGTAGGTAACCACTTCTTTATTCGATTTATCCGCAATTTCTAAAATCTCATGTAATGTCACCAGACTTTCAGCAATAGTTTTATGCGTATTTCGCATTTGAAAGTTTTCTGAAATCGAAAATGGAAATCCTAAATATTGAATTTCCTTATGAATTGAAGCATTCAAAGCTCCTTGTGTATTAGCAATAATCGCTAATAATTTGCTATTTGTTGCCGATAAATCCAATTGTGCCAGCACCTCAACGGTATCTTGCATTTGCGGAATAGCTTTTGGCGAAACAAAACTTCCAAAATCAAGAGTATCAAAACCTACACGCAATAACGATTGGATGTATTTTATCTTTTTTTCTGTTGGGATAAAAGGTTTAATGCCTTGCATAGCATCGCGTGGACACTCGATAATTTTGATTGGATTCATAGCTTCAAAGATAATAAAGTATTCTATTTTACGAAATCGTTTTTTTACATTCTTAACAATTGAAGTATTACACTTTTTGGTAATAATTTAAAATATTACACTTTTACGTAATAATTTAAAATATTACACTTTTACGTAATAATTTTGTTTTTATGAAATATTTGAGTACATTTGAGTTATGATTGTAATACTTACAGCAGATATAATCAACTCAAGAAAGCTTTCTTCCAAGAAATGGATAGATGATTTAAAAGCTTTATTACTCACTTTTGGGAAATCTCCAAATGATTGGGAAATTTATCGTGGTGATGAATTTCAGATGGAAATTAAAAATCCAGAAGATGCGTTATTTATCGCGTTCCAAATTAAAGCTTTTTTCAAATCTATTAATTTAGATGTACGAATGAGTTTAGGATTTGGAGACAAAACATATAAAACAAGAAAAATAACAGAAAGCAACGGAACAGCTTTTGTGCGCTCAGGTGAAACATTTGAAACCTTAAAAAAGCAGAAAATAAATTTAGTATTAAATACAGGCAATACAGCATTTGATGAAGAGTTGAATTTAATGCTTAAATTAAGCTTGTCATTCATGGACAATTGGTTGCAGCAGTCGGCAGAATTTGTTTTAATTGCCATTCAAAACCCTACACTTTCACAAGAAGAAATAGGTGTAAAACTAGGCATTAATCAAGCGGCAGTGAGCAGACGACAAAAACGTTCTAATTTTGAATTGATGATGCAAGTGGAACACTATTTTAGAAAAAAAATTAAAACTCTTGAAGTATGATTGTACTCGTAAAATTACTTTTAGCACATTTAATTGGCGATTTTTTGTTGCAACCAACCACTTGGGTTTTAGATAAAGAAGCCAAAAAACATAAAAGTATTTACTTGTATTTTCATGTACTTCTTCACGGTATTTTAGCTTTTGCTCTCGTTTTTGAGAAAAATTTCCTTTGGTTTGCACTACTTTTAGCAGTTCTACATGGTGTAATAGATTATATGAAATTGCAATTTCAAACTAAAAAAACGAAACGGTTTTGGTTTCTTTTGGATCAATTTTTACACATAATAACCCTTGTAGGAATCGCATTTCTTTACACAAATACTACAATAGATTTTAGCTTTTTTGGAAATAATTTCTGGATTATCATAACAGGAATTGTATTATTAACAAAACCTACATCAATAATCATTCGAAATATCATTTCCATTTGGACACCAGAAAAAAAAGCAAAAGACAATTCGCTTGAAAATGCTGGAAATTATATTGGAATTTTAGAACGATTATTCATTTTTTGCTTCATTTTGACCCATCATTTTGAAGCTATTGGATTTTTATTGGCAGCAAAGTCAATTTTTAGATTTGGTGATTTAAAAGCCGCAAAAGACCGAAAACTAACGGAATATGTACTTATTGGAACCTTGTTAAGTTTCGGGATTGCGTTACTAATAGGATTACTCGTTCAATTAGCAATTTTCTAAAATCTTTTCATTAATCGCTTTTACTAAAGCTGGTCCTTCATAAATAAATCCTGTATAAAGTTGCACTAAACTTGCACCAGCATTCAACTTTTCAATCGCATCTTCAGCGGCATGAATTCCTCCTACTCCAATAATTGGGAACGACTTATTACTTTTTTCTGATAGAAAACGAATCACTTCAGTTGAACGTTTGGTTAATGGTTTTCCAGATAAACCACCCATTTCTGATTTGTTTTCCGATTGTAAACCTTCGCGAGAAATCGTAGTATTCGTAGCAATTACGCCAGCAATTTTAGTTTCGTTTACAATATCAATGATATCTAAAAGCTGCTCATCGGTTAAATCGGGAGCGATTTTTAGTAAAATTGGCTTTTGTTTTTGTTTTGCATTGTTTTTATCTTGAAGTGTTTGTAACAACTCCGTCAAAGGCTTTTTATCTTGTAATTCGCGAAGATTTGGCGTGTTTGGCGAACTCACATTCACCACAAAATAATCGACATACGGAAACAAAGCTTCAAAACAGATTTCGTAATCCTTAACCGCTTCTTCGTTTGGCGTGACTTTATTTTTCCCGATGTTTCCACCGATTAAAACGCCTTTATTTTGTTTCAAACGTTCTACCGCTTCTTTAACACCGCCATTGTTGAAGCCCATTCGATTGATAATCGCATTGTCTTCTTTTAAGCGAAACAAACGTTTTTTTGGATTCCCTTCTTGTCCTACAGGAGTTAATGTTCCAATTTCTATAAATCCGAAACCAAAGTTTGACAGCTCTTGATATAACTTCGCATCTTTATCAAACCCAGCCGCTAATCCAACTGGATTTTTAAATTTAATTCCGAAAACTTCTCGCTCTAAACGGGCATCTTTTACTTCGTAAAGCGCTTGAAATAAACTTGAAAAACCTGGAATTTTATTCAGAAAACGAATTAATGAAAAGGTAAAATAATGCACTTTTTCTGGATCGAAACAGAAAAGTAACGGACGAATGAAGATTTTGTACATAGTGTGTTGTGTTGTTGTGCAAAAGTAAGAAAATGCCTTTCCAAAAAAAAGTATTGACGCATTTTGTAACAATAAAAGATTTGGTGCGTATAATTAGGGAAGTGAAAAGACTAAACTTCTAATTTCAAAATTCTAACCTCTAAATTCTAATTTCAAAATGGCTCAAACTCCTTCCAACATGTTACCATTAGGCAAGATTGCTCCTGATTTCAATTTGAAAGATACTAATGCTACCGATTTTAAAACGTTTGCTGATTGCAAAGGTGAAAAAGGAACGGTCGTAATGTTTATTTGCAATCATTGCCCGTTTGTGCATCATGTGATGGAAGAAGTAATTCGTGTAGTAAACGATTATCGTGTTCAGGGAATAGGTTTTGTTGCGATTTCGAGTAATGATGTAGTGAAATATCCGCAAGATGCTCCTGAATTAATGACTGAATTTGCCTTTGAAAACGGATTTGAATTTCCGTATTTATTCGATGAAACACAAGAAGTAGCCAAAGCCTACGATGCGGCTTGTACACCTGATTTTTATCTTTTCGATAATCAAAATAAATTGGTTTACAGAGGCCAATTAGACGACAGTCGTCCAGCGAATGGTATTCCGTTAAGTGGTTCAGATTTACGTAGCGCTATTGATGGCGTGGTTACCAATAGATTAATAAATCCTGACCAAAAACCGAGTATTGGGTGTAATATTAAGTGGAAGTAAATTTCATTATATGATGATAGACGATTTTTTAAAAAAACATGAGTTAAAAGTGATTTTTTCTTCCGAACTCAAAGTTGACCAAGAGACTTTTGTAAAAAAGATGAAAGAGGTTACTGACATCAATTTCAGAACTATATTTTTCTTAGTAGCTGATAATTTTTTATCAAATAAAATAAAATACGTTGGAAATTTCACTAAAAATCAAGCTGAGTTTAGAGAAAGAACTTTTCCTTATAAAAGATTTAGAGCTGCTAGTATAATAAAATTAAATTTTAAATCTCAAGGCGAAGTATTATTAATTAATACTAGTATTCAAGGCATTTCGTATATGCGATTTATTTTGAGTTCGTTAATTTTATCGCTTTTATTAATTCTTAGTTTTATTCTTTTGTTTGAATTAGAATTTTTACCAATAGTTTTATTTGCAATTATTGGCTATTTTTATATTTTTCTGAGTTTTAAATACTCAAAAGCTAATGTTCAAAGAATAAAAAATGAATTAATCGAATATTACAAACAAATTGAACAACAAAATAATATTCATAACATTTAATGCTCATTAATAATCCCTTACTCTCCAAAATCACTTATATCAGAATCCTAAATATAAAACGGTAGTAATTTTTTTATCTCATTAGTTTACTTAACTTTGTACTCAAATTAAACCTTTTCATTTTGAAATACCTAGTTTCAAATATCATTTTAATTTCAAATACTATTACAAAAGTAGTAGCATTTACACACAGCAAGGCCTTTATCAATTAGGCCTCCGTCTATCCTATTCCTAATTCTCAGACGGAGGATTTTTACTTACAACATTTTCTATCCATTTCAGAAGTATCTTCTGTAATCATTATTTTTTTTAATTCTAATATCATGTCGCAAAAAAAACTTTTGGGAAAATTATATGCACGCCATATAATTTGGTTAATCACGTTATCATTTTTGATGGGAACTCTTTTTTTGGTCGCCTATTATAAAGTGCATCCGGTTTTTCTATCTGCTCCTTTACTTATGTTAATTTTAGTTACCATCGACAGCTTTCAATCCAAACATTCTGTACGAAGAAATTACCCATTGGTAGGACGTTTACGCTACTTATTTGAATCGATTCGTCCTGAATTTCGTCAATACTTTTTTGAAGGCGAATTAGATGGAAAACCTTTTAACAGAAGACAACGTTCTATCGTATATCAAAGAGCTAAAAACGAAAAACAAACCATTTCCTTTGGAATGCAAGACGACCCTAATCGTATTGGATATGAATGGGCAGCTCATTCAGTGTATCCAAAAAAAGCGGACGAGAAAAAATTTAGAACGCTAATTGGTGGCTCAAATTGTTTACAACCTTACAATGCTAGTATTTATAATATTAGCGCTATGAGTTATGGCGCCTTGAGTAAAACTGCCATCACTTCGTTAAACGAAGGAGCTAAACTTGGAAATTTTGCTCACAATACAGGCGAAGGAGGAATTAGTGATTACCATTTGATGGGAGGCGATTTGATTTGGCAAATTGGAACAGGATATTTTGGCTGTAGAGATGAAAAAGGAAACTTTTCTAGTGAATTATTTGCTCAAAAATCCAATTACGAACAAGTAAAGATGATTGAATTAAAATTATCGCAAGGAGCAAAACCAGGACATGGTGGATTACTTCCAGCAGAAAAAAACACACCTGAAATAGCAAAAATTAGAAGTATAAAACCTTTTACAACGGTACATTCGCCATCTGGTCATACCGCCTTTTCAAATGCTACCGAATTGCTATATTTTATTGGACAATTGAGAGAACTTTCCAACTTTAAACCAGTGGGTTTCAAAATTTGTATTGGTAGAAAAGATGAATTTATAGATATCGTAAAAGCAATGTTACACACTAAAATTTATCCCGATTTTATTACCATTGACGGTGCTGAAGGAGGTACAGGTGCGGCACCTCTTGAATTTATCGATTATATGGGAATGGCGCTTTCAGATGCAATTGTATTTGTAAACCAAACTCTAAAAGAATATGGTTTGCGTGACGAAATTAAAATTTTAGCTTCTGGAAAAATTATTTCTGCTTTTGATATTGCAAAAACGTTGGCTTTAGGTGCTGACGCTTGTTATAGTGCCCGAGGAATGATGTTTGCTCTTGGATGCATTCAAGCTTTACAATGCGATAGCGGAAAATGTCCGGTGGGAATTGCAACGCAAGATAAATCGTTATACAAAGGATTAGATGTAACCGATAAAAGAGTTAGAGTTGCTAATTTTCATAAAAACACCTTAAAAGCCTTTGGTGAATTTATTGGTGCTTGTGGATTTGAAAATCCGAAAGAAATAACGCCCGATTTCTTGTATAAAAGAGTGGAACACAATTCCAATCAAAATTTCACAGAGATTTACTATAAAGATTCTATAAAGTACAACCGAGAAGAATTCATGAATTTAAATTAAAATAATATGAAACCAATACCAACATTTACGTCAAGCGATCATAAACTGCTAAAAAAGATTACCAAAACGAATCTTTCGGCAACAAGTGCAAGAGAAATAAAATTACTAATGGAAGAATTAGATAGAGGCAATATTGTAGAAGATAATGCTATCGAAAATGATATTATTCGAATTAATTCTGAGGTAATCATTGAAGACATGAGCACTCAAAAACAAATGAAATTTCAAATTGTTTTGCCTTCTCAGGCGAATATAAAAGAAAGTAAATATTCCGTTTTAGTTCCGCTTAGTGTGGCGATTATTGGGTTTAAAGTAAACGATCAAGTAGATTGGGAATTGCCTGCTGGCAACAAAACATTAAAAGTTATTGCTGTTAACAACGGTAATTAATTTAGTAAACACCTTTTTTGAGGTGTTTTTTTATTTCCGTTCCAAAATCACTTCAATCGGATTATTGCTTCTTGGTCC